>Ga0310695_10002193_pt1 | contig 42110 bp, 32 predicted proteins | sample RumenRJG_04DNA_FD_203882 | JGI IMG/M metagenome (GOLD analysis project Ga0310695, IMG submission 203882) | Bovine rumen microbial communities from Lethbridge, Alberta, Canada - RJG_04 (v2) (version 2) | ecosystem: Host-associated > Mammals > Digestive system > Stomach > Rumen | place: Canada... | reverse complement strand
AAGTTCGTTTTTGCCATTCGCTTCCCGGTTCAATCTGATAGTGAATGTCTGCGTCGTCAAAATCTACTGTAAGTTTTGTAAGTTTTTCGTTGTCTTCTGCTGTACCATAAAGCCTGAATGTTTGTCCAACCGAATCGTTATCCTGATGTGATGTTATGGCTACACGAGGTGCCTGCATGTCTACGCCAGGTCCAAGACCAATGTCGCAGGAAGGCATAAAAATCGCAAACCCGGCTGCAAAAAGAGAAATTGCTGAATATTTACAAAGTTTTTTAATTAATGACTTTTTCATAATTCTGTTCCTCCTTTACAACCTTAGTTCCAACACCTAAAGCCTGTTATCCGCGAGAATTCTCCCGGATTCATCTGACCCCAGTTTCGCATCCAGTTAAAATCATTTGCATTGTTGTTTGATGAGCCATACCCGGAAATTGATGACATTACAAGAATTTCGTAGCTTACCCAGTAATAATTATTGCCGTCTTTATAGGTCTGGCGCACAAACGGAGAACCAATCAGGTTATCACGCAGAGGGAAAGGAGAAATTGAAGGTTCACCCGCAAAGCCTGTTGTACCGCGAACAGAGAAAACACTTCCTGTTCCGTTTCTACTGCCATATCTTGTTCCATTTTCTGTAGTCGGACTTTCGCAGCAAACCACTGTCCTAAAAATACCTTCCGTGTTTTGAGCAGTTGCACTTCCTTTTGAAGCTTCTGCTGTTATAACTCCCCTAAATGATTTTTTATAATCATTGATTCCAAATGCAAAAATACCTGAGCCTGTTCCCGTGCTCGTAACAGTTTCACCAGAATCAGCTGCAGAAATGTATGAATTTGCTCCGTCATTTATATAATCTGCTGTTGAACTTACATTAGAAGCTGATTTTGTTTTTCCAGTTATACTATAACTTACAGATGAACCTTCCGTTTCGCAGTCTACGCGAACACGAACATAACCAGATGGTTTTGTTGTTCCGCCATTTGCAATCTGGCTTGTTCCTCCGTTTGCAGTACCCTGGAAAATACCATAGCCATAACTGTAGCGGTCTACACGAATCCAAGGTTTTGCAACTCCTGTTGATTCAAAAAATTCTGCACCGTTATTTTTTATAAGGACAACTGGTTTTGGTTCTGTAAGAGAAGCCTCTTCTCCGCCGCTGACAGTTGCATAACGTCCGCGTGCCCAGCTTCCTGTATATTTGTCATAACCATCTGTGTCTTTTGCACCCGAATAAACTGTATACTGCTTTCCAACTTTTGCACTTGCTGTATCCTGCACAGCATCTGCCTGTTTAATTTTTCCATTTGCTTCTGCACCAAACTTGTTTCCTGTTTTGTCCATAAAGCAGCCTTTTTCTATAACAAGTTCCCACTTGCGACCGGCTGGAAGGGTAACGTCTCCCAAAAGTCCTTTCGGGAAGTTGATTGTGACTTCCTTTTTGTTTGTTGTTGATAAAGTTGTCGATGTTACACTCAGATATCTTTCGTGGTAATGAACCTTTTCCAGCACGGCACGAATATCATCTGCAGTTCTTGGATTTGCAGAAGGTGCAGAATAAGTTGCATTAGTTCCTTTTCCGCCTGTTTTTCCGTAATAGCGGGTTGTGTTTGTTTCCCAGATATCCATATCAAAATCAAGAACATATTTTGTTGTTTTATCCGGACTATCACCTGAAAGACCTTGTGTGCCTTTTTTGTATGGTCCTACATACTGACCGGTTCCATGATAACCGCTGTTTGCAGGTCCATTAGTATTATTGCCATCCCAGGAAGAGTCTTCCATGTCGGCACCATTTTCCTGAACAGAAAGAATATTTTTACCTGTTGAACCATTGTATGTATAGTCAGAAGGGAATGCGTTACAGATTGTATTAAATTCCGTTGCTTTAAGAACCGGCGGAATTGCCCAGCCTTTTACCTGCCGCAAGTAAATCTTTCCTGAACCAAGCTGTATGTCTTCGGTAAAAGTAAGCTTAATTTGTGTCTGAGAAGAACCAACAAACTCCATTTTTTCTACTTTAGGAGCAACGCCATCACAATGCAGGCTTTGGCGTGGATATTCCGCATCAAGTTCCTTGTTTACCGTTATGGCTCCTGTAGATACATTTTTTGTTGCACCAGGAATGCCATATTCGTCTGTAATGCCAAGCAAAACAACATCACCTTTTGCAACTTTAAGCGTAAATTCGTCCGGGTCGCGGGTTTTATAAGTAAAGGTTGCTTCCTGTGTAGAAGAACCTATAAGTGTTTTTGTTGTATTAAGCGTTGCTTTTGTATTTTCATCTGTATGGTCGCTACTGGTGTTATAACCAGAAAGCTTAATATATGCTTCTGAGCCGGAAGCAATTTTTACCGGCGCATCAAAGTAAACTTTAAATTCCAGTTCGGTGCCAGCTTTGTAGTTGCCGTCTGGTTTTGTACATTCAATTGTATAAGACGGGAATGTGCTGTTTACCTGGAGATTTATTGGCGTTGTATAATCAGAAACATTGCCTGCTTTATCTGTTCTGCGGGCTACAAGATCTGCATCTGTTGTCTGTGTAACAGAGATTGCAGTTGAATTATCAGCATAAGATAAAGTTGATGGTTCCCAGTTTGTTCCACCATCTGTTGAATACTGTGTACATTCGCCTGCAACCGAAGTAATTGTAAACGAAACAGAATTTGTATATTTTTTGCCTTTTAATACGCCATTTACATCATTATCTGTAGCCACCGTGCCAGAAATTTTTGGAGTAAGTGGCTTTTGTGTATCAATTACAATTCCGGCAGAAGCTTCTGAGTTTCCACCTGTAAAATCAACTTTTAAGGTATTTTGATAACCATCTTTATCTGTAATATTGTCTAAACCAGTTATACAGGTATTTTTTTTATATTTTAAAGTGCCGTTCGGATCCGTAGCTGCAATTTTCTTACTAAAAATAAGTACTTTTTCGTCTGTTGAACCATCTGTATTCTTGCCATAACCCTGCCATTCCAGAATTAACGGCGCTGTTGAATTATCAACTTTGTGAACATTAAACGAAAGACTTGCCTGACCTTTAACTGTAACTTCCTGGTCTGTGGTTACCTTTGCCTCAATTTCGCGGCCTTCTTTAAGGTAAATTGAACCGTCCTCATTTGCGGCAACTTTAGACGCCATTGTTCGTTCAGAAGCATTGTACGCATCTATTAAAATTGACTGAACTTCTGGTCTTTTACCGTTAATTTTAATTGGATTAGAAGCACGCTTATCCTGAAGATTGTTTCCAGATGACAGAGTCAAATGTGCAGTATTTGAATCTATTCCGCTAATTGGAGTTGTTCCGTTTACCTTAAGTTCTGCAGATTCATCACCTTCTTCTACATAATAACGGAAGGTAAGTGTTGTTGTTCCGCTTCCGCTAAAATATTTTGCAGTTGTAGTTTTAGCTGTTCCATTATTTTTAATATTCTGAAGATTCAATACCGCGTTATCCGGGCAAACAAGTGATTTTGTAAACGAAACATTTATATCAATTGCTTTACCCAAAACCTTTCCGTTTGCGTCTTTTAATTCGTTTCCGGCCGCATCTTTTGAAGTTGGATTATAACCGCATTTTGTTGGTGCCTGCGACGTAATTGTATTAATTGAAGGAAGGGCACTTAAAACAAACTGATAAGCTGGCTCTGTTTTATAATCATTTCCAAGTTTATCTTTTGCGTAAAATTTGTATTTTGGATTAATATTTTCGTTTAAATAACCGTTTAAGGTTGAAGAAGAAATGTCTGACGAAGTAAATACTAAAACAGACTTTTCATCAACTGTTTGTATTGCCGTTGTTCCAGAAATTTCTGTTTCTGTTGTTCCATCAAAATACCAGAGCTTGTATTCTTCCATTGGAATAGCACTTGCCTTTTCTGCGTAAAATTTAATGTTTAATGTGTTTCCCGGATCTACAATTGCCATGTTTCCGCCAGGAGTCAGCAATTTAATTTCTGGTTTTAAGTTATCTGCCGAAAGTTTTAATTCGCTGTCAGAATATTTTCCGTCGGTACGGGTTAATCTAACCAAAAAATATTTTTCTTCGGCTTTTTCGTTTGTTGAACCAGAAGTAAACGCTGTCAAAAGATTAAGATTAAATTCAAATTCCTTTTTCTTAAAGCCAGACTGTTCTACATTTGTTGCCGGTGTTTTAAGTTTTGCAGACCAGAGTTTCATTCCTGCATAATCGCCGGTTCCTGCCGTTTCTCTTACAGCAGTTGTTCCACTTGGCGCATACGCTCCATGTGCGGTGCTTATTGAATTGAGCCAGTTTTCTGCCTTTGTTTTTTTATCTATTGAAGGATTTGCATCCTGAACTGCTTTTGGAACCCAAACAAATTCAAGGTATGTACAATCAGATTTATCAAGCGCAATTCCTGTAAATTTAATATTTGCATCGTTTCCTGTAACAGATGGAATCTGATTGTTTTCGGGACTTGTCATAATAAGAGTCGGTTTTGAATCATCTGAAATGTTTACAGTTATATTTTCGTTTATTGTTTTATTGCCTTTTTCTTTTGCACTTACGTTAAGTGTAATTGTTTTTGGTGTAGACGGTGCCGTTAACTGCACGGTCATTTCGCGCGGATTGTTTGATGCAGATTTTGTTGTTATCTCTGTGCCAAGCGTGCACACAACGTTATCTTTTAAATAATCATCATCAAAAAAAGTAATATTGAATGTATCGCCAACATGCAGATTTAAGGTTTTTGTTCCGCCTTCGGTTGTTAAACCCGTAATTGAATAACGCGGATTATCTTTTTCCGGCCACCACACAAACCAGCCAAGACTTATTTCCTGGTCTGTAACTTCGTTTGGCTCAGGGTCTGTTACAGTATCTTTTGCACTATATCGAACCTGATAATAATACGGCTTTGTTCCGCTGTCTGCTCCGGTTGCAGGTAAGCCACTTCCTGTAATTTTAAAACGCGGCGCATAATTTGAATTTTCATTGCTGTTTGCTATGCTTGATATAACATTATGACCTTCTTCATCCCAAATACTGATTGATACGTTTTGAATTCCTGACGCATCTGTAAAATTTGAACAAATATCAAATTCAACATTCTGTGCAACATCAATATTTGACGGTTCAGAAAGCTGTGGATCTTTCCTTATTATTTCTTTAAGTGCATCCAGGCTCTGCAGGCTATACTGTATGCCGTTTATTTTACGGTCTATATACCATCCGTTTCCAACCGGTGCATTATTATCTACAAAGAGTGTAATTACTTTTGATGATTTTATTCCGTAATTTCCGCTTCCGTCTTCGGCAACAATTTTAAGATAGCAGGCACCTTCCCGCGAAAAAGTTATATTAAGTGTCCACTCATTACCACTTAGCGAAGCATTCTGCAAAAAATGATAAGAATCTTCGCCCGCCCATTTTACTTCGGCATGAACATTGCTAAGTTTTTCATTATCCTGAGCTGTTCCAGAAAAAATTACATTTTGTTTACAATAAACACTTGTTTCAAAATTTGTTGTTGTGGTGGTTTGTGTTTCGCCACCACTAATCATTTTATTTACAGTTACGGTTGGCGCTTCCAGGTCTACGCTTGGACCCATCCCAACTTCGCATGAAATGAATGCTAATGAGCAAAATAATACTAGAGTTAAAATAGCAGCCTTTTTCATAATAAATCTCCCAAACGTAATAAATACGTCTGAATACGCCTGAATAAAAACTGGTTTTACAGCAGTGCGTTTTAATAGTTTATTTTTGAAAATGCTATAAAAAAACTGTAATAATAAATGCGGGCAATAACTTTTTATTTTTATAACAAACTTTTTTTATTCGGGCAAAAAAAGCCTGTATTTATAAAAAATATGGCCCCTTTGCCTGAATTTATTTTATCACGCTTTTTCCATCCGTCAATTTTTTTAAACCGATTTACAGGAAAAAGCGTTGTTTGTGGTGGTTTCGAGAGCCCTGCTAACACGTTCTTCGGAACAACAGGCTCAAGAACCTGATGATTTCAACAAGCACAAACACCAGATTTTTTACTGCAACCACCGTAAGTTTTATTATGGTATGTGAATAATTTCTCGTGGCTTAGAACCGTTTGCTGGTCCTACAATGCCTCTTTCCTCCATTTCTTCTACAAGTCGTGCGGCACGGTTATAGCCGATTTTAAGTTTGCGCTGAATAAAGCTTGCACTTGCCTTGCCGCTTTGAACAACAATTTCCAAAGCCTGATCATACAGCGGGTCTTCGTCGCCGACAGGTTCACCGAACAAATCGCGGGGACCGTCTTCTTCCTCGTCATCAAAGAAGATTTCTTCATCTATATAATCAGGTTCACCATATTCTTTAACGGTTCTTACAACGTCTTCAACTTCCTGGTCAGTAACAAAAGTTCCCTGAATTCGTACCGGAGCCGGATCAACGGCAGATGCATAAAGCATATCACCGCGTCCAAGCAGTTTTTCAGCACCAACTGCATCAATAATGATGTTAGAGTCTGTTCGCGAAGCAACCATAAACGCAATTCGTGTAGGAATGTTTGCTTTTATCAAACCTGTAATTACGTTTACAGACGGTCGCTGTGTTGCAAGAACAAGATGAATTCCAACCGCACGGCTCATAGCTGTAAGGCGGGCAACAATACTTTCAAGCTCTTTTCCGCTGGTAGCCATTAAGTCAGCAAATTCATCAATAATGATTACAATGTAAGGCAGCTTTTCTGTACAGATTTTCTGCTCTTTGATTTTTGTATTGTAATTTGAAATATCGCGTACACCCATCTGGTCGAGCAGGGCATAGCGGCGTTCCATTTCGCACAAAGACCATTTTAATGCCTGCAATGCTTTTTTAGGCTCGGTAATTACCGGCGTAAGCAAATGCGGAATATTATTATAAAGTTTAAGCTCTACAACTTTCGGGTCTACAAGAATCATCTTTACGTCCTGGAAAGAACGTTTGTACAAAATAGAAAGAATGAGCGAATTTACACAAACCGATTTTCCTGAACCTGTTGCACCAGCAATAAGCATATGCGGTGTTTTTACAAGGTCAACAAGCTGTGCTTTTCCAAGAATATCTTTTCCAAGCACAACCGGAACTGCCATTTTGTTCCATTCCGGCAAATCCATTTCGATAATTTCGCGGAAGCCGACTATTGAGCGGTGCATATTTGGCACTTCTATACCAACGGCCTGCTTTCCAGGAATTGGTGCAACAATACGCACAGACTGAGCGGCAAGACTTAAAGCAATGTTGTCCTGCAGTGCAACAATTTTCTGGAGTCGAACGCCAGGCGCCGGCAAAATTTCAAACATTGTTACTACAGGGCCTTTTTTAATTCCTGTGATTTCGGCTTCAATTCCAAATTCTGCAAGTGTCTGTTTAAGATTTATAGAAGCCTGTTTTGTTGCATCATCAATAATCCAGTACTGGTCATCTTTGTAAGCAATAAGCAAATCTGATGGAATTACATACGGACCTTTTTTTACAGCGCGGTTACCAATTTTTGGTGGATTTGCCGCTATTTCGGTACCTTTTGGTGCATTTTCGGCCTGCTGAGCATTAAAAAAGTCTGTTAATTCGTCAGCAGTAAGATTTGTTGCACTTTGTGGACGCAGGGTAAACACATCCTGTTCTTTTGCAACTGAACCATCCATATTTACAGAAACCGGTTTTTCCTGCTGATTTTTCTGCGAAAGTTGATTATTTCTGCGGATATCAGCTTCCATATCCATAAAAACGTTAGATGCTACGCTTTTTACATTCTGATTTACTTCAGTTTTTTTTTCCGGCTCCGGCTCAGATTTTTTTGAACCCTCTGACGCAGCGTCAAAATCATCCTCGTAATCGCTTTCTATTTCGCTGTAAGTTCCGTCGTCTTCTTCATCATCATTAAAAACGCCAATAACCTGTTCCATTTCGTTCGAATATTCATCAGTGTCAATGTCGTTAAGATGACTTTCGCTAATTGCAGGCTTTGTGTTAATTGCCGGTTCTTCCAGATCAAATTTCGGGAACGGCAAAGTTTCGTCTTCTACATACTCATCATCATCAGAAATTTGTGGTTCTGGCTTAGAATTTACAACAGATTCTTCCAGTCGTATTCTGGTGGGATAGATTTGCTTGGGACTTTCCGGAGCTTCTTCTGCTTCGGATTCTTCTTCGTTTCCATCGCGAATTACAATGCCATGCGAAAAATTAGGATTTTCTACGACCTTGTCTAAATAGCGTGAAGCAGCATAAGGATCGTCATTTTTTTTGTATGGAATTGAACTGCTTGATTCACTTCCAGTTGAAAGACCTTCTTCTGCATCATCGTTGTTAGCTGTGTGATGTTCAATTTCGTAGTCTGAATTCTGAGCGATTTCTGCTTCTTCATCATCACTGTATTCTGCAAACGAACTTTCATTTTCCTGCTGTTCTGCAACATTCTGCTGATTTTCTGATTCTTCTTCATCCGGCGGAAATTTTAAAGCAGGATCATTTTCATCAAAATCTTCATCATACTCTGGCGGAAGTTTTTCTGGCTGTGGAGGAAGATTTGGCCATTCCATTTCTTCAATTTCGCTATCTTCCTGGACCGGTGATTCTTCGCGTGTAAGTGCCGCAAATTCTTCCTGAGTAATCATGCTGGAACGCTTTGTATCTTCGTCCTGGGTTTCTTCTACAGGCTGACTTTCCTGAACAGGTTCTTCAACATCCTGCACTGGTTCCGGCTGAGCTTCTATAGAAGTTTCTTCCCCGTCAAACGGTTCTATGCTTTCGAGAGCGTCGTCAAAAATTGTAGTTTCGTCCGGCTCGTTTTCTCCAAGCTCTGAATAATCTTCGTAATCATCCTCAGAATATTCTTCGGTAACTTCTTCGGCTTCTTCCTCCTTTGATTTTTTGAAAAGAGAAAGCTTATTGAATTTTGGAAGCGCAAAAGTATGTTCCTTTTCTTTTTCCTGTTTGTCTTCTCTATTCTTGTGAGGAATATTTATTTTAAGAGTACCTTTTGTAATCTTGTCTGCGATAATTCCTGCTCCAAGAAATTCAATAACAACAAGCATTAATCCTGTTACAACTGCAACAAAAAGCTTTACGCCCATAAAATTTGAATTTCCAAGGGCAATTATTGAACGGCAAATATTTTCTGTAAAAACACAGGTAAAAAACGGAACAAGCGCTGTTAAAAGTCTCATTGTGTTTTTTGCAGTCCATCTGGTTGCAAAACAGGAAAGACCGGCAACAAATAGGAAGGCCGGAATCAGAATGCTCGAAAATCCATAAAATGTAAAAATTATGTCTCCAAGCAGAAAAAGTATATTATTATGACCAGGTCCGCCAACACCAAAATCTAACAGCTGAAAAAACAAACTGATAGAAAAAACGGCTGCGACTAAAAGTAAAACAATGCCCGTAACAAGGCTGGATTTATTCGAAGTTTTCATATTTCCATTATCGGCAAGGGAAAAAAGTTGTTTAGAAAATATTTTGTGTTATAATCTTGAATATGAAAACAACATCTGTAAAAACAGTCGGAATTCTTACTTCCGGCGGCGATGCGCCTGGTCTTAATGCGGCAATCCGCGCTTTATGCATCAGCGGTAAAAACAAATATGGAATGAAGTTTATAGGTATTCGCTACGGTTACCGCGGTCTTATAGACGGGAACACCTTTAAGATGGATTCTATTGATTTAGAGCCTCTTATTTCTTTGGGCGGTACAATTCTTGGAACTTCGCGCGTAAAACCTTTTAAAAACCCTGTTCCAGATCCAAAAACAGGCTTACTTCCAGTTGACGGAATTCGCGAAACTTTTAAGAAAAATAAACTGGACGCTTTGGTTTGCCTTGGCGGTAACGGAACAAATACAACTGCTTCTCTTCTTTTTGACGCAGGCTTTAACGTAATTGGTCTTCCAAAAACAATTGATAACGATATTGTTGGTACCGACGAAACTTTTGGTTTTCATACTGCAATTGATGTTGCAACCGAAGGTCTTGAAGCAATCAGAACTACGGCAAAAAGCCACAGCCGTGCAATGGTTGTAGAAATTATGGGTCACAAAGTTGGCTGGCTTGGACTTTACGCAGGAATTGCCGGTCACGCAGATGTAATTTTACTTCCGGAAATTCCTTATGATATTAAGAAAATTGCAAAGTTCCTTAAAGAAAAAAAGGCTAATGGCCAGGAATCTTTTGTAATTGCATGCTCGGAAGGTGCTATAAATCTTGCAGAAGCTAAACTTTCTAAAAAAGAGTTTAAAAAAGCACGCGCAGAAATGCCGCAGTCGGTTGCGTTCCGCGTAGCCAAAGAAATTGAAGAAGCGACAGGCATCGAGACGCGAACGTCCGTTCTCGGTTATTTGCAGAGAGGCGGCGCTCCAAAACCTTACGATATGATTCTTGCAACTCAGATTGGAAACGCAGCTGCAGATTTTCTTGCAAAGAAAATGTTCGGAAACCTTGTTGCCATTAAAGGCGGAAAAATTGCCGCAACACCACTTTCCGAAGTTGCTGGAAAAGTAAAGGAAATTCCTATGGACGATGATATGCTTAAAACCGGCCGTGACCTTGGAATTCACTTTGGCGACTAAAACTTTTATTAAAACTTCAAGGCTTAAAAAAAATGCTTAACGGAAAATTAAAATGTTCTCGCTGCAAAATTTGTAACGGAGCGGCCTGCAAAGGTACGCTTCCGGGACTTGGCGGTGTTTTTGAAGGAAAGAACTGCCTTTTGAATTTTGAAGGCTGGGAAAAGTTGCGTCAAAAAGCAAAAGAAAACGGTCAATACGAAAAACTTTTACAAACTCAATTTGATTCTTCGTGTGTAAGATGCGCGCCTGTTACCGGTGCCATAGAAAACGTAGGTTGCAAAAACGAAGAAGATTTTTATTTTCCATATTTTAAAACTACTGTTAATGCAGGTTTTGAAATTTGCGTTGGCGACGGCTGCCCGGACGAAAAGCTTTTGTTTGGAATTGAAGCTGTAAAGAAAATCAGAAATGAAGGCATTGACAACACAGTAAACAGTAACGGCAAAAATGACCTTTCAGATAAAAAAGCCGCATTTTTCTTTAAGCCATATCCTGACGAAATTTTAAAAAAACGTGCCGATTTGACCAGGCCGTTTGCAAATTACATTGGAATAGACATTGACGCCTATAACATTGTTACAATGCGTAATAAAGTTCACCTTGAAAAAAAGACCGCAGCTCAGCTAAAGGAATTTAGAAAATACACCGGACTTCCGTTTGTTTTAAAAGGTGTTTTTACGGCAGAAGATTTAGAGCTTGTCCGCCAGCTTGAACCCGACGTTGCTTTTGTTTCAAATCACGGTGGCCGCGTAGAAACTAATGTTGGAAGCTCCGCAGAATTTCTTGCAGAACACGCTGAAGAACTAAAAAAACACTGCTGTGAAATTTGGGTAGACGGCGGCATAAGAACTAAACTTGATGTGCAGACTGCGCTATATTACGGTGCAAAACAGGTTGCCATTGCTCGCCCACTTATTAGAGCCGCTTTTGACGAAGTACCGTTTGAATTAAAATAAAATATATTGTAAATTAAGGTCATCTCTAAGTTAAATTTTTAAACCGAACTTCCGGAGCAAAAAATGACAAATCATAAAATGCAGATTTTGCAGGAACTTGCTGCAAAAAACGGTCCGCTTTGCGTTGGTCTTGATACCGATCCTTCCTATATTCCAGAAAATATCCTTAAAAATTATAATTCGCCTTCTCAGGCTGTTCTGGAATACAACCGCGAAATTATAAAACGTGTTTCCGCAGATAAATCTGCATGCTGCTTTAAAGTTCAAATTGCTTATTACGAAGCAATGGGGCTTGAAGGAATGAAAGTTTACTCCGAAACTCTTAAGCTTGTACGTCAAACAGGTCTTATTGCAATTTCTGATATTAAACGCGGTGATATTGGTGCAACTTCTGATGCTTATGCAAAAGCCCATTTTACCGGAGATTTTGAAACAGATATCATAACAATTAATCCATATATGGGTTTTGACACACTGGTTCCTTTTACAAAATATGCTTCACCGGAACTTGGCGGAAAAAGCGCCTTTGTTTTACTTTGTACATCAAATCCCGGAATGACTGATATTGAACATCAGGAACTTAAAAACGGCGGTCTTCTTTTGGAACGCGTTGGCGACGAAATAGCCAGAATTGGAAATCAATTTAAAGAAATGTATCCTGAACAGACCTGCGGACTTTTTGGTGCCGTTGTTGGTGCTACTCAGGAAAAAGATGCCCGCTACCTTCGCGATAAATATCCTGAAACTCTGTTCCTTATTCCTGGTTATGGTGCTCAGGGTGGGGCAGCAAGAATTGCTGCAACTTTACTAGATAAAGCAGGCGGTGTTGTAAATTCTAGCCGTGGAATTCTTTGTGCCTGGAAAAAGGACGAAAAGCTTTCTGCAAAACGTGATGCAGGAAATCTTACTATGGCAGACATTGCAGATGCTGCGGCACAAAATGCACTTTTCAGTAAAAACGATTTACTGAATGCAAAAGCAGCTTTATAAATTATTTATTAATATGAATTTTAAGCCGGATAAAACCGGCTTTTTTAGTATAAAATTAATTTAGGCGGTAAAAAAATATGTTCAAAGATTGTCAGGGAATTCCGTATCCTGTTTATGCACAGGCAAAAGTAAAAAACTGTAAAGTTGTAAAAGGTGCCGTTCCATTAAACAGCGTTTACCAGCTTGATGTTATTCTGGAAAATGGCAGCCAGGAGCCGGCAGCCGGACAATTTTATATGATTCACGCCGTTCGATCTGATGTTCTTTTGGGTCGCCCGATAAGTGTTTTTAATGCAAAAAAATTGCCGCGCGGACAGGTTCTTGTGAGCTTTTTGATTTTGGTGAAAGGGCGCGGAACGGTTGAGCTTTGCTCGCTCCGTAATGATGATGCAGTAAATCTTTTGGGACCTTGCGGTAACAGATTTGAATATCCTGATTTTGATTTGCTTTCCAACGCCAATTTGTCTTCCGGAACGGAATCGTCTTCTGGCGAAAAATCACCTTCCAACGCCAATTTGCCTTCCAACGCCCGCTCTTCTTCCCGCGCAAAAATCTGCATTGTCGGCGGCGGAATTGGAGTTGCTCCTGTTGCGGGCTTTGCCGGCACTCTGCCAAAAAAATCTTACGATTTTTATGCTTCGTTCAAAAGCGGTTCCTATGGTCTGGAAAACGTTAAACCAAACAAACTTGTTATTACAACAGATGACGGTTCTGTGGGCGTTCGCGGAATGTTACCGGTCGCTTTAACGGCACAGACTTTGCGCGATAATGGCTATTCAGTTTTGTATGCCTGCGGTCCAACACCAATGCTTGCTTACCTTCAAAAAATCTGCCGCGAAGCCGGTGTAAAATGCTGGCTGAGTATGGAAGCACGTATGGCGTGCGGAGCAGGAGTTTGTCTTGGCTGCGTAATTGATACAACAGAAGGCAAAAAACGTTGTTGCAAGGAAGGTCCGGTTTTTGACGGTAACATACTTAAATTTGAACCTGTAACCGAAGTTGCAGGCATAAAAGTTCAGCCACGCCGTGAACCTTTGAGCACAGGCACTGAACCAGATTTAAGCGTAGATATTGCCGGCGTACATTTTAATAACCCGGTTATCGGCTGCTCTGGAACTTTTGGCTTTGGTACAGAATATTCAACTATTTTTGATGTAAACAAACTTGGCGGTATTGCTTCAAAAGGTCTTACTCTTGAACCTCGTCAGGGAAACAACGGCATCCGCGTCTGGGAAATTCCTTCCGGTGTTATGAATTCAATTGGTCTTCAAAATCCTGGAATTCAACATTTTATAAAGGAAGAACTTCCGCAAATGATGGCTTTAAAGCCTGTTGCAATTGCAAATCTTTCGGGTTCTACAATGGACACATACATCGAAGGCGCAAAACTTCTGGAACAGACAAACGTTCCAATGATTGAATTAAACATTAGCTGTCCAAATGTTAAAGCCGGCGGTGCTGCTTGGGGAATGACATGTTCGGCTGCCGGTGATGTTGTAAAAGCTGTTCGTGCAGTTACAAAAAAGCCGCTTGTTGTAAAACTTACACCTCAATCACTTGAATTAAATAAAGTTGCTCTTGCCTGCATAGAAGCCGGCGCAGACGGAATTAGTCTTTGTAATTCTTTCCAGGGCATTGCTATTGATATTGAACGCGGCGTTCCTGTTTTTGAAAACTTAAAAGCCGGCGTTGGCGGACCTGCAGTTCGTCCTATTGCTGTTAGACTTGTTTATGAACTTGTTGAAGCAATTAACGCTTTGCCGCCGGAAAAGCGAGTTCCTGTTATTGCAATTGGCGGTATTGCTGAATGGCAGGACGCTGTTGAATTTATTATGGCAGGTGCCGCTGCAGTAGAAGTTGGAACTGCAACTTTCGCAAATCCTCTTGCAATGGTTCAGATTATAGACGGTCTTTCTGCTTTTATGAAACGAAAGGGCTACAAATCTCTTTCCGATTTCCGCGGAATAATTCAGAAATCTTAAACCGACAGTTTTTGTAATTTATTTACTCTTTTAAAAGACGTCCCAAAATTTGTGCCATGTCTTTTGGATTATTTTTTGCAAATTCCTCTGCCACTGATTTTTTTTCGGAATTTTGATTTTTTTCTGAAAATTTATAAATGCCCTTAATCTGACCGTAGTTCAAAGCTTCGTTAAGCACCTGAATTTCAGAATCCGCAAAGTCTTTGTTATAAGCAGGCAGGCTTTTGTAGGCGGCATTCAAACGAGCAATTTCTTCAGGTTTTAAATTTAAGGCTTTTTCCAATGCAGAAAAATTCGTATTATGCAGCGGTCCTATTTCTGCAAGCAAAATTGCAGCCTTCTGCACTCCCGAAAGTTTTCTGGATGTTGTTTTTATAAAGCCATTCATATAACCATTTTGAACTTATTTTGCCAAATCTGCAATACTTACAGAACTTAAATAATCATCTATAAGTGTGTCCAGCTTTGACCACATTGGAAGGGTCCTGCATTTTGCTTTATGTTCACAATCTTGTGCGCCATCTACAAGGCAGGCAACCGGAGCTAAAGTTCCTTCTGTAAGCTTCAAAATTTCTGACACTTTGTAATCCTGCGGTTTACGGTTAAGCTTGTATCCGCCGCCTTTTCCATGCAATGCATCTACAAAGCCATGTTTAGAAAGAAGTGTCATTATAGTTTCAATATATTTTTGAGAAATCCCCTGACGTTCTGCAATTTCCTTTAAAGGTATGCGTTCATCATCTTTATGTTCTGCAAGATCAATCAAAACACGCAATGCATATCGTCCTCTTGTGGATACTATCATAATTCCTACCTACCTAGTGTATAAGTATATCATATTTGATAAAAAAAGTTAATTTGTTAAATAAAAAACCGGTCAGCTGTTTTGCCGGCCGGTTCGTAATGCAGATTATTTTACAAAATCTACTTTAAAAGCTTAATATCAAAGCAAATGTAAGCATTTCCTGGAATGACTCCCGGGTATCCGCTCTTTCCGTATGCAAGCTCCGGCGGAATTACAATGTGACGTGTTTCGCCATATTCCATATCCTGAACCATCTGATCAAAACCTGGAATCATTTGGCCTGCACCTGTTGTAAATTCAAGAGGTTCGTGTCCCTGTGGATGGAAGCCTTTTGATGCATCAAACATTGTTCCATCAACAAGATAACCTTTGTAATCAACTGAAACATTTTTTCCTGAACCAGCTTTTTTTCCGTTGCCTGCACTAAGAACTTTATAGTAAATACCGTTAGAAGTTTTTTCGCAGCCATTAATTACGCCTGCCATTTTTTTAGCTTCGCGTTCTTCGTTTTTCTTTTTCTGTTCAGAAACAAGCTTATCAAAATCAGACTGCTTAGCTGTAAATTTCTGTGCATCTGCACCCTGACGAATAATCTTTACAGACTTCATAACTGTTCCCTGTTTAAGAGAATTTACAATTTCCTGTCCTGCAAGAACTTCTCCAAAAATTGTATGCTTATGATTAAGCCATTCTGTTGGAACAATTGTAATAAAGAACTGACTTCCGTTTGTATCTGCTCCAGAATTTGCCATTGCAAGAAGACCAGATTTATCAAACACAAGTTCATCTACAAATTCGTCGCAGAATTTGTATCCAGGTCCGCCTGTTCCGTTACCTTTTGGATCGCCGCCCTGAATCATAAAATCCTGACCATCGCCGTTTGCCTTGCTTATTACACGATGAAATTTTAATCCATCATAAAAAGGCTTTCCTTTTGCGGCATCCATTGTTCCTTCTGCAAGTCCAACAAAGTTTGTTACAGTTAATGGTGTCTTTTTATAAAAAAGATTTAATACAATGTCACCCTTTTCTGTTTCAATTACAGCAAAAACACCTTCTTTGCCATTTAAAACATCCATATTATTGCTCCTTGATGCTGCAGCAATGCAATTAAGCATTACAAAGCCTGTTATAAAAATTGAAATTAGTTTTTTTAAGTTTTTCATTTCTGCTTCCTAAAACTGTGTTATAAACCATTTGTAAACAGCATCCATTCTGCTTTCCATAGAATTGGTAATCTGTTTTTTAATGCCAGGGAAGCGTACTGCATCCAAATCGGTACTTAAATACAAAAGCAAATCATCTCCGCAATCTACAACAAGAATGTTGATAATCATCTGTGACGGATAAATTGCCTTGAAAGGTCCAATTCCCATTTTATCTATAATTTCAAAACGGCACAGCAACGAATCATCTTTCTGGAAATAGTAAAGTTTGTATGTATTCAATCCAAAACTGTTATCGTGCTGTATGCAGTAAGAAATCTGTCCGTCTGCATTGCCTGTATTCTGGTCTTCAATTTTTGTTTTGTCTTTTGGACCGGCAATCATATAAGCCTTTGAATACAAAACCATTTCTTTTTTATGTGTAGTGGAATAATATTTCATTCCCTGCATTTTAGAAACAGAACGTACAACGCGGGCTACATCTTCCATTGTGATTTCTGTATCACTTGAATTACTTTTTGCCAGCAAGTCTTTTTTATTCAAAAAGTAAAGGCTTTCGTAGGTATAAGGAAAATTTTTTGAATCCTTTTTTACCATACTTGCTTTTACATCTTCTGAATAAATTGTTTCCGGAAGCAAAAGAAATCCTTCTGAACCGTCCATGCGTTTTTCAGTAACAATTCCTTCTGCTATAAGCTTGTCATAATAAGCAGGATTAACCAGCTGTTTTACCTTTGCATTTCCGGCTGAACCTTCTGCAAAAACAAATGCTGCTGTAATCAAAGACATAACCGAAACTAGAAGTTTTTTCATTAGCGAACTCCTTTATATAAAACACGTACTTGTTTATATAAACCATCTCCTTCGCTTTTAGTTTCAACATCTGGAATATCATTTAAAGTTGTGTGAATAAGGCGGCGTTCAAACGGATTCATTGGTTCAAGCAAAATTGAATTATGAGAAGAACGTACGCGGTCTGCAGTAGTGTAGGCAAGACGTACCAAAGTTTCTTCGCGGCGAATTCTGTAATTTTCTGTATCAAGAATTACGCGGATTTCTTCGTGTCCAAGACGGCCGGCATAAATATTTGCAAGCAGCTGAAGAGCATCAAGATTCTTTCCTTTGCGTCCAATAAGAATAGAAGAATAAGAAGATTCAAGCTTTACACCAAGCTTTTTTTCTTCGCGGTATGTTACATTTACTTTAATATCGTAACCCATTTTTTCGATTACTGATTTAATGAATTCGAGAAGCTTTTCTTCAAATTCACCCTGTGGAAGAGGATCAGCTACAATTCGTGAATGTTTTTCTGAAATATCGTCTGAATCATAAGAAGGCTTTGCGGAATCCAAAGTATGAACTCTGATTTTTACATAACCTTTCTTAAAAATTGAGTTTTTCTGTGTTTCAAGAATTTCAACATCAAACTGATCGCGTTCAAGACCAAGTTCGTTTGCAGCCATTTCAATAGCTTCTTTTTCTGTTTTTCCTTCATATTCGTAAGTCATTTTATTGCCTCTTTATATAAATTAAATTTTTCCTTTTCGTTTATTTTTTGGCGGTAAAGTTTTCTGAACAGGCTTTTTTTCTTCTGTCTGATTACGCTTTTCTGCCATCATTTTATTAATAATTACCTGCTGAACAATCTGGAAAATATTACTTACTGTCCAGTAAAGAATAAGTCCGGCTGGTGCACTGTAGAACATGAAGAAGAAAATTAGCGGCATACCATATGTCATAAATTTCATACTTGCCTGACTCTGATTTCCTGCCATATTCATACCATTGTTCTGAGTAATTTTTGTAAACAGGAACTGTGTTCCAAGGTAAATAATTGGAAGAATTCTAAGTTCGTTTGTTCTTAAAAGTGGAATTGTAAAGCCAAGAGTTGTTATGCTGTCGCCTTTTGAAAGGTCAGGAATCCAGCCCGGAATAAACATAGCTCCACGGAATTCAAAGTAGTTATTGAACAGGTCGAACATTGCAAACAAAATAAGGAACTGGAAAAGCATTGGAAGACATCCGCTTGCAGGGTTATAGTTTGCTTCCTTGTAAAGCTTCTGCATTTCCATCTGCATTTTCTGCTGGTCGTTTTTGTATTTTTCCTGAATAACCTTCATTTTTGGCTGCAGATCCTGCATTTTAAGTGTTCCCAAAGACTGTTTTTTAGAAAGCGGGAACAATACAAGACGAAGGAGAAGCGTAAGCAAAATGATTGATACACCCCAGTTGCCTTTAGGGTTGCGGGCAATTGCAGCTACCATTACATTAATTTTTTCCATTGCAAACTTAAGAATTGTTTCAAGCCAGCGCAGCCAGTCATAAGTCTGAAGGCTTTCGTTTAAGCGGTAACCGCCAATATTCCAGCTGTTAGATTCTGCAAGATTATATTTTTTAAGATCGTTTTCGTTACGTGGTCCAAAGTAAATATAATAAGAATCCTGAACGTCTTTTGCTGTGAAGGCTTTTCGTTCTACCATTGACTGTGCGTTTGCATAATCATTTACTTCAATTTTAGAAGAATACATTGCTTTTTCCAAAATAGAAGCATCTGTCGGAATAATAAGTTCTATAAAGTATTTTCCTGCAATTCCGCTCCAGACAAAATCTTTGTCGTAATATTTTTCCTGACCATTGTTAAGAATGATTTTTTTAGATTTACTGCCGTTATAAACAATAAACTGACGGTTTTCGTAGCGGTTTGCTTTTGGATCAAAGTGAGGTCCAATCTGTGGAGAAGTTCTTAAACTGTAAGCGGTTCCTCCAAAATCAAGTCCACCATCTTCTTCTGAATGAATAAGAACATCCAGCTTAAAAACATATTCATTTGGCTTAAAAGTATACTTTTTACCAAGTATAAATTTTTTACCATTACAATTTACAGATTTTTTGAAAAGGTAGGTGTAGTCATCAATTTTTTCTACATTAAAGTTTTCGTTTATAATTGAATTGGTTGCCTTTCCTAACGAAATTGCACACGTACGGTTATAACTGCTTACATTGTCTGAAAGCTGTACACCTGTCTGTGTATCCATATCATAGTGATTTGAAAGTTTGTAACTTAAAATATCACCGCCTTTATTTGTAAGAACAACTTCTGCAAGACCTGTATTTACTGTAAAAGTTTTTTCCTCTACAACATCTTTTTGTTCTTCTGCAGTAACTTTAGATTCAGAAATAAGTGCTTCCGAAAGTTCTGTTGGAGCAGTTTCTGAACCATTTTGTTCAGACTGTAAAGACTGTTCTGTTACAGCATTCTGATTTGCATTGTTTGATGGAAAAATCATCGGCGGTAAAATAAATGCTGCAATTATTACGAGCGTAGAAAGGACTATTGCCCATATTGTATTTTTGTCCATAATTATATTCCTTATTTATAAAGGTTAAGATAAAAAATGCTTTTGCACTTTTTTTACGATTTTCTATTTTTCACGGTAAGCACAGCTGCCCTTCTAAGGCACCGGGTCATAGCCACCTTCGTGAAATGGATTGCATTTTAGAATTCGCTTGATTGAAAGTAAAAGACCTTTACCAGGTCCATATTTTTTTATTGCCTCAATAGCATAAGCCGAACATGTTGGTGTAAACCTGCAGCAATGCCTGTGCAATGGTGAAATACAAATTTGATAAACACGGATTAAGAAACAAAAAAATTTTACGAAAAAACTTCTTATGCCATTGATTAAAAATTTAATCACAGACATCTTTATTCCTTAATTAATCCTGCCTTTTGACACAATAAACGAATTTGTTCACATCGCGAGTGGAACGAATCATTTCCGGGATATATTAAAAACAACATATCGTATCCGGTGTTCAGATGTGATTTTAGTAATCTATAGACTTCACGGCTGTACCTTTTTGATAAGTTCCTTTCGACCGCGTTACCGTAGCCACGAATCAAAGGAAAACCTACACGGTTCATTCCAAGATTATTTTCCAGATAGAAAATTTTTGCTCCCGGAATACTTATCTTCTTTCCGCTTTTAAACAGCTTTTTAAAATCAGCGGGATTTTTTATACGCTCTTTACGTTTAAAAAATCCCGTTTTTATTAAGCTTGTTTCCATCCCTAATAATTAGTATTTTTTGTGTTCGTCTGCTACAGAAAGCTTTGCTCTTCCCTTTGCACGTCTTCTTGCGAGAACTTTGCGTCCGCCTTTTGTTGCCATGCGGGCTCTAAAACCGAACTTTCTATTGCGTTTTACTTTACTTGGTTGATATGTTCTTTTCATAGAACGTACTCCTTATATAAATTAAATAAATTTCAAAATGGTAATGAAAATAGTACCCAAATATATCATTATTTTTCAATATTGGTCAACATACTTTTTTTTAAGTTTTCAAACTTTTGCTGAATTTCCGGCGGAAGTTCAAAATTTCCGCTCTTTTTTTCTACATTTACATTCAATTCTTTTTCCATGCGGTTCATTTTTTCTTCCATCTTTTGATTCTGCTTTTCCAGCTCATCTTCGTAAGCATTGCTTAAATTTGCAACCGTTCCCCTTACCCTGAAAGCAAGCGAATTAATTTTTAAATCCGGCAGCTCCTGTTTAAGTCCGCGTAAAATAAAATTTTTATAAAATCTTAAATATTGAATCCAGCCGGAATGATCTGCTTCTATAAGAAGAACACCGTTTTTTAAATCTATAACACGCGTATTCCCTGCAAGTCGTTCTCCAATTGGCATACGACGTTCGCTGTCTTCGCTTTCGTATTTATTTGAATGAATTTTAGAAACAACTTTTTTCCAGGTCGTAGTAATTTTGTCGCTTTCAAGAGAATTAAACAAACCAAAATTCATCATCATATCTGCAGACGAAAAAATTTTATGTTCATTCATACCATTCACCCTGCTTTATATTATAGACCTTTGTTGTATCTTTTTTATAGTGTTCATAAGGTTCACCCGGCAAAAAAGTGCAGAAAAGTTGTTCGTATTCCGGAAGCATTGCCGTAAATTTTGTTCTCTTTTCTGGATCCAGTTCAAGAAGAACATCGTCCATTAATAAAACCGGTTTTTGTTCTGTTGCACGGGTATAAAAAACGGCCTGCGCTGCCCTTAATAGAAGTGATATCAGGCGGCGCTGTCCTGTAGATGCGGTCGGAATAAAAAAATGATGATCTTTTACAAAATCGATGCGGTCGCGGTGGGGACCGTTTATTGAAATTTCCAGATACTTATCTTTTTCTCTATTTGAATACAGAAGCATCTCAATCTCTGGCTCCGAAGGAGCCTTTTTTATACCGTCAATTTCAACTTCTTTCCACGACGGATGATAAGATATTGAAACGCCCGGAATTCCTGTAATTTCTTCGTAAATTTTACTGAAAATCTGGTTAAATTGAAAAATTGTCTTTTTACGTTTTTGCTGAATAATAAGACCTGTTTGTGCCATCTGTCTGTCGTAAACATCAAGCATATCATATTCATGATTTTTTAAAACTAAATTGCGGCTTTTTAAAACTTTTTTGTAATTTCTAAGTTCGTCTATATAATCACTGTCATAAAGAATTAAAGACTGGTCTATAAAAAAACGTCTGTTTTCAGGTTCTCCAACTGCAAATCTTAAATCATCATGACAAAACAAAATACACGGAATTGTATTTATAATTTCTTTTCTGTCCTGTATTTTTTTTCCGTTTTTTTCTATGCGTTTTTTTGAATTTTCATAAATTACAGAAATTTTATGAGTATCATTTTCTTTTTTCTGATACAGGGAATTTATACTAAAATTATTTTCACCATTTTTTACAATTTGTGAATCGACATGAGTTCTAAAACTTACTCCGTAAGCTGAGTAATAAAGAGATTCGAGAATATTGCTTTTTCCCTGACCGTTTTCACCAACAAAATAGACCTCTCGCGAAGAAAGGTCTATTGTATCGTTTTTAAGATTTCGGAAATTATAAAAAGTCTGATATAAAAACATTAAAATTAATAAGTCATCGGCATAATAACATGCAGATAATCATTTTCATTTTCAGCCTTCATAATAACAGCTTTTGTAATGTTGACTTCTTCACCTGAATTTTCTGCAACATTAAATGTAAACACTACATTTTCAGAATCAATAACTTTTAAAGGCTCTGTAACGTAAGTAAAGTTGAAAGCCATTGTTATATTCTGACCATCATAACGGCAAGGAATTTCTTCGTCGGCATTTCCAAGTTCTGAATCTGGAGAAATAAGCTTAAGAACTCCCGATGAAATTTTGAAAATAATTCGGCTAACTTTTTTATCAACCATGATTGTTGTACGTTTTAAAGCTTCATCAAGATCTGCCTTATTTACCATAATAGAAACGTTCAAATTTTCAGGAATTACTTTCTGATAATTAGGGAACTGACCTTCTATAAGAACTGATGAAAATTCTACATTTCCATATTTTACGAAAATATTTTTTTCAACAACTGCAACCTGAATGTTTCCTTCTTCCGGAGCATTTTTAAGAATACAAGAAAGAATCTTTACAGGAATAATTGCCGGCTGAAAATCCGGAATATTTACTGCATTTTTATTATCGCAGGAAAGACGACGTCCATCAGTTGCAACCATTGTAAGAGTATCGCCATTTTTTACAAAATAAACGCCTGTCATAAAATAGCGGTTTTTATCATCAGAAACTGCAAAAATTGTCTGTTTAATCATTTCCTTAAAATCTTTTGATGAAATTTCAAAGAAAGAAATATTTTCTGAAGATCCAATTTCCGGAAATTTATCACTTGCCTGACTCTTAAGCTGGAATTTTACTTTTTTAGAAATTGGTTTAATTGTAACACCTATATTTTCCTGAATAAATTCAATATCTCCAGAAGGTAAAGAAGAAAGAATGCTCATAAACTTGTCACAGAAAATTGTTGTACGTCCTTCTTCCTGTATTTCAACTGGAACTGTAGTTGTAAATTTTACAGTTGAATCAGTAGCTTTTATTGTTAAAGCATTGTTTTCTGCAATTACAAGAATATTAGAAAGTATAGAAACAGGACTTTTATTTGTAATTACTTCCTGTGCAATTGAAATTTCTTTAATCATTGCATCTCTATCAAAAGTAAATTTCATTTTTTTCTCCTTTTCACTTTATTTATTTTTATTATATATAAATTTATAAATTTAGTAGTAGTATTAGTAAGTCTGGTGAAAGTTGTGAATAATTCTTATAATTTTATATATTATAAGGATTTAAATTGTTTATAAAAAACAGTTCATAATTCACTTTAAATCCACTTTTCCACATTTTACTTTATAATCATCGTTTTTTCCACTTTATTAATGTAAGTTATCCACAATTTTTTATTTTTTATACTCTTTTATTTCCCTTACAAATGCCTGAACTTTAGATTCAAGAGAAGGATCAATTTTTATTTGTTCTGCAATTTTTTCGTAAGCATGCATAATAGTACTGTGATCTTTTCCTCCGAATTCCTCTCCAATTTCTGAATAAGAAATTTCTGTAAGTTCACGTGCTATGTAAATTGCAATTTGCCTTGGAATTACAAATTTCTTTTCGCGTTTTTTTCCTTTAAGTTCAGAAACAGAAATCTGATAATTATCTGCAATTACTTTTTGAATTGTATCAAGCGAAATTTTTTCAGAAATATTTGAAACAAGAAGGTCTTTTAAAAGAACTTTTACTTCTTCAAGTGTTGGAATTTTGCCAACAAGATCCATATAGCCAATTACTTTATTAAGAGAAGCTTCAAGTTCACGTACATTTGTTTCAACATTTTTTGCAATATATTCAACAATTTTAAAATCAAGTTCTTTGTGTAAAAGTTCAATTTTTTTAAGAAGAATTGCAACTCGTGTTTCATAATTTGGAGGTTGCAAATCAATACAAAGACCATTTGCAAGACGACTTACAAGACGCGAAGTCATATTTTTTATTTCTTTAATAGGACGGTCGCAAGTAAAAACCATCTGTGCATTTTTTTCGTTTAATGCATTAAATGTATAGAATAATTCTTCCTGTGTAGCATCTTTATTTTGTAAAAAGTGAATGTCATCCAGAAGAAGAACATCAAGATTTCTGTATTTATTTTTGAAGGCATTTGTTTTTCCTTCTTTTGTAGAAAAAATGAATTCGTTGGTAAAACTTTCTGCAGAAACATAACAGATTTTAAGTTTTTCGCCGCCGTTGTTATAAATGTAATTTCCTATTGCCTGCATAAGATGGGTTTTTCCAAGTCCTGAACCACCGTAAAGCAAAATAGGGTTGTATTGTTTTCCAGGATTTTTAGAAACAGCAAGTGCGGCGTTGTATGCAAAATTTGAATTATCGCCCGGAATAAAAGTTTCAAATCTATAATCTTCCTGCAAAAGAGGATGTTTTTTAAATGTCTTTGATTCTTCTGTTTTTGATTTTTTTTCGTTTTCTGAAGCTTCAGTTTTTACTTCTTTTTTTTCTGATTTTTCGGTTGAATCTGATTTTTTAGAATTATCATCTTTTGAATTTTCATCAGATTTTATAACTGATTTGATTTTTATACTTTCCAGATTTGTAACTTGTTTTATTTTGTTTAAAATAATTTCAAAAGATTTTTTCTTTATCATCATCTGCTGAAGAAACTGAGAAGCTACGGATACAGTTATAGTTTCTCCGTCGTCTTCAACATAATTCATATTAAAATTAAAAATAAATTCTGATTCTTTTTCTTGTGATTTATATTCTTTTTTTAATTCTTCAAATGAATAATTCCAGGCTTCTTCAAACATGTTTTTTTGCATGCTTTTATTATCCTAAATTATAAAAAATCTTCAAGTAAATTCGTAATAGATAAAAACTAACACTTGGTAGTTTATAGAATCATTGAATTCAAAAAAAAATTAAGCTATAATTCAAATTCAAAATATTAACTATAAAAGATTTTAAATCTGAAAAATCAATCACAAGGAAAAAATAATGTCAGCTGATTACGGTGCAAGTAACATCCAGGTTCTTAAAGGACTTGAAGCAGTTCGAAAAAGACCTGGTATGTATATTGGATCAACGGGTCCGAGGGGACTTCATCACCTTGTTTATGAAACTGTAGACAACTCAATTGATGAAGCAATGGCAGGCTTCTGTGATACTGTTGTTGTTGCTCTGGAGAGAGATGACATTTGCCGCGTTGAAGATAATGGACGTGGTATTCCTGTTGATATTCACCCTACAGAAAAAATTTCCGCACTTGAACTTGTTTTGACTCGTCTTCATGCCGGCGGTAAGTTTGATAAAGGTTCCTATAAAGTTTCCGGTGGTTTGCACGGTGTTGGTGTTTCCTGCGTAAATGCTCTTTCAGACTGGATGGAAGCTACTGTAAAACGTGATGGTCATATTTATCAGCAGAAATATGAACGTGGTGTTCCAAAAACCAAAGTAGAAGTTATTGGAGATGTTGGTCCTGATGTACACGGAACAACAATCCGCTGGAAGGCTGATAAAACAATTTTTACAGAAACAACAACTTATGATTATGACGTTTTACGAGACCGCCTGCGTGAACTTGCCTTTTTGAATAGTGGCGTTGTAATTATTTTCCGCGATGAAAGACTTGAAAATCCAAAAGAAGAGGTTTTAAAGTTTGAAGGCGGTATTAATGAATTTGTAAAGGAAATTGACGAAGGTAAGGCTGTAGTTCCGGCTGAACCAATTTATATCAAAGAAGAAAAAGATGATGTTGTTACTGAAATTTCAATGCATTACAATTCATCATTTTCTGAAAATGTCCGCACTTTTGTAAACGACATTAATACCCGTGATGGTGGTACACACCTTGAAGGTTTCCGAAGTGCCGTTCGTTTTGTTTTGAACAAGTTCTTTGAAGCAAACGAAAAACTTAAAAAGAATCTTGATAAAGATGAAAAGCTTACTTATGAAGATTTAAGCAGCGGTCTTACAGCTGTAATTTCTATGAAAGTTCCAGAGCCTGAATTTGAAGGTCAGACAAAGGAAAAACTTGGAAACACAGAAGTCCGCACAATTGTAGATCAGATTGTAAAAGAAAAACTTACAATATATTTTGAACAGAATCCTGCTACACTTGAAGCCATTCTTAAAAAGGCAATTGATGAAGCCAAGGCTCGTATTGCTGCTCGCAAGGCAAAAGACAATATGCGTAAAAAGACAATGAGCGACGGCTTCGGTCTTCCAGAAAAATTGTCTGACTGCTCAATGAAAAATCCTGAGCTCTGCGAAGTTTATATCGTCGAGGGAGACTCTGCGGGTGGTTCTGCAAAGAAAGGCCGAGACCCTAAGACTCAGGCAATTCTTCCACTCTGGGGAAAGATGCTTAACGTTGAAAAAGTTCGTCCTGAAAAGGTAATGAACAACGATAAGCTTGAACCTGTAATTGCTTCGCTTGGTGCAGGCTTTGGAAAAGACTTTAATATTGATAAACTCCGCTATCATAAAATCATCATCATGGCCGATGCCGATGTCGACGGTTCACATATCCGCACTTTGCTTTTGACTTTCTTCTTCCGCTACATGCCGCAGATTATTGAACAGGGGTATGTTTATCTTGCAATGCCTCCACTGTTTAAAGTTCAGCTTGGTAAGAAAGATCCTGTTTATTGTTACAGTGATGCAGAACGCGATGCCGCATTGGAAGCTCTCGGTGACCAGCGTGATAAGGCAGATGTTCAGCGTTACAAGGGTCTTGGTGAAATGGATGGTAAGCAGCTTTGGGAAACAACAATGGATCCTGCACATAGAAAGATGCGTGTTGTTACAATTCCAGATGCTGTAGAAGCCGACAGAATTTTCAGTGTATGTATGGGTGAAGAAGTTGAGCCACGCCGCCGCTTCATCGAAGAAAACTCAAGCTACGCTAATCTGGATATTTAAACTAACGAACGTTCGGTGATTGAGTAGGCCGTAGGCCGTATCGAAATCACCATGAGAAAGACTAAAAAAATAAAGTGGTTTCGACAAGTTCAACCACCGTTGCATAGGATAAAAAAATGGAAGAGATAAAAACAGCCGAAGGTGGCTCTCTCATTAAGATACCAATTGAGGACGAAGTTAAACAGGCATATATTGACTACTCAATGTCTGTAATTGTACAGCGTGCCTTGCCTGACGTTCGTGATGGTCTTAAACCAGTTCACAGACGTATCATGTACGCTATGGATACGCTCCATCTTGCAAGCGGCGGAAAAACAAAAAAGTGTGCTACCATCGTTGGTGAAGTTTTGGGACATTACCATCCACACGGAGACGCTTCTGTTTACGATGCCCTCGTTCGTCTTGGTCAGGATTTTGCTCAGAGATATACAACAGTAACTCCTCAGGGAAACTTTGGTACAATCGCCGGTGACCCTCCTGCAGCTTACCGTTACACTGAGGCAAAGATGTCGAAAATCACCGAAGAGATGACAGCTGACATCAACAAGAATACTGTTGATATGGTACGCAACTTTGATGATACCTGCGACGAGCCTGGTGTTCTTCCCTCTAAATTCCCATTCCTGCTTTGTAACGGTACAACAGGTATTGCCGTTGGTATGGCAACAAACATGCCGACACATAACCTTCGCGAAGTAACTGATGCAATTTGTGCTTACATCGACAACAATGAGATTTCTGTTGAAGAGCTCATGCATTATATTAAAGGTCCGGATTTTCCTACCGGCGGTATTATTTACGGTACATCTGGAATTAAAAAAGCGTATACAACCGGACGCGGCAAAATTGTTATTCGTTCTAAGTTTACAATTGAAACTGATAAACGCGGAAAGGAATCTATCGTATTTACAGAAGTTCCTTACGGCGTAAATACAACAAATATTATCCGCCGCATTAAAGAGCTTGTCCGCGATAAGCAGGTTGACGGTGTTGTAAATGCAAACGATGAATCTTCAGATCGTTCTGGTATGCGTCTTGTAGTAGACCTTAAAAAAGGTGCAATTACAAAAATCGTTCTGAATCAGCTTTTTGCAAAAACAGATTTGCAGTCTAACTTTGGTGTAATAAATCTTGCACTTGTTCCACAGGTAAAAGAAGGAGCTCCACGTTACGATGAACCTGGAATGCTCACACTTCCTCCAACTTATCTTAAGCCGGAAGTTCTTACACTTAAGCAACTGATCCAGCACTTTGTAAATCACCGCGACGAAGTTATTACACGCCGCACAATTTATGATTTGAAAGTTGCTAAACACCGCATGCATATTTTGGAAGCTCTGATTACTGCAATCAATAACATTGATGAAGTTATTCAGATTATCAAGAGTTCTGAAAATACTGAGGATGCAAAACTTAAACTCGAAAAGAGATTTAACTTTGATGATGAGCAGGCACAGGCAATTGTTGATATGCAGCTTAAACGCCTTACTCATTTACTTATTGAAGATCTTCAGAAAGAAATTAAAGAACTTCAGGCTCTTATTGATTACCTTGAAGGTTTACTTAAAGATCACAACAAGATTCTTAGTCTTATTAAAGATGAGACTCGCAGCCTTGCAGAAAAATATGGAGATGACCGCCGCACAGAAATTGTTCATGACGAAGTTGAAGAAATCAATGTTGAAGACATGATTAAAGACGAAGACATGGTTGTAATGATTTCGCGAATGGGTTACATCAAACGTGTTCCAGCTGACAAATATAAAAAGCAGGGAAGGGGAGGAACCGGAAGCAACGGTACAAACCTTCTTGATGATGATTATGTTAATCAGCTGTTCATTGGTTCTACGAAGGAAATCTTGTTATTCATAACTAACATAGGTCGTGCTTACTGGATGAAAATCCATGAGATTCCGGAAACAGAAAAAGCAGCCCGCGGTGCTCATATTAAAGGCTTGCTGCAGGTTGGTCCTGATGAAGAAATTACAACTGTAGTTTCTCTTAAAGAATTCTCAGAAGATTTGTTACTGTTCATGACTACAGCACAGGGTGTTGTTAAGAAGGTTCGCTCTACAGAATTCCAGAATGCTAAGACACGTGGTATTATCGGAATCAAGCTTAATGATAACGATAAACTGATTAGTGCAATTCCAACTACGGGAAGTTCAGAAGTTATGTTGATTTCCCGACGTGGAAAAGCTCTTCGCATAACAGAAGATTCTGTTCGTCTTATGGGACGTGCAAGCTGCGGTATTAAGGGAATGAAGCTTTCTGAAGGTGATGAAATTGCCGCTGCCGTAAAAGTTGAACCAGATGCAAACATGATTCTTCTTACAGAGAAGGGTGTTGGTAAGAGAATTTCTTTCGACCTTTATTCAGTTCACGGACGTGGAACAGGCGGACAGAGAATCTTTGGTAACACTGAATCTAAGGGTGAAATCATTGGTGCTATCAACGTTAAGGATAAAGATGAAGTTGTCTGCATGACAAGCCAGGGTAAAACTTTGCGCTTTAAGGCTACAGATATTAAAGAGCAGGGAACAGGAGCTTCTGGTGTAAATGTAGTTCGTGTATCTGAACCAGATTTCATCGTAGGACTTGATAAGATTCAGGAAGAAGAAAAAGAAGAATAATCTGACTTACAGATAGTATTTATTTTACTAACGAAAGTTAGTTTGTTATTTTTATTGACAAAAATTAAAATTTAATTAATAATTAATACGAGGGTAAGAGCTAACCTTTATTAAAGAATTTTAGTTTAGTTCAATGGGTGATATACATCAGGCAAAGAGCTGGTTGATTTTTCAATCAGCTCTTTTTGTTTTTAAAATCTCTAAATTATTTTATCCACCATATTCACAAGTTATCCACATTTTAAAAATTACAGTGATCACAAATTTAATTTTAGATTTTAATACAAAGTTCAATAAACCATTCAAATTAAACAACATATTAAATTGTGCATAACTCTGTGGATAATGTGGAAAACTTAAAATCAAAGAATAAGAATAAAATTTTTTGTTTCACGTGGAACATCTATAATGAAAATTATATTTAATTGTACTGTTTCACGTGAAACAGATAAACTTATTTTTTTGTAAAATATAAATCTGAATAATAAGTTAAATACATACGGTTGTTGAGCTCTTCGCAGCATTGCTGCTTGTAGAGTCGTTCACAATACTTCATTGGAGTATTGTGAAGGCTTTCAGCTGTCTCTCCCTATTTCGAAATGAACAATCACGCTAAATGTGGTGATTTCGAGTGTCTTGGTTGTTGAGCCTGTTGAAATACAACTAAAGATATTCATACTTATTAGTAGGTCCTTTATGCAAATTATTCTTTTAAGGTCTTTTTTTTTACAGGCTTAAAGCTTTTGTTTCACGTGAAACAATGATTAAAGAATAATCAAATTAAGAGGGGGGTATTACAAATATATTTCACAGAGTTTTAGTAAATAATTAATAAAAGAGAGTTTATTCAGAATTTGTGTTTTTTATTAAAATGAGAAATACATACTTTGTTGTAAGAAATAGAGTATTGCAAAGTTTCACGTGAAACAGATATTTTGTATTTAAAATAAAGTTTCACGTGAAACAGAGGTAAAATGTATTTTATTTGAATTTTGATTCTAGAATGTAAAAATCTAAAAAATTATCGTTTGTTAGTTAACTTTTTAACATTCGTTTATTAGTCAGATGTTAAAATAAAAAAATCCCGGCCACGCAGACCGGGAAAAATGTAAATCAAATTTGAATGATTTTGTTTACAAGAAAAGATGTCTTATTATTTTACATATCTTAAAAGCTTGGAATTACGTTTTACAGACCATTTCTTAAGACGTTCTTCTGGCAGCGAATTTATATCAGAATCTAGAGAAAATCCTAGTTTTTCAAACCAGTCTATAGTTTGAGTTGTCATAATGAATATATCTTTGCACTTTTTTGAATGAGCAAGATCTATAAGATAATTTATAAGTAAAGGTCCAATTCCCATGTGTGAATAAGAGGAATCTACAGTTACGGCTCCAATTTCTGCCTGTGAATCTTTATAAACATGTAAAGAAGCGCATCCGCGGATACTTCCGTCTATTTCATAAACAAAATAGTCATTCATGGTTTCTGCAATTTCGTTTTCTGTTCTGTTCAGTAAAATTCCCTGTTCAATAAAAGGCTTCATAATTGCCAAAACAGAAGGAATGTCTGATTGTGTAAGCTGTCTGATTTTTCCGTAGTTACTTGTATAAATCATTGTTCCAGAACCAAGGTTGCTGAAAATTTCACAAGGTAATACACCGTCTTTTGAACCGTCAAGAATATGAGAACGTATAACACCGTTTTTACAGGCATTTTTTGCTTTTTCGAGAATTGTGCAGATTTCTGACTGTTTTTTGTTTTCCTTCAGAACTTCGTCTACTTCTTCAAGATTAAGGGCAGGAATATCACCATTTTCAGAAGTTGCAATGTTTTTTGGAATGGAGAAAGATTTGCAGTTTATATTTGCACCGTTTATTACAAAGAAAAGTTTGTCAGCGCATAGATTAATTGCAATCTGTTCTGCAAGAGAAACAGAAGAAATGTTGTAAGGATGTCCTACAGAATTCCAGCCGATGCATGGGAAAATTGGAATAAAGCCATGGTTTAAAACGGTTTTTATTGCATCAGTTTGAAGCTTGTCTATTTCACCTGCCGAACCAAAATCAAATCCGTTTATAACACCTTTTGCCCGCGACCGCACCCAGTTCCCGATAATAGCAGTTACGTTGTTCGCGGCAAGACTTGTCATTACAGTGTTTGACACATCAAACGCAGCCATTTTAATTAAAGGCATTGCTTCCTGATTGGTAATGCGAATATTGTTTTTATAAGTCCATTCAATTTTTTCAGAAGACAAAATCTGATCTATTCTCTGACGTGCACCTGGAACAATTGCAACCTGAAGACCGGCTTCGTGCAAAAGTGCAATGTCTTTTATATGCGAAGAAAAAAGCGGTGATTCAATTGTCTTGTCATCAAGGTAAATTACAACAAGCGCATTTTTAAATTTCTGCAGATACCTTATAACATCTCTGATGTTTTCTGCTTTTTCTGAAATGTCTGTTTTCATCGATGCCCGCCTTAAATTTGATTGTTTCTACTTATAGAAACATTGTTATTTTCATTTTGATTTTTGGAATAGACACAGCCACAGTATTTTTGCCGGTAAAGACCGTATTCTTCGCTAAGTTCCAGGCTGCGTTTAAAACCATTTTTCTTTTTAAAATCGGATGGAAGCCAGAAAATTTGAATACCTTTTTGAGAATATTCTTTTGAAATTTCTTCGCCAATTTCATTAATCATTTTTGCATCTTTAAACGGACTTATAGAAAGCGTTGTGCAAAAATAATCTGATTTATATTTGAGTGCATATTCAAGTGTTTTTTGTAGCCGGAATTTGTAACATCTGTAACAGCGCACGCCTTTTTCTTTTTCGTCTGCAAGAGAAGGTTGTTCGTTGATTTTTATTGCGTCGTAAAATTCCTGTGGATTATAATCAAGTTCAATCACTTTGATTTTATTTTCTAGTGCCGGTGGAAATTCGGTATAAAACTTTTTAAGTTCATTCAGGCGGCGCGCGTATTCCTCTTTTGGAAAAATATTTGGATTATAATAAAGAACTGTAATTTCAAAAAAAGCTGAAAGGTATTCCAGAACATAAGAAGAACATGGACCGCAGCAGGCATGAAGCATCAGCGAAGGTTTTTGCCTGCCGTCAAGTTGAGTCAAAATTAAATCAAGTTTTTCCTGATATAAATTTTTTGCCATAAGCTTTCGTTAAAATATATTTTTGTTAAAGTAAATTCTAGTCTGAAAATCAGGTCTCTTTAAATTAACAAAATTTTATGCTAGTTTTGAAACTCTAGAAAATACAAGGATTTCGATAAAATTTTGTTAACTTATTTTTTCATAAATATAAAGAAATTTTCGTTTAGAATAGTTGCTGCTTTTTTTGTGTTTTTAATTTTTTCTGGTTGTAAAACCACAGGTTTAGAGACCGAGTATTCTGCAAAAGCTCCGGAACTTTCTTCTGAAAAAACGCGCTTTATTTTTATAAGGCTTTACGATCCCGTTTATAAAAATCCTTTTTATGCTGCAAGTTTTTTAAAGGCAGGAATAAGTTCAACAGAAGTTTCACCGCTTAAGTTAAGTCATGCGTCAATGAATCTGAGTCTTGAAGATAATTTTTATGCGCTTACAAATGCCAAAGAACGTTATGATTTTAAATTTGAAAAATGCACAGACATAACAACAAACGGATATATGAACAAGTGTAATCCCGATAAGTCTTCGCAGACAACTTATGCAATTGCTGTTTCCGAAGAAGAATATGAAAAGGCAAAAAAAATTCTGAATCTTTTAATGGACAGAGATGTTGATACAAAATACATTGCCTGGCAGGCAATTCAAATGTCGGGCTGTGCAATCAGAAGAAAATTTTTTACAAATTACGAAGACCGCAGTCTGGACTATTTTACGACTCCCGGCGGTTATGAAACTTGTGATATTGATTTTGAATCAAAACAGATTACAAGAAAGTTTATCTGCTCGAATCTTGTTGCCTTTGTTCTTCAAATGTCCGTTTACGAAATTCAGGATTATTTCCTTGAAAATCACATAAACTACAAATATATTGCAATAACTGATTTAGCCGTTTTGCCTGGAGTTCACAAACTTTTTAGTTCTTCATGGACAGATTACAATCAGGCAGCTGAAAAATTTGTAAGTGAAAATCCAGAGTTTGAAGCTTACTTTGACGCAAAAGATTTTTCATAAATTTACAAAATAATTAGATGTTCCATATAATGTAAAAAAATGATATAATCAATCATTAAACGCTATGTCAAAAAAGAATAAGCACAATGGTTTTTTTATACTCGTAAAAAGTCTCTGGCACAACCGTCATAATATTGTAAAATATTATCCGCGGCTTATTCGTATGGCCTGGCATACGGAACGCTATACTTATAAAGAACGTTATGATTTTGCTATGGAAATTATAGACGTTCTTTTAAAAACTCTTAACATCGAAATAGAAACTTTTGGTATGGAAAACATTCCGCAGGAAGAAGGAATTTTCTTGTGTTCAAATCATCAGGAAAAATTTGATCCTCTTGTAATCTGGAAAACTTTTCCACAGCAGATTGGTGTAATTGTAAATGACAAAGCCTGCCACCGTCCGTTTATTGGCGAATTTGTAAAAATAATCAAAAGTCACAAACTTATTGAACGCAGTATGCGCACAGCAATAAGAACAATTTCTGCTTTAACAAAAGAACTTCAGTCAAAAGTAAATTATATGATTTTTCCGGAAGGTCGCTACGAAGATGATTTTGATGAATTGCTTCCGTTCAAGAGCGGCTGTTTTAAAAGTCCATTAAGAGCAAAGGTTCCGGTTCTGCCTGTCGCAATAACTGATTCATATAAGATTTTTGAAAAGAATCATAAAGGCAGTTATAAAATAAATATTCACTATTTAAAGCCTATTTTTCCTGAAGAATTTTCAGGAATGAAAACAATTGAACTTGCAGAATTGGTTCGTTCAAGAATTCAGAGTGCAGTAAGAGAATATCAGCAATGAACAAAAGAACGGTTTTTGAAGGTTTCCGTGACGGACTTCCAATTGGGCTTGGATATTTTACCGTAGCTTTTTCTTTGGGAATAATTGCAAAAAATGCCGGAATCACGCCGCTCCAGGGTTTTATTGCAAGTTTTTTGAACAAGGCTTCTGCCGGAGAATTTGCACTTTACAATTCAATTCAGGCACAGGTTTCTTACATTGAAGTTGCTTTAATTACGCTGGTTGTAAATGCGCGTTATCTTTTGATGAGCTGCGCTTTAAGTCAGAGGTTTGCAACAGAAACACCGTTTATTCACCGTTTTGGGGTAGCGTTCGGTCTTACTGATGAAATTTTCGGAATTATGATTGCACGCAGGGGCAATGTAGAACCGTGGTATAATTATGCGGCGGTTTTTATTGCGGTAATTTTGTGGAGCGCAGGAACAAGCATTGGTATTATTGCAGGTAACTTTTTGCCGGCAAATGTTGTAAGTGCGCTGTCCGTTGCGTTGTATGGAATGTTCATTGCAATAATAATTCCGCCGGCAAAGCAAAACCGCGTTGTAATGATTTGTATAATCGTAAGCTTTATGCTTAGTTATTTATGTTCAATTTTGCCTTATGTTTCAAAAATATCTGGTGGAAACAAAACAATAATTCTTACTGTAATTATTGCAAGTGCGGCGGCAATTATTAAGCCAATAGAAACCGACAACGAAGCCTCTGATGTTTCACAGAACACAGAAAATGCAAAGGCGGTTCACAATGAATAATACATATATTTATATTTTGACAGCGGCCGCTGTTACCTATCTGATTCGGGTTCTTCCGCTTACGTTAATTAGAAAACCAATTCAGAATAAATTCATAAAATCGTTTTTGTATTATGTGCCTTACATTACGCTTGCCGTTATGACTTTTCCTGCAATTATAGAAACAACGCAAAATCCTTTGGCTGGTGTAATTGCGCTTGTTCTTGGAATAGTTTTTTCTTATTTTGGATTGGGATTGTTTCCTGTTGCATGCATTTGCTGTGCAAGTGTTTTTCTTTCTGAATTGTTTTTAAAATAAAAAAAGGCTTTGGCTTGCAAAACAAGGCAGCAAAAAAGCCAAAGCCCAAAAAAAAAGGATTTTTATTTAGAAGGACATACCCATAGATGCAACAATTTGAATTTGTTCCTGAGGAATATTGTAAGCAAGACCAAAGCTGAATGCAGGAATATTAATCTGACGCAAATAAATAATTGTACCAGCCATTGGACCATACATAAATTTAAGCTGACCATCGTAATCTTCGACAATTGTTTCCTGGAAATTTCCAAAAAGCGAAAGCATAATTGCGCGGCCACGTGCAACGCCAACTTCAAGTCCAACATCAGCATTAGCCATCTTTTTTGAACGGAATTTTTCAGGAAGAATATGACTGGCAACACTGTTTCTGTTTTGTGTAAACAAAAGTCCTTTGTCAGCTTCTGCTGAATAGCAGATTCCAATTGAAGCGCGAAGTCTGTCGATAATTGGTTTTTGAAGAACGGCTTTTATTTTCATACCGGAAATAAAATCGTTTGTTGTGTTATAACCAAATTCACCAGAAACAGAAACGTAACTTGTAGAAATAAACCAGTCTGTAAAATCATTGATTTTATAAGTTATAGATGGTTCAAAAGACACCTGAAAGGCAGAATCATAATTTGAAGAGTCCGAAAACAGCTGCTGAAGATTTACTTTTGCATTTGCGGAAACATTTTTTAAAACAGGCATTCCAAACCCTAACGAACCGCCAAGGCGCTGAATGTCGTATTCAGAAATCTTTTTTTCTTCAAGGGAATGAATTTCTGTGTTTGTTTTTTCATAGAAAGCGTTTGTTGTAAAACCAAAGCCGGAATATATTGCAGAAACAGAAATGACGTCTTTACCAAAAACTCCGCCGCCCATCAAAAAGTTTCCCATTCCAAAGGCGTTAGTATCTGCAAGATAAGCGCCGCCTATAAAACCAGAGTTCGAAAACGAGAAAATTGGAACAGGAATAATAGTCCATTTTTCTTTAAGTGCAAGTTTAAGAGTTACGCTTCCGTCTCCGTTATCAACAAAAGTTGGTTCACATTCAGAAAACAATCCACATAATTTAATGTTGTTTTTAAGTTCTTCAAGATTTACATTTTCTGAATCAGTATTTAAATACTGAGCAGTAAATCTGTCCATTAAAGCAGTTTTTGTTCGTTTTAAGCCAGAATATTCAACCTTTGAAATTGTTCCGGCAGAAAGCTGTGATGCGGCAGAAAAAGCCAGAAGAAAGCATGCAATAAATGCATATTTTTTTAACATAAAAATCTCCCATAAAACTCCGCGTTAGCGGGCGCACAGGAGGTGCGAAATCGCAGTTTTGACTTTGTCAAAACTGCAGTGATAAAAAATACATGGATGTAATTTTTATCACACCTCCCATAAAACTCCGCGTTAGCGGTTTTACAATTTATGAATGAATCATAAAAAAAATAATAAAAAAATAAAATAGTTTTTTGATGAAATGCAAAATTTACAGGATAAGATGCATTAATAATTTCATTAACTTATGATCATTTCGACAAGCTCAATGACCTTTTATGGTATTAAGAGTCATTAATAATTCAGGAGAAAAAATCAGATCAGGGATTTAAAAAAAATGTGACTGTTTATTTTTTGCGGCTGATGGAAATGCCGTCGCCAAGTTTTAAAAACGTTGTTTCGAATTCTTCGTTGTTTTTAAGAAAGTCTATAAACTTCCTGATTTTTTTTACCATTTTGATTGTGCTGTAATTGTGAGTCAAACTTAAGTCTTCTACCATTCCGTGAAACGAAAGATTGTCGCAAATTATAACGCCTTGCTCTGTAAGATTATTTTTAAACTGTTCAAAAAATTTTGTGTATTGAGCTTTTGGACCATCAATAAAAATCAGGTCAAATTTTTCTTTAAAAGTGTAAGTTGCTGCGTCGCCAAGAAAAATTGTAATGCGCTCCATAAGGTTGTTATCTGAAATATTTTTTACAGCCTGCTGGTAGCGGTCAATATCAAACTCGATTGTGTAAATAAAAACATTATCATCGGACTGTGCGAATTTGATTGAAGAATAGCCAATGCCGGTTCCAATTTCCAGGACGGTCTCTACATTGTGTTCCTTTATATATTCACAAATAAAATTTACACCGTCGTCTTTCATTATTGGAACAGAGGTAATTTTTGCAAAACGTTTAATGGCAGTCAATTCTTCCATAAGAAAAAAATCTATATAAAAAAATAAATATTGTAAAGTTAAAGGCAAAAACAAAACTGCAAAGAGCGATAAATCTAAAAAAAGTGAAGATTTCTACAATTGACGTCATAGCATTTAATATGTAAAATGATAAAACTATTTAACTTAGCAAAAAATTTTATTTATATGGAGTAAAATCAATGGCTACAAAGTATGTTTACTTTTTCGGCAACGGCGATGCAGATGGCGATGAGTCAATGCGTCCTATTCTCGGCGGTAAAGGTGCTAACCTTGCTCAGATGGCAAAGGCTCCTTTAAGTCTTCCAGTTCCACCTGGATTCACAATTTCTATTGACGTATGTCAGGAATATTACAAACTCGGAAAGAAATATCCAGAGGGACTTGATAAGGAAGTTGCATCTTATCTCGATAGACTTGAAAAAACATTCGGAAAGAAACTTGGTGATGAAAATGATCCACTTCTCGTTTCTGTTCGTTCTGGTGCTGCTGAATCTATGCCTGGTATGATGGATACAATCCTCAACCTTGGTCTTAACGATAAGTCTGTACTTGGTCTTGCTAACAAGACAAATAACCCACGTTTCGCATGGGATGCTTACCGCCGCTTTATTCAGATGTACGGTAACGTTGCTATGGGCGTTGATCACGATAAATTCGAAGAGATCATTGCTGAAGTAAAATCACACCGCGGAATTAAAGAAGACACTGAACTTACAACAGAAGAACTTCAGGAAATCGTTACAAAGTACAAGGCAATGTACAAGAAAGAAAAGGGTGAAGATTTCCCTCAGGATCCACAGGTTCAGATGTGGGGAGCTATCGGTGCCGTATTCGGTTCTTGGATGAACGAACGTGCTATTATTTACCGCAAGCTCAACAATATTGATGAAAACGTAATTAAGGGAACTGCTGTTACTGTAATGGCTATGGTATTCGGTAACATGGGTGATACATCAGGAACTGGTGTAGCATTCTCTCGCGACCCTTCAACTGGTGAAAACCACTTCATGGCTGAGTACCTTATCAACGCTCAGGGTGAAGACGTTGTAGCTGGTATTCGTACTCCAATGGATATTTCTGCTCTTGAAAAACAGCAGCCAGAAATCTTCAAAGAAATTTCTACAATCCGTGACCGTCTTGAAGCTCACTACCATGATATGCAGGATATGGAATTCACTGTACAGGAAGGAAAACTCTTCATGCTCCAGTGCCGCAATGGTAAACGTACAGGTCCTGCTGCTGTTAAGATGGCTGTTGATATGGTTGCTGAAAAAATGATCACAAAAGAAGAAGCTCTTCTTCGTGTAAAACCAGATCAGCTTGATCAGCTTCTCCACCCACAGTTCGAAGCTAAGGCTCTTAAATCAGCTAAACCTTTGGCATCTGCACTTAACGCTTCTCCTGGAGCTGGTTGTGGTCAGATCGTATTTACAGCTGACGAAGCTGTAGAATGGGACAAAGCTGGTAAGAAGGTTATCCTTGTTCGTAAAGAAACATCTCCAGATGATATTGCTGGTATGTACGTTGCACAGGGTATCTTGACTTCTACTGGTGGACGTACATCACACGCAGCCGTAGTTGCTCGCGGTATGGGTACTCCATGTGTATGTGGATGTTCAGACGTTGTATTCACAAGCAAAGATGCTGTTACAATCGGCGGAAAGAAATTCAAGAAGGGTGACTTCATTTCTATCGACGGTTCAACAGGTAATGTATATGGTGAAGTAATTCCTGTAACTCCAGCTTCAGTTTCTGGCGACCTCGAAACATTCCTTGGCTGGGCTGATGAAGTTCGCGCTGCTTCAGTTCGTACAACTCCATCTGGAAAGACTGTTAAGGGATTCGATGTTCTTGCTAACGCTGAACAGAACGAAGCTCCACAGGCATTCCGCTTTGGTGCTGCTGGTATTGGTCTCTGCCGTACAGAACACATGTTCTTCGAAGAGCCAAAACTTACTTCATTCCAGAAGATGATTATTTCTGACACAACTGAAGAAAGAAAGGCTAACCTTGCTGCTATCCTTCCTCTCCAGCAGAAAGACTTCTACGGAATCATTAAGACAATGGAAGGACGTGCTGTAACAATCCGTCTTCTTGACCCACCTCTTAACGAATTCGTACAGGCTGAAACTCCAGACTTGGCTAAAGCTTTGGCTAAGAAACTTGGTGTTAAAGTTGACTTCATCAACAAGAAATATGCTGAATTGAACGAACACAACCCAATGCTCGGTCACCGTGGTTGTCGTTTGGCTATCACATATCCAGAAATTTACGAAATGCAGGTTGAAGCTATTGCACGTGCAACAGCTAAAGCTGACAAAGAAGGTCTTAAACACGACGTTCGCATCATGATTCCAAACGTAACTACATTCGCTGAATTGAAACAGATTCGTGCTCAGGCAGAAGCTGTAATCGCAAATGTAAACAAAGAACTCGGAGTTTCACTCAAGTTCCAGATTGGTTCTATGATCGAATTCCCACGTGCTGCAGCTACAGCTGACAAGATTGCTGAATATGCAGACTTCTTCTCATTCGGTACAAACGACCTTACACAGACAACATTCGGCTTCAGCCGTGATGACTACTCTAAGTTCATCGATTCTTACTTGGATCAGAAGGTTCTCCTCCAGGACCCATTCAAGACTTTGGACGAAGATGGTGTTGGCGTAATGATCGGCCTCGCAGAAGAAAAAGGACGCAAGGTTAAGACTGACCTTCACCTCGGAATCTGTGGTGAACACGGTGGAGACCCAGCTTCTATCGCTCTCTGCTACAAGCTTGGTTTGAACTACGTTTCTTGTTCACCATTCCGTGTACCAGCTGCTCGTCTTGCTGGTGCTCAGGCTGTTATTAAAGCTAATAAATAAGTTTTCACACGGACACGCTCAGCGTGCCGTGTAAAACGTTTAATCTCCAGACAAGCCTATGGCTTGCTGGAGAAACCAGATTCGAGCCCGACACCTTCGGTGCGGCTCAATCCATAAGACCTTCTCAGAATTGAGAGGGCCTTTTTTTATGCCCAAACCCATTCATTTCTTCTGTTTAGATGTAACAGCACGCCTTATAGGATTAGGCAACTTTTCTGCTTAAAAAGTTGACGAGACTAATAAATCAGTGTATATTCTGAGAAAAACGGGGACGCAAAGCGATTATGCGACCGCCTCCGTAGCTATTATTACAAGCCCGTCCGAAGTTGGTAGCTAAGAGTCGGGTTTTTTCATGCTCTTAAGTCCTATACAAAATATAATATAATTTCAATATTAAAAAATATAAATCGTTTGTGAGAACAAACTTCGCAATTAGTTGTTTTTAGATTTCTTAATTATAAAGAGAAAAATCGCGCTGCCGATAACTGCGCCGAGGGTGTCGGCGAACCAGTCGAAAATGTCGCAGGAGCGGCCGGGTACTAAAGACTGGTGGAATTCGTCTATAACGCCGTAAAAGCTTACGATTGCAACGGGCAGCCAGAATTGTATGCGCTGTACATAATTTTTTTTGTATACGGCAAACGCAACAAAAAATGTAAGAATAGCAAAGCAGGAACAGTGAACAACTTTATCTGAAAAATGAAATTCGGGCATAAAATCTACGCGAGATTGTGATGATAAATACCAGCTGCAGCCAAAAATAAAAAGTGCAGGCAACCAGCGCAAAAACTTAAAGAAAAATGTTTTAAAATTCATGGTGGGCATATTATTAGTTTGAAGTAAAAAGTTCAAGTGTGTTTTTTCTGTACTTTTCTGTTTGTTTTTGTTCGTCCGGGGAGGGAATCAAAGTAAATGAAATTTTGGCGTGTTAAAGCCGTTTTTGGATGTAAGTAGCCGCGCGTCGGGCAAATTCTTAAAAATATGCAATTGTGTGCCGGCCGTTTTCGCAAAAGCCGATTTTTTTGTACAGCGAAATTGCAGGATTGTTGTTTTCTTTTACAAAAAGGCTAAGTTTTTTTTGTGATGTAAAAAAACGGGTGCAAATTTTGTAAATAAGGTGCC
>Ga0310695_10002190_pt1 | contig 42132 bp, 43 predicted proteins | sample RumenRJG_04DNA_FD_203882 | JGI IMG/M metagenome (GOLD analysis project Ga0310695, IMG submission 203882) | Bovine rumen microbial communities from Lethbridge, Alberta, Canada - RJG_04 (v2) (version 2) | ecosystem: Host-associated > Mammals > Digestive system > Stomach > Rumen | place: Canada... | reverse complement strand
CTCCAAACGTATATCCTGGAATCATCAAGTTCCTCGGATTCGAGCAGATCTTCAAGAACTCCCTGACAGGTCTTCCTATCGGCGGCGGCAAGGGCGGTTCGGACTTCGATCCTAACGGCAAGAGCGATGCAGAAGTTATGAGATTCTGCCAGGCATTCATGACAGAGCTCTACAGACACATCGGACCTAACACAGACGTTCCTGCTGGTGACCTCGGTGTTGGCGCAAGAGAGATCGGATATCTCTTCGGTCAGTACAAGAGAATCGTTGACAAGTATGAAGGCGTTCTCACAGGTAAGGGAATCCCTTACGGCGGACTCCTCGGAAGAACAGAAGCTACAGGCTTCGGTATCGTATGGTATGCTGAGGAAATGCTCAAGGCTAACGGCGAAGAGATCAAGGACAAAGTCGTAGCAATCTCCGGATTCGGTAACGTATCCTGGGGTACTGCATGGCAGCTCCAGAGACTCGGCGCTAAGCTGGTAACAATCTCCGGACCAGACGGATATATCTACGATCCTGAAGGAATCAGCACAGATGAGAAGGTTGCTTACCTCCTCGAGCTCAGAGGATCCGGAAAGAACATCTGCGCACCTTACGCAGAGAAATTCCCAGAAGCAACATTCTTCCCTGGCAAGAAGCCTTGGGGCGTATTCCAGGATACAGGATGCAAAGTTGACATGTTCATCCCATGCGCTATGCAGAACGATGTTCACATGGAGCATGCTAAGCAGATCGTTGAGGGCGGATGCAAGTTCTACTGTGAAGGTGCTAACATGCCTACAACAAACGATGCTCTTAAGTATCTCATGGATAACTGCATCGCAGTTGGTCCTGCTAAGGCTGCTAACGCTGGCGGCGTTGCCTGCTCCTGCATCGAGATGGGACAGAACGCTGGTCACACAGTATTCCAGCACGAGGACGTTTATGCACAGCTCCACCAGATCATGAAGAACATCTACAATGCATGTGCTAATGCTGGTGAGAAGTACTATGGCAACAAGAACGCTCTGGTACAGGGTGCTAACATCGCTGGATTCGAGAGAGTTGCTGAAGCTATGATGGCTCAGGGTCTTGTATAATAACGCAAGATGACTCTTTAGCGATAATCGCGAAACAATCAATAAAAAGCAGACCGCTTCGGCGGTCTGTTTTTATTTGCATATTTTCGGTTCCTTCCTGATATACGCGGGATCAGTTCTTAAGGCTCTGCAGAGGCGCCGGGATGCGTCCCCCTCTGGATATCATAACTGAAGGCGACTTTGAACGAAGCGGCATGACCGGTCCGTAGCCGAGCAGTCCTCCGAAATTGAGTTCCTCACCCTCCGCGAGTCCGATGGCAGGAATCAGTCTTACAGCCGTTGTTTTTGAATTGACCATGCCTATTGCTGCTTCATCAGCTATGATCCCGGAGATCACATCAGCAGGAGTGTCTCCAGGAACCACTATCATGTCGAGTCCTACTGAGCAGACAGCAGTCATGGCCTCCAGCTTTTCGACAGAGAGAGTCCCCTCTCTTGCGGCATCGATCATTCCGGCATCCTCACTGACAGGTATGAAGGCTCCTGACAGACCTCCGACACCGGAAGAAGCCATGACGCCTCCCTTCTTGACAGCGTCATTCAGCATTGCGAGCGCTGCAGTCGTTCCGTGAGTGCCGCACTGCTCAAGGCCTATCTCTTCCAGGATATGAGCGACAGAATCACCTACTGCCGGAGTAGGCGCAAGTGAAAGATCCACGATCCCGAACTGAGTTCCGAGTCTTTCCGCCGCTTCCGTGCCAACAAGCTGTCCGACTCTTGTGATCTTGAAAGCAGTCTTTTTGATGGCTTCCGCGACAGCATCGAGAGGAGCGTCCTTAGGCATGTCGGCAAGCACAGACCTGACTACTCCCGGCCCTGAAACGCCGACATTCAGAACGTGGTCGGCTTCACCGGTGCCGTGGAAAGCACCCGCCATGAACGGATTGTCTTCTACGGCATTGCAGAACACCACCAGCTTGGCTGCTCCCATGCACTGATCATCCTTCGTGAGCTCCGCTGTCTCTCTTATGATCTGTCCCATCATCCTTACGGCATCCATGTTGATCCCCGCTCGGGTAGACCCTACGTTGACCGATGAGCAGACAAGCTCAGTCTCAGCAAGTGCCTGAGGTATCGACCTGATCAGCTCCATGTCGCCCGCGCTGAATCCCTTATGAACAAGGGCTGAATATCCGCCGATGAAGTTGATGCCGACTTCTTTTGCTGCACGGTCAAGAGTCCTGGCATACATCACCGGATCTCCGCCCGAAACGCCGGCAAGCATTGAGACAGGCGTTACCGATACCCTTTTGTTTACAATAGGTATGCCGTATTTGGCCGAGATATCCTCGCCGACCGAAACCAGGCTGCCGGCAAGGCGGCAGATCTTGTCGTACACCTTGACACACGACTTTTCAATGTCGCTGTCAGCGCAGTCGATGAGCGATATGCCCATGGTAGTTGTACGTATATCCAAATTATTGTCTCTTATCATGGAAATGGTTTCCATGATCTCATTCACGTTATACATTTCTGCAGACCTCCCGGCAGGCAATCAGATTCTGTGCATGGAAGTAAAGATGTTATCGTGCATGACATGCACTTCCATGCCCGGCAGATTTGACCTGAGATCATCCTCAAGGTCGCTTATGCTTCCCTTCAGTCCCGTTATGTTGATAAGCATGTTCATGGTAAAATAGTCATCCATGACTATCTGCGATACCTGCATAACATTTCCGTTTGCCTCGGCGACGCAGGTCGCTGTCCTGGCGAGAACGCCCACATCATTCAGGCCTACTACTGTAAGCACTGCTTTTTCCAGTTCTTTCATGTTACTCTCCATATCCTGTAGTTTTATTGATCACAGCTCGCGTGAACGGTCGGTCGCGGCGACTACAGCCTTCATGACTGCAGCCCTCATGCCGCCCTCTTCGAGAGCCTCTACGCCCTCTATCGTGGTGCCCGCAGGTGACGATACCATGTCCTTGAGCGCTCCCGGATGTATCCCTGTCTCAAGTATCAGCTTTGCAGTTCCGAGCACAGTCTGAGCGGCCATCTTCATAGCGACCGGTCTTGTGAGTCCCTGCTTTACGCCGCCGTCAGCAAGCGCTTCTATGAACATCGCGGCATATGCCGGGCCTCCGCCTGACAGTCCGCAGATGGCGTCTATATCATACTCCTTCACCCACTCCACGATGCCGATGGACTCATAGAGCTTCACGGCAAAGTCTTTCTCATCATCGGTGAAATCAGTCTCCTTGCAGAGTCCGAACGCTCCTTCGAACACGAGCGCAGGTGTGTTAGGCAGCAGCCTCAGTATCCGCGGCTTGCTTCCGTCGATCGCCTTTTTGAGTCTCTCGATGGTGACGCCCGCGACTATTGACATCATGGCCTTCCCCTTCAGGGCTTTTTTGCACATGCCGAGCGCTTCCTCCATCTGCTGCGGCTTTACAGCCAGCAGGATGATATCCGACTCTGCGCACAGCGCCTCGTCATCGGCGCATACATGCAGTCCGAGCTCCTCTGCCTCTGAATTCCTTACATCAAGGATATCAAATACGTTGATGTCTTCCTTCTTGAGCGTTCCCCTTTTGAGAGCCCCTCTGACTATGGCTCCGCCCATGTTTCCGAATCCAATTACTCCGAATTTCATGTTTTCCAGTCTCCTTTTTCGCTTTTTATAATGATATAGATTCCGACACGGTCAGGAGGTACAGATACGCCTCGCTTACCTCCATGCCTGTGCCCTTTTCTACTGCTTCTCTGTACAGATCTATCTGAACTTTATATTCATCTCTTATGCGCTCAAGCTCCGCCTCGTGTGGACTGCCGGGTCTGATGAAGCTCGACTTGTAGTCGATGAGTATCATCCTGCCGTTCTCTTCGAAACAGCAGTCTATAACACCCTGAACGAGCATGCTCCGTCCGTTTCGCACTGTCCTGAGAGTAAACGGCTTTTCGCGCATCAGGGTCTTTCTCTCAGCAGCAACTGCTCTCTTCCCGAGCTCGCTTCTGAAGAACGCCTCTATGCGGCTGAGGTCAAGAGCATCGAAAACTTCTTTGTCAATAGCGTCATGCTCCATCAGGAAGCGCGCGCGTTCTTCGATATACTCTGTATCTACCCTGCCGCCTGTGTCCGCCGCCCTTTCGAAGTCGATGAACTCCATGATGCGGTGATACGCTATGCCTACATCCGCCGCAGACGCCTTCTTGTTTTTCTCTATTCCGCTGCGGAGATGGGTCACTTCATCATCTGTTGTGACCACAGCTTCCTTTCTGTTCCGCTCCTTTTCGAGCTCTTCCTTCCGGATGGCGCTTACAGAATACTTGGCCTTCTCAGTAAGAAGCTCCTCATCAGGATATCTGTAGCTGAACCTTCTGTCGATCTCTTCATAGACAGCCTGCTCCTCAGCATTGAGCGGCCTGTCAAGATACCTGTCTATCCTTGCCCCCGTGCCCGACGCGTCAGCGCTCTTCTTAAGTACCAGAGGAGACAGGTACAGCCTGTTGTATCCGCTCCTCAGAACGCCCTGCATGGCCTTCAGGAAGCTTGTCGGACGAAGCTGGTATTTGCCGAGCTCCTCCTCGTCCTTGCATGTGCCTACCATAAAGAGCTTGTTGCGGGCTCTTGTCATGGCTACGTAGAGCAGCCTCAGCTCTTCCCTGTATGAGTCGTCTCTGGACTTCGCGTTGATAGCGCGCTGTATCAAAGTGTTTCTCCAGTACCTGCGGGCCGGATCCACATACGGAAGGCCCACGCCTCCGTCAGGATCAAAGCTGAAGCCCTTGCTGTTTGTATCATATCTGAACCTGTGACCTATTCCTCCGACTATGACGAAAGGATATTCAAGGCCCTTGCTCTTGTGTATCGTGGATATGCGCACCACGTCGTCATCTCTCGCGGCCATCGAAGCCTGTCCGTTTTTGAGCTTTTTGCTTTTAAGAAGCTCCAGGAATGTGATGAACGAGCTGAGCGTGGCTATGCTGTCCCTGCTGAACTGCACTGCACGGTCGGCGAGAGTCCTTAGATTCGCCTGTCTGGCAGCGCCTCCCGGCATCGCGCCCGCCATGCTGTAATAGCCTGAATCCACCAGCACCTTCCATACGAACTCCTCAAGAGGCAGTATGCGCGAAAGCCTGCGCCACTCAAGAAGAGCGTTTCCCGCTCCCGCGGCCTTGTCCCTGAGAGGGCCTTCCGGCCCCTCATTCGCGTACCACCTGAAGGCTTCCCAGTATGCCGTACGGCCAGGCTCCTTCTTCTTATACTCTGTCCTTATACGCGCCAGCTCGTCAGGACTGAATCCGAACACCTCGGAATGCAGCACTGAAATGAGAGGCACGTCTCTCTTCATGTTGTCTATGCATGTCAGCAAGGCCAGAGCCACTTCGATCTCGATGGTATCGAAGAGATCCTCTGTCTCCTCAACATGGGCTTCTATCGCCCGCCCTCTCAGGGCGCGGCTCATCACTTCTCCGCGGTATTTCACGGCCCTGAAGAGTATGGCAACGTCCCTTGCGCACACCTTTCTTACCGTCTTTGTCCGCGTATCGTAGAAGTCAGTCCCTATTACAGACTGCACAAGACCGGCTATATATTCGGCCTCAGCCTCCTCCTTGCTGAGCTCCTCGATCATATCATCAGCTTCGCCGCCGTCGTCCTCGTCAGCCTCACCGTCAGCCTCTTCACTTCCGTCGAAGAGGATGTGCACCTCGGGTATGAAATCATATTCGGGCAGACAGTCGATGCCTGTATAGAGCATGGCCCGCTCGTCGTATCCCTCCATGATATTGCCGAATACATGGTTGATATATCTGATGGTGGCATCATTTGTCCTGAAGTTGCGTCCCAGGTCGATGGCCGTGCCATGAGCCTCAGCTCCTGAAGTGTAGCGCCTGTACAATCTCTCAAATATTTCAGGCTCTGCCTGCCTGAATTTGTAAATGCTCTGCTTTACATCTCCCACCCTGAACACATTGTCGGGACGGGCCACGCGGCTTATGAGGCTCTCCTGTATGTTGTTGGTATCCTGATACTCATCAACGAAGATGAACCTGAATCTTCTGCGGAGAGTTTCCGCAGCTTCATCATTCTTCAGTATGCGGACGGCAATGTGCTCCATGTCCGCAAAGTCTATTACCCTCTTCTCGCGCTTTTTGGCGTCGTATCTTCTCTCAAACTCCTCGAGCATGCGGAGGTAATACACAGTATATTCGTATGTGGCATTCATCTCAGCCAGGCGTCCCGGGAGATCAGGGATAAGGTATCTCTTTTTGAACTCGTCTATCTCTTTTTTGAGAGCCTTATTAAGATCCTGTACCTCAGCTTTTATCGGCTCATACGCTTCCTTCTGAGCCTTGGCTGCCACCACCCTTGTTGAAGGTATCGCCTCTATGGCATCGATCAATTCCATGCCGGCTGCTCCCGCAGTAATCATGCTGTATATGTCGCGTACAGCCGCCTCCTGTGCCGCCAGCTTGGCTTCATACATCTCAGGTATACCTGCGTCATCAAACAGCTCTCTGAGCCTTGAAAACGCTCCTGTGACGCTTCTGAATACCGTTTCGGCATCATCGAACATCATCTTCTGAAAGTCCGATCCCTCAAAGGTCCCGGGAGTTACTTTCAGCTGCTCTGCCTTCGCGTATGCCCAGTCAAAGTAGTCCGGCATCGTCCTGAGCTTTGAATAAGCGCTGAGCATCCCGTCCATGAACTGATCGTCGCTGCGCTCTTCGCTGTATAGTCTGAGAAAGGCCCTGAAGCTTTCGCCTTCGATAAGATCATCTTTCGCGAATCCTTCCTCAAAAAGCTCGCTCAGAGCTTCTCTCCTCAGGAGCTCGCACTGCACCTCGTCTGCAACGCTGAAAGACGGTTCCATGTCTGTCATATGGAAGAATTCCTTTATGACCCTCAGGGCAAAGCTGTCTATCGTTGAGATATAAGCCTTATACAGCCTTGTAAGCTGGTCTTTCATGCGCGGCACGTCTTCCGGATGATCTGCCATCCTCTTCTTTATTGCACTGGCCAGTCTCAGCTTCATTTCTGAAGCGGCCGCGTTCGTAAAGGTGACGACAAGCATCTCATCCACGTTGGCCCTGCCTTCGAGGATGATCCTGATTATGCGCTCGATAAGAACTGAAGTCTTGCCCGAACCCGCGGCAGCGGATACGAGGACTGACTTATCCAGCGTCTCTATTGCTTTCTTTTGCTCTTTTGTAAATTCTGCCATGCTCTAATTTTATCCGCCATCAGCTGCTATGTAAACAAAAAGAGGTCACCCGAGTGTACGGAGCTTACTGAAGTAAGTGAGTACACGAGAGTGACCTCTGAAAAAGTCATGCGTAAACTATTGAGCCGTTATACAAGAACGTCGCCTTCCATCCCTTCCGGCACTTCCAGTCCCATGAGGGTCAGCATCGTAGGAGCTATGTCGGCAAGCTTGCCTGTATCCTTCTTGAAAGGTACAGGCTCCTTGCAGATGTGGCAGAGCGGCACGCGTGCGGTGGAGTGCTTTGTTACAGGCTCTCCCTTCTCGTCAAGCATGGTGTCGGCATTGCCGTGGTCTGCGGTAAGCAGTATCTGTCCGTCTTTCTCGAATACAGCGTCGCGTATCTGACCTACCAGACCATCGAGAGTCTCTATTGCCTTTACAGCCGCGTCGAATACACCTGTATGGCCTACCATGTCAGGGTTCGCGAAGTTCAGGATTATGAGATCGTAAATATCCTTGTTGATCCTGTCTATTACTGTGGCTGCTACTTCAGGAGCGCTCATCTCAGGCTGAAGATCATATGTAGCTACCTTAGGTGAAGGGATCAGTATCCTGTCTTCATTGACATTCGGCTCCTCGACTCCGCCGTTGAAGAAGAATGTTACATGAGCGTACTTCTCAGTCTCAGCGATGCGGAGCTGCTTCAGTCCGAGATCAGCGATGGTTTTGCCCAGTGTCGGATCGACATCCTTAGGAGGATATGCCACCATTACGTTCGGCATCGTAGCATCATACTCAGCCATGCAGACATATGTAAGATCTTTCGGAGCGGACTTTCTTTCGAATCCGTCGAAATCAGGATCTACGAGAGCACGTGTGATCTCTCTGGCTCTGTCAGGTCTGAAGTTGATGAATACCACCGAGTCACCGTCCTTGATCGGAACAGCGTTGATGACTGTCGGCTGTACGAACTCATCCACCTCGTCCTTGGCGTAGGAGTTGTCCATGCATTCCTGAGCGCATGAAGCAGTAAGTCCCTCGCCGAGTGTGAGAGCGTCATAGGCTCTTACGAGACGTTCCCATCTCTTGTCTCTGTCCATCGCGTAGAATCTTCCCGAGATGACGCCGATACGTCCGGCTTCATTCTCTTTCAGGTATTCTTCGAGAGGAGCGAGCCATGTCATGGCGCTCTTAGGCGGTACGTCTCTTCCGTCAAGGAAGCAGTGGACAGCCACGTCGCTGACGCCGTGCTTCTTTGCCATGTCTATCGTGGCCATGAGATGTTTGATATGACTGTGGACTCCTCCGTCTGAAACGAGTCCCATGATGTGCAGTGTGTGCCCCGCAGCAGCGTTTTTCATTGCAGCTACGAGTGCTTCGTTTTCGAAGAATTCGCCTGATTCGATCGACTTTGTGATCCTGAGAAGGTTCTGATAAACGACGCTTCCGGCACCGATGTTGAGATGTCCAACCTCGGAGTTTCCCATCTGTCCGGCAGGCAGTCCCACAGGCTCGCCGCTGGCCTCGATGGTTATGAACGGATAGTTGTCGAAGAGCTCGTCGAGCACAGGAGTTTTAGCCTTTGCGATGGCGTTGCCATAAAATTCCTCCCTGTAGCCGAAGCCGTCAAGGATCATAAGCATTGTAGGTCTGTGTTTCATCGCTTACTCCTCTTCCCCTCTTGTGTAGGTGATCATATCTGCTGCGATCTCCTTAGCTGCCTGGCTTACAGGCCTTTCGCTCTCTTCTTCCGTAAGAGCCGGTTTGCCGTCTATGATGTCCCTTGCTCTTTTTGCAGTGAGGATGACAAGCGAATACCTGCTGTCAGTCTTTTCTCTGAGTGTGTTTATTGATGGATAAAGAAGCATTTTGGTTCCCCTTTCTAAGAATTACTTCTGTTTTGATTCCTTTTCGTATTCCCTGATCAGAGGCTTCACCGACTCAGGCACCCTGGCCGCTTCGGCAGCCATGATGGACTTTGCCAGTGCCACAGCCTCATCTATATTTTCGTTTACTATGTAGTAATCGTATTCTCCGATCAGTTTTATCTCATTCAGAGCCTGTCCGAGTCTCTTTTCGATCTTTTCAGCAGTCTCGGTGCCTCTGCCCTCGAGACGTCTTCTGAGCTCTCCGAGGCTCGGCGGAAGAATGAATATGAGCACCGCCTCAGGCATCGCCTTCTTCACCTGAAGGCCTCCCTGAACGTCTATGTCGAGTATAACATTGCGGCCTCTCTCGAGACGGTTCATTACCATGTCCTTCGGTGTTCCGTAAAGGTTATCGAATACGGTCGCGTACTCCAGGAAATTGCCTGCTTCGACGCTCTCAAGAAAGACTTCTCTGGTAACAAAATAATAATCCCTGCCGTGCACCTCGCCTTCGCGCGGTTCACGTGTAGTCATTGACACCGAAAACTCGTTGCCGATCTCCTTAAGGAGCTCACCGCATACGGTGCCCTTGCCAGTCCCCGAAGGGCCGGATATGACAAATAACCTGCCTTTTTTACGGCTCATATACACCTCCTCGTGGACTTAATATTTTAACATATTCTCTTCCGATTTAGCAATTATCATATTGGCTGCCACATCACCTTCGACATTGATAGTCGTGAACGCCATGTCGAGCAGTCTGTAAAAAGCTGCTATCGGGCCTATGAGGTCGAGAGGCATGCTGAACATCGTGAGGAACGATGTCATGAGCACTATCCCTCCTCCAGGTATTCCCGGCGCGGCCATGTTTATCAGCGTAGCGGCAACAGCCATCGCTGCAAACTGCGTGAGCGGCAGATCGAGAGAATAGAAATCCGATACAAACAGCGCAAGGCAGCAGAAGGAGCACGCTCCTCCGCACATGTTTATGGTGCACCCAAGCGGCAGCGTAAAATTGCTTATCGCCTCAGGCGCTCGCAGATCCTCCGTGCTCACCTTTATGGTAGTAGGCAGAGTGGCAGCGGAGCTAGTGGTCGAAAGCGTCATGAGCGCTACCTTTCCGCACGCTGTCAGAAATGTTCCGGCGCTTACACCGGTATAAAGCAGCACCGGGATGAGAAAGACTATAATGAATACCGCGATGCAGGCAAGCCAGCAGCACAGTATGTATTTTCCTATCGCCATGAAAAGTCCCGTTCCGTACTGAGCGATCGAAAACGCCATAAGCGACATCACTCCTACAGGAGATGTTTCCATGATAATGGACAGCAGGCGGAAGACCGCCGCGGACAGCCCGTTGATGAATTCGGTCACAGGCCGTCCCTTTTCACCGACTGATACTATCGCGGCTGACAGCAGCATCGAGAAAAGCATTGTCGGAAGAATGTTGCCGGCCGAAAGCGCCGCGAATATGTTGTCGGGGAATATGCCGAGAAGCACCTCTGACAGCTTTACCGGCCCTCCGACTTCTCCCTCATATACCGGCTGATTCTCAAACACGACTCCCAGGCCAGGCCTTATCAGCATCGCCACAGCAAAGGCAACGGCGAACGAGGCCAGAAACATCGCCACATAAAGTATGATGGTCTTTACCGCAACACGTTTGAGCGAAGCCATTCCCGCGGAATTGAGTATGCCCGTCATGACTGCGCAGATGAGCACCGGTATTACCATCATCTTGATGAGATTCAGATAGACATCTCCCAGGACTTTTATATCAACAGAAAACCCCGGAGCCATGGTTCCAAGCAGGATTCCGGCCCCGAAGCCTATAGCTATCCTTATGAACAGATTCTCTTTTTTGAATAAAGATTTCACTCTATGTTCTGTACCTGCTCTCTAACCTTTTCGATCTCAGCCTTGAGCTCAAGCATGTACGAGGTGATCTCCCTGTCGTTCGATTTTGAACCTATCGTGTTGGCCTCACGGTTCATTTCCTGGATAAGGAAGTCTATCTTTTTGCCGATAGCCTCTCTTCCGTCCGAATTCAGGAACCCTCTGAGCTGGCTTATGTGGCTTCCGAGTCTTACCAGCTCTTCCGTTATGTTCGCCTTATCAGCAAAGATGGCAGCTTCAAGGGCTACCCTCTCTTCAGGAACTTCATAGACGCCGCCGAGTATATCCTCAACTCTCGCCTTGAACTTAGCCGCGTACTCTCTTTCGATCTCAGGTGCTCTTTTCTCTATGTGATTTTTCAGATCCTCTATGAGATCTGCCCTTGCCGACAGATCGGCCACGAGTTTCTCACCCTCAGCCTCTCTCATTCCGCAGAAGTCATCAAGAGCTTTTTCCGCTGCTCCTAGAAGCCTTGCCGTCATGGCATCCTCATCTTCAGCAGCAGGAGTCGTAACGATCACATCCGGCATCTTCGCAAGAAGGCTGAACGAGACACGGGAATCCTCCCCGAAGTCAAAGCTGTCCCTCAGTTCGGAAAGAGCGCTGTAATAGCGCGCTGCCAGCTCTTTGTCGAGTCTCACATCACTGTCGCTTTTTCCGATGTTGTCAACGCTGACGCTGACCTCCACCTTTCCTCGGTGGACCCTGTTCTTGATCGCTGTTTTAATGGTTTCCTCAGCGAATGAATACCGCCTCGGCATTTTTACAAATATATCAAGATATCTGTGATTTACAGATCTGATCTCTACAGTTACTTTGCTTATCTCGTCAGAGTACTCGCCCCTGCCGAATCCTGTCATGCTTTTTATCATATCTACAAAACCCCATCAGTTATTCAGCTTCTGATTCTGTGACCTCAACGGCTTCAACGTCCTCTACGGCTTCGGCAGCCTCAACGGTTTCAGCCGCATTTTCTATCACTTCAGCCTCAACGTCTACGGCTTCTTCGCGGATGATTTCCTCTTCTGCCTCTGCCTCAGCCTCTTCCCTCAGACGCTGCTCCTCAGCCTCGCGCCTGGCGTCCGCCTCGGCGAATTTTGCCCGTGTATTGAGGATCTTCAGTACAATATACGCAATGGCGAGCAATACCAGTATCTTAAACATTTGTGTCCTCCTTCTGTTATAAGTCGAAACTAGCTTATTACGGTCTCATGTTCTGAGGGCGCAGCACCAGTATGTCCGCGTCAGCTTTATAGTCTGCGGTGTTGATGAACCACATCTGCCCTATGCTTATTCCGTGGCCTCTTGCTTCCGCATCTATGAGAAAGTTCTCAATGGTATCGATGTTCGGAAGACCGAATCCCGCAGCCTCTGCCCTGTAATGCATAGGGAGCACCATCTTAGGCTTTGTTCTCTCTATAAGATCGAGCGCTTCGCGGCGGTCATATGTGTAGACTCCGCCTATAGGCACAAGCGCTATATCCGCGTCTTTCAGGAGCGCGAGATTCTCTTCAGTCAGAAGATCATCAATCACCTCGCCTATGTCTCCGTAATGGACGAGCTTTTCTCCCGTTGCCTTGTGAGTGACGATATATATGCGGTTTTTGCCTCTGAGAGCGCCTTTCTCGGCATCGTGGAATGTATCTATCCATTTCAGTTCAAACGGGCTTTCCTCCTTAGGCTCGATCTTTATCGCTTCCCTGCAGTTGTGATCGAAGTGATCATGTGAGCAGAGCACCTCGCTCGCGGCATCCCTTATATCTCCGAAGCCCTTTACCGAACCCGGTTCATACGGATCAAATACGATCGAATAGCCGGTCTCCTCATCGAGTATCTTAAAGCACGCATGCCCCACATATTTTATTATCATAGCTGTCTCCTTCTTATCTTATGAGCGAGATCGCCGACTCAAGCGTTTTTATCTCGCACATCTCGCTGCCCTTTTCATATTCACCGTCAAGCGTCCAGTGTATCCCTTCATCAAGCTCAAACGTTACGTTGTGCGCCGAGTACTTCTCAATCTGATGCGAGGCGAATGTTCCGCTGAGGATGCTCGCTGTAGTATCGCTGAGCTCTATAAGGTCTTTCGGAGTCTTTATCAGAAGCACCTCCATAAGGCCGTCATTCATGTCCACATCGAGCTTCTGCAGACTGACGATGCCTCCTATGGACTTGGAGTTGCACACCCCGGCGAGGATATAATCGCCTTCATGCACTTCTTCATCAGGCGTCCCCTTCTCAAGGATGATGCGGGCATGTATGGACTTTATGTGAGCAAGCTCCCTTATTCCCGCCATCACATAAGCCGAATGTCCCATGATGTTTTTGATATTCTGAGGCACCGAATATGTGGTCGAAGTAAATGCCCCGAAGCTTGCGACATAGCTGAAATAGCGTCCGTTGAAGCTGCCTATGTCTATCGGATGCGGTGTTCCGTTTATTATCCTTTCGACACATGAAATGATGGATTTCGGAAGTCCCGCAGAATTTGCGAAGTCGTTTGTCGATCCGGCCGGAATGTATCCTATAGGCGTTTTAAGACCGCTGCCAATGAGTCCGTCGATGACCTCGTTGAGTGTTCCGTCTCCGCCCGACACGACTACAGTATCGACCGAGCCGCAGTATTCAGCCGCGAAATCCCTGGCATCGCCCTTGCCCTCGGTCATCAGCACCTGGGTCAGATAACCCGCTCTCGAGAAAGACTCTATGATCTCAGACATGTACTTTGGTGCCTGCATGAGCCCTGCTCTCGGATTCATTATCAACAGTAGTTTTTTTCTATCCTGCATTTTCCAGTTCCTCCGGAAATATAGTCTATTCGTCGCTGCCGCCCTCTTCGAGCTCAGCCCTGCGTGTCTCTATCTCGCGCTCTATTCTCTCCCTGACTTTTCTTGTTTCAACAAGCTCAGCGATCTCCCTTTCACGCTTTTCGTCATAGCCCGGGTCAAACTTTCTTGAAAATCTCACCGCTACGCTGTCAAGCGATCTGTCGGTCATGTCGTACTCACCTATGATCAGCTTATGCCACATCTCCTCGCCGTTCGCACCGTACTGCTTGATAAGATACTCCTTGATCTTCGCCGGAGTCAGCCTTCCGCGTCTCATGTGGATGTCCCAGGATTTGTTGAACATCATTCCTATGCAGAGGACCCAGCTTATCAGGTAAAACCACAGCATCATGGCTACGATGTTGGAGAACGCCCCGTACAGAACGTTGTAGTTTGTAGCTCTTGAGATATATAAGGAGTACAGCATCGTGACCAGCAATATTCCCAGGGTGGCGACAATGGCTCCCGGAAGCACGGCAGCGACCGGAACGCGTATACGAGGAAGCAGATAGTAATTCGCCAGAATGACTACAAAGAACAGAAGCATGAGAACAGGTGTCTTCAATCCCGAAATAAGTCCCTCGATATAAGTATTCTGAAGTATCCTCTTCGCGATGAGTTCCCCATACACATATCCTACCAGAGCGACGGCAACCGCCAGTATCGACAGCGCTGCGATCGGTATCGACTTGAGTCTTTCAGTAAAAAAGCTGAATCTGTATCTGCCGTAGCTTATTGTATATGTGGTAAGCCGGGAGAGAGAAAAAGCCAGGGAAGAGCCCGCCCAAAGCGCGAGGAGTATCATGAAGAAGCTGCTCAGCGCGGTCGAAGAAGCGGAGAAAAGTCTCTGAAGCACACTTCCCATTTCCGTAGAAAGGTGTGCCTCGAGCCAGTCCCTGATAAAGTCCATCGAGACATCAAAAATTCCAAGCACCTGAGTAAGTACGATAAGCATCGGCACAGATGCCATAAAGAAGAAATACGCGATCTGCGCAGCAAATCCCGCATAATACTGGTCGTCAAACTGCCTCCACAGGTGGAAGCCTATCTTCAGTGCCCTTTTCCATGTAAGATGGAGTCTCTTTTCTTCAGGATTGTCAGATGTGTTGTCCCAGAATTCTCTCATACAGTCAGCTTAACCCGCTGTCAGCCGAGCATCCTTTCAAGCTCCGCGAGAGCTTTTGCGCGGTGACTAATGGTGTTTTTGAAATCTGTTCCAAGTTCCGCAAAAGAGTTATTATATCCATCCGGTATGAATACCGGGTCATATCCGAAGCCGCCGCTGCCCAGTTTTCTGTCAGCTATGTGCCCTGTGCACTCGCCTCTGGCGACAAGAACAAATCTGTCGCCCTCACGTACTGCTTCCTTAGGAACACCCTTTTCGTTCGGATAGATCAGTGTGATCACCGTAACGAACTTCGCTGTCCTTTCACTTTCAGGTACGCCATCGAGAGCGGCCAGAAGCTTGGTATTGTTATCATCGTACGTGCAGCCCTCGCCCGCATATCTGGCGCTGTATACTCCCGGAGCGCCCCCGAGAGCATCTACCATAAGCCCGGAATCGTCAGCGATCACGGGGCTGTCCAGATAATCGGCAAGTGAAGGATCGGAAGCTATCATATCCATTATGACGCTCGCCTTAAGATGTGAATTCTCCTCAAAGGTTGTGCCGGTCTCTTCTATGTCGTCTGCAGGGATGCCTGCGTCGTCACGGGAGATGACATTGAGCCCGTACTTTTCAAGTATAGCTCTGATCTCCTTGATTTTATTCCTGTTCTGTGATGCTAAAATCGCTGTTCTCATAGTTATTTAATTGTATCATTTTTCGCGTGCGGCCGCCATCATCAGAGCGCATTCTATGCGCTTTCTGTGGAGCTTGCAGCCGAAGCGATACACCTTGTTGATATCGCCGTTGGAGTGATAATTGTTTGCTGCACAGCCTCCCGCGCAGTAAAGCCTTGCCCAGCAGTCCCTGCAGTCATCTCGTGTATAGATATTGTTGCCTGCCCTGAATATGTCGACCGTCTCAGGATGCGTGATACCGTCATAAATGTTGCCGACTATCATATCGTCATCCCCTACGAACTGGTGGCACGGATAAAGGTCACCTGTCGGGGTCACGGCGAGGTATTCCGTAGCAACTCCGCAGCCCGCGACTCTCTTGTAGATGCACGGTCCGCCTGTCAGATCCACGGTGTAATGGTAAAAGCTGAAGCCTTCTCCCTTTTTTTCTCTCTCGAGCATCTCAAGCGCCAGCTTCTCATATTCCTCATAAAGGATCGGAAGGTCTTCCTCGTGGAGCGCATACGGCACGTCAGGGTCAGAAACCACAGGCTCTATGGATGTCTCCCTGAATCCTAGATCTGCCATTGCGAGCACGTCAGCCGCAAAGTCCTTGTTGTAGGCGGTGTAGGTGCCGCGCATGTAGTATTCTGAAGATCTTTCAGCGTTTTTCAGGCGTGAGTCCACCAGGGCCCTGAAGTTGTCCATTATCATGTCATAGGTGCCGCCGCCTGTTTTGCTGTGCCTCATTCTGTCATGAGTATCGCGTCTGCCGTCCATGCTCAGTACGACATTGCCCATCTCACGGTTCGTGAAGTCTATCACGTCATCATCTATGAGCACTCCGTTCGTAGTAAGAGTGAAGTTGAAGATCTTGTTGTGCTTCTTCTCGAGTTCTCTTCCGTAAGCGACTATTTCCTTGCAGACGTTCCAGTTTATGAGAGGCTCGCCTCCGAAGAAATCCACCTCAAGATGCCTGCGTGTGCCGGAGTTCTCCACGAGATAATCGAGGGCGCGCTTTCCGACCTCGGCGCTCATGATGCCGCTCTTGCCGCTGTAGTCGCCCTTGCCCGCGAAGCAATACTCGCAGTCCATGTTGCAGCCATGTGCCACGTGAAGGCATATTGCCTTGAGGACGGACTGTTTTATCTTTATCTCATCAGCTGCCTTTTCAAAAGGATCTTCCGACCAGAGCAGTCTTTCGGAGTACAGTTCAGCTATGTCATCGACAGTCTCTTTTGCGTCTTCTTCGCTGATGCCGTGCTTCTGAGCCGTCCTTGCGGCAGCGTCTGCCAGTATTTCATCACAGGCAAAGACATCCGCCGCGCCTCCCTCGGAGCTGCTAACGGCTTCATCGAGCATCGAGATGGTATCATATGCGACCTCGTCAACAGAGTGCACTGCTCCGCTGGCTGCGTCGATCACCATATTGAATCCATTGAGTTGGTAAGTGTGTATCATTATTATCCTTCAGTTATAGTTATTACAAAAAGAAAAAGCGGCGCTGCACGATGCAGCGCCGCCGTAAGCATCTTACTTTTCCTTGCGCTGCTCGCAATGCTGATTAGCAACGCTGCAGGAAGTCTTGCTTGCAGACTGGCATGAAGTCTGGCACTCACCGCATCCGCCTGTGAGTTTTGACTCTGTCATATCTCTTGTTGTTATTGTTTTGATCCTCTTCATTTTGCATTCCTCCGTATGATTTGATCCACATGTAGAATACCATTATGCCGGGCATCTGTCAATGCGATGAGCCTTCCGAAACAGCATCTGCAGCAGCCGCGGCCGCATCTGCGACCTCTTTTTCGAGAGCATCGAATTCCGCCCTGGCCTCTGCGATGAATGTCGGCACCTCAGGTGCTTCAAAATTTTTAGGGATGCCCGATCTCGGGACTTCGAGTGTAGCGCGGTTTTCAAAGGCCGTCTTCTTCTCGTCGGCAGCCTTCTTCGGCTCGTGGTTCGCAGGAGCTGCTGTGATCCTGAAATCGAATACAGCTTCCTTTCTCATATCCCTGTTGACTATTCTGATCCTGTCGGACTTTCCTTCAGTGCTGTCTGCCTTTACAAGAATGTCTCTCGTCTCTCCTGCCGCGATATCCAGAGTCACATCCTGGCCTGGAATAGGCGGGAGATCCCAGTTTCTTGTATCAGGATTGTAAGCAGTGTGGAAGAATCTGATCTTTCCTACAGTAACATTTATATGGTAAATGCAGTCCTGATTGACGCTTGGCAGCAGACACTCGCTCTGCTTGTCGCCAAGCTGTCCCCTGAGATTGACGGTTCCCTTTGCAGTCCTGTACACAAGACCTCTGTACTCGTTGCGGGAGTTGACCTGCTCGCTCACTATGATCACATCGCACGGAGCGTTGTTGATCACATACTCGGCAGTGGATCCGATGGAGTTCAGCATGTCATCCTTGGAGGACTTTGTCATTACGATAAGATCAGATCCGGTCTCGCGTACTGCTCTTGTGATCCTGACTCCTGCCTTGCCGACGGCTGACATCTTAGTCAGTTTATATCCCTCGAAGGATTCAGCTATAAGATTGAGCTTTTCCTCTAACTCCTTTATGGCAGCGGTCTCGACTTCTGTCCTTACAGAATAACCGAGTCTCTCATCTATCATCATGAGAACGATCTCTGCTTCTTCAGGAGTGTAATGCTTTTTCACATATGCGACCGCCTTCAGACTGCGCTGTGTTTCTTCGATTGGGACAAGTATCTTTTTCATAAAATTTCCTCTTCTATATTCCCAATATATTAACTGTTTAATTGTAGCACGCTGATATTGATATTATCAATTGTATTAACTCTATTTAAGGAACTTGCTGTTGAGCGTCAGGATGAATATCTCAGCGACTGCGTATAGCACCAGATAGTCGTCATCATATGAGTTCACGATGTCGTTACGGCACCATCCGTCCTGCTCAAAGAGAAGGTTCGGAGAGCCTCCTATCACAGCTTTCAGCTCTCCCTCATGCTCTATCGTGTAGTTGCATGAGATCTTTGCCTTCATGCATGACGGGAACAGTTTTATCACAAACAGACCTGCATCCGTATCCGCTTCAAAGCCTTCGCCGCGGGCGTCCTTAAAACGCCTGATCTCCCCGAAGTGCTCACCATCCGAGAGCAGTTCAAAGCCCGCAGATTCAGAGGCGAATCCCTTTTTATCAAAGGCGTGAGGCACCACCGATGCCATCTCATTTCCGTCTGTGTCGAGCACACTCGCCGTGAAAGGTCTGAGCGATGTCTCCACCTTTAACACATCATTTCCGTCCGAGTCTCTGAAGTATCCCTCAGCAGAATTGTGATAATAAAACCTGTAGAAGTCGAGAGATCCCGGAACAGCCGCATCCCCTTCCGCGCTCAGATTTCCGATCAGCTCCGCAAGATGTTTTACAAGCATCACCGAGGCCAGTTTGAAGCCGGCAAACACCGCATATCTTGCAGGTGTTACTTCCGCCTCCTTAGGATCCACAAGGTTCTCAAACCTGAACTCGTCATCGTCCTTTCTGATGATGTTTTCGAGCCTGGTGACATGCTTTATGTCGATGTATTTTTTGCCGCGTGAGATAACAACGCAGTCCTTGAAGCTGCACGGTCCGAATACGATGCTGTCGCCCTCGAAGCCTTTATGCTCGGCAATCCACGGTTTGCCGAGAGGTGTGTCAAGGTCTCTGATCTTCTCATAGATATCAGCGATGCTCAGGTCGGTCTTTATGATCTTTTCGTATATGCTCCGGTCATTGCGCGTGCCGCCGCCGCGGTTCCAGAATATTCCGAATGCGAGCAGAAGAGTGATTCCGCCCATGATAAACCTTCCCACTGACATCATCAGCAGGGCCAGTATGACCGCAAGTATTCCGACTGCAGTTATCGCTCTGTCTTCTTTCATAATTCTATAGAGCAGACTGTATTGACCTTATGCGAGCAGCGCGTCGACAGCTTCTCTGACTGCCTTGCGGTTGCTCTCTGCCTCTTCTGCTGTTGCTCCCTGAGCCATTACATAAGTCTTGATCTTCGGCTCGGTTCCTGACGGTCTTACCGCTACTGCGCAGCCATCAGCGAGCTTGTAGAAGAGAACATTGCTCTTTGTGAATCCCGGAACATCTCCGAGGTAGTCCGTAACGCCTTCAACCTTGAGGCCGATCTCTTCAGGTGCGTCCTCTCTTATGCGGGCCATTACAGCTTCTCTTCTTTCTGCGGAGTCGAATCCCTCAAATACAGTGGATTCAGTGTTCTCGACGAAATATCCGTACTTCTCGTACAGAGCCATCAGGCCGTCATAGACAGACATGCCTTTTGCCTTGTAATAGCAGGCCATCTCAGCCATCATCATTGCCGCGTATACCGCATCCTTGTCCCTGGCGTACGATCCGCCGAGGAAGCCGATGCTCTCTTCGAATCCGAATATGAAGTTCTCATCTCCGTTTTCGTCGAGGTCCTTGATCTTTTCACCTATGAACTTGAATCCGGTCAGAACGTCGTACATTTTGACGCCGTTGTCTGCCGCGATCTTGTCAGCCATGACTGTCGACACGATGGACTTGCATACGAATGGCTTCTCAGGCATTGTACCGAGCTCTTTTCTGGCTGTGATGATGTAGTCGAGCATGAGGCAGGCTTCCTGATTGCCCGAAAGGATCTTGTAGCCGTCTTTCGCCTTTACGACCGAGCCGCATCTGTCACTGTCAGGGTCTACTCCTATGACCAGCTCAGCATCATACTTCTTTGCGTATTCGATGGCGAGAGCAAAGCCTTCGGTGTTCTCCGGATTCGGCGATTTTACAGTCGGGAAGTTGCCGTCCGGCACCATCTGCTCTTCTACAGGGATTATCGCCCCGTAGCCCTGTCTTCTGAGGATCTCAGGCACCAGCTTATAGCCTGCTCCGTGGAACGGAGTGAAGACTATCTTCATGTCTTTCGCTACCTGATCGATGTACTTGCGCGTGATGGATGTCTCCATTACCTTTCCGATGTATGTCTCATCCATCTCATCACCGAGGATCTCTACAAGGCCATCAGCAACAGCCTTGTTGTAATCCATCGTCTTTACATCCTTAAAAATGTCTACCTTGGCGATCTCAGCGGATACGACGTCAGCGTGCTCAGGTCCGAGCTGAGCGCCGTCTGCCCAGTATGCTTTATATCCGTTATATTCCTTTGGATTGTGGCTGGCTGTGATATTGATGCCGGCGATCGAGCCTGTCTCTCTTACAGCAAACGAAAGCTCAGGCGTAGGACGCATGTCGTCAAAGATATATACCTTGATGCCGTTTGCGGCGAGCACTGCAGCAGCCTCTTCAGCGAACAGTCTCGAATTGTTTCTTGAGTCATGCGCTATTGCCACGCCGTTTCCTTCAGGAGAATCTCCGCCGATCTGGCCGCCCTTTGCGATTATGAGGTTTGCCAGTCCCTGTGTAGCGTATCTGACGGTATAAACGTTCATGTTGCCTATGCCAGGGCCCATGATACCTCTCAGACCCGCTGTACCGAATGTGAGCATGGCCTTGAACCTGCCCTCTATTTCCTCCTCATTGCCCTCCATGTCTCTGAGTTCTTCTTTTGTCTTTTCGTCGACTGCATCTGACGCAAGCCAGTACTCGTACTCTTCTCTGTAAGTTCTCATGTTTCTCCGCCTTTCCTTTAACCTACTTCTTCAAACTGTGAGTTATATAATTCTGCATAGGCGCCGCCCTTTGCGAGCAGTTCCTCGTGTGTGCCCTGTTCCACGATGTCGCCGTGATCCATTACGAGTATAAGGTCGGCGTTGCGTATGGTCGAGAGCCGGTGTGCGATGATGAAACTCGTCCTGTCAGCTGTGAGAGCATCCATCGCCTTCTGGATTTCTTCTTCCGTTCTTGTATCTACTGATGAAGTCGCCTCATCGAGTATCAGGAGCCGCTTGTCAGCCAGCACTGCACGCGCTATCGTCAGCAGCTGTCTCTGTCCTTCAGAGATGTTTGTAGCGTCTTCATTGAGTATCATTTTGTAACCGCCTGGCAGCGCCTTTATGAAGTGATGCGCCTTTGCCGTCTTCGCGGCCTTTATTATGTCTTCGTTTGAGGCGCCTTCCCTGCCGTAGGCTATGTTTTCCTTTATTGTCCCGCTGAACAGCCAGGTATCCTGGAGCACCATGGCGAAATTGTCGCGAAGCTCCCTGCGGGTGAATTCCCTTATGTCGCGTCCGTCTATGAGTATGGCGCCTCCATCTACATCATAGAACCTCATAAGCAATTTTACCATAGTTGTCTTGCCGGCACCCGTAGGACCTACGATCGCTATCTTCTGCCCCGACTCCACCTTTGCACTGAAGTCCTTTATGACCGGATGATCCTTCTTATAGCCGAATCTCACGTGTCTGAATTCTACTGCGCCCTTTATTTCGCCCATCTCTTCATCCGCGCCCGGAGCATCTGTCTCCTCTGTCTCATTGAGAAACTCGAATACTCTTTCGGCGGCAGCCGCCATGGACTGCACCTGGTTCATTATCTGAGCGATATCCTGTATCGGCTGTCCTATGTTTTTTACATACTGCACGAATGCCTGTATGTCGCCGACGCCTATCGCGCCCTTCACGCAGAAAATGCCTCCAGTGACTACGACCGCAGCGTAGCCGAGGTTGCTTACTATCCTCATCAGAGGCCGCATCATTCCGGACAGGAACTGCGACTTCCACGCGGATTCATAGAGTTTCTTGTTCGATTCAGCGAATTCCTTTGTGACCTCAGCTTCCCTGTTGAAAGCCTTTACTACGAGATGACCGGAGAATGTCTCCTCGACCTGCCCGTCGATGATACCGAGATACTTCTGCTGGGCCGCGAAGTGCTTCTGGGATACTTTTATAAGCAGTCCCATGACAAGGGCTGAAAGCGGTATCACCAGCAGGGCTATCAGAGTCATTGTGACATTGATGGTAAGCATCACCACCACTATGCCCGTCATGCTTATTATAGCCCAGATGAAATTCGAGATGCTCTGGCTGAGCGACTGTCCAAGCGTATCCACATCGTTGGTGATCCTGGACAGTATCTCACCGGTCTGGACCCTCTCAAAATAACTGATAGGCATGCGGTTTATTTTCTCAGAAATATCGCGTCTCATGCGGTAAACGATCTTCTGGGTGATGTTCGTCATGATGAGAGCCTGTATGTACTGGGCTATCGCGCCTATAAAATAAAGAGCCATAGTCATGAGGAGCACCCTTCCGACCGCGTCGAAGTCGATGCCGCCTGTGCCGCGGATCTTGTTCATCACTCCTTCAGCGAGCAGCGTCGTGGCGCGTCCCATCACCTTAGGGCCCACAGTCTCAAAGATGGTAGCGACCGCGGACACGACAATGACCACCGCTACGGCGAACTTGTATCCGCCCATGTATCTGAGCGTATCTCCGACCGCCTTGCGGAAATCCTTCGGCTTTTCACCAGGCGCGAGAATACTGCTCGGCCCTCCGCCGCGCCTTCTCTGCCTTTTGCCGTCGCCCTGCCCGGTCTGTGCCTCTTCGGTCTCCTGTCCGGACTGGTCTTCGTATTCTGTTTTCGGCAATTTTTCTTCGCTCATCGTTTATGCGAGCGCTGCCTCCGACAGCTGGGATAATGCTGTATCCCTGTATATCTCACAGGTCTCCATAAGCTCCTTATGGGTACCCTTGCCTGCTATCCTTCCCTCATCGAGAACTATTATCTGTTCTGCGTGGAGTATTGTACCCACTCTCTGGGCAACTATGATGCGTGTGCTTTCCGCTGTGTTTTCTGCCAGAGCCCTTCTGAGAGCCACGTCTGTCTTCATATCGAGAGCCGAAAAGGAGTCATCAAACAGCATTATTGCCGGCTTCTTTACCACAGCTCTCGCGATAGCCAGTCTCTGCTTCTGGCCTCCCGACACATTGGCTCCGCCCTGGGATACTTCCCTGTTGAATCCCTCAGGCCTTTCGTCGATAAATTCGGTCGCCTGTGCGATCCCGGCCGCGAATCTTATTTCTTCGTCGCTTGCGTCCTCATCGCCCCAGCGTATATTGTCCGCCACAGTGCCGGAGAACAGTATGCCCTTCTGAGGCACATATCCGATGGCGTCTCTGAGCGACTCAAGGCGGATGTCTTTAACATCGATGCCGTCAACGGTGACGCGGCCCTCCGTGGCATCGAAAAACCTAGGTATCAGATTCAGGAGGGTAGTTTTTCCGCAGCCGGTGGCACCGATGATCGCCGTCGTTTCGCCCGGCTTCGCGGTAAAGTCTATGTCTGTCAGAACATCCTCTTCCGCATCCGGATATCTGAATGTCACATGCTCGAATCTTATCTCCGCGCCTTTGCTGTGACCGCGCTCCCCTTCTGTATCAATGCTCACTGCATCATCTTTGTTTCTGATCGAAGCCTCGGTGTTGAGCACTTCGTAAATCCTGTCCGCGGCTATCCCTGCTCTTGGGATGAATATCGCCATGCTGGCTATCATCAGGAAGGAGAACACTATCTCCATGGAGTATGCAATGAAAGCGGTCATTGTTCCTACCTGCATCCCGCCTGTGTCTATACGACCCGCCGCTACCCAGGTAATCCATATCGACAGCCCATACATGACTATCATGAGTATAGGTGTGATGGATATCATGGTGCGGTTTACAAAGAGCTGGTTTCTGTAAAGGTCATGATTGGCCTTGTCGAAACGCTCTTCCTCGGTGTCTTCCCTTCCGAACGCACGTATTACCTGTATGCCCGTGAGTATCTCCCTCGATACCGCGTTAAGCGCGTCGATAAGAGACTGCATGATCCTGAATTTCGGCATGGCAATTACAAAGGCCGTCCCGACCATCAGAAGTATGGCTATTACGCCCGTAACTATGACGTAGTTCATGTGCGCGTGTGTCTGATAAACCTTTATGATCGACCATGTGCATATGCACGGAGCAAAGAGCATCATGCGCAGCATCATCGTGGAAGTCATCTGCACCTGCTGTATGTCGTTCGTAGCGCGCGTAATGAGGGATGATGTTCTGAACTCGTTCATTTCAGCGTTCGAGAAAGACATGACATTGGCGAAAAGACGCGCTCTGAGGTCGCGTCCTATGCTGGCGCCGACTCTCGCGGCGAGAAGGGATATCAGAGTGGTGAGTGCCATTACAGCCACGGACATCAGCAGCATCAGTCCGCCGCATCTGAGCATGAATGAATTCTGTATTGCAAGAATATCGAGGCCGGCCTCCTGATCGCAGTCTCCGGCATAAGCAATACCCATTGCGAGCATGTTGCTGTTTACCTCGCCATCCTCTCCGGCGACAGCCGGGGCATCCCCGCCTGCGGCTCCGGCTGAAGCTTCCGCGTCAGCGAGCGTTTCTCCGTTTTTTGCAGCATAGCGCTTTACCAGAGGGGTAAGAAGGGCCCCGTCAAGCGAGTCGAGCTCTTCTTCGGACATCTCAGTCCTGTGATAGGTGTCAGCGGCATTCGCCTCGCTGATACCGTACGCGTCATGCCACAGAGCGCTCTGATCTTCTGTCATCAGAGCATCAGCCTCCATGAACTCGCTTCCTGTTATCGCTTCGGGAACTATGTGCTCGATACCCCTGTTCTGGATGCCTGTATCGATGAGCGCCTGCGTATACTGCGGCAAATTCATCTCACAAAAAGCCTGCCCTGCCATGAGAAGCAGAACAAGCAATGCAGTCCATTTATGCGGTATCAGTGTTCTGAAGAGATTCTTCATCTATTGTTTTCAGTCGTATTTTGAAGTCCTTGTTTCATCGATCTCTCCGACGCATCTTAGAGCGTGGACTATATCCTCAAGGCACCTTACTTCTATCACGTTGCTGCGGTCGATCGGGCGGCAGAAGCCCTGATCCAGCATGTCATCAAGAAAGCTGAAGAAGCGGTCGTAGTAGCCGTTCACGTTGTAGATCATCACGGGTTTATTTACCTTGCCGAGAAGCCCGAGCCTTTTATATGTCATTACCTCGGTGATCTCATCGAGCGTACCCATGCCGCCCGGCAGAGCGATAAAGGCGTCTCCGTGTTCTATCATCCATTTGCGCCTTTCAGCCATGTCATCGGAGATCACGACCTCAGCAAGATCGCTGCGCGTCTCTTCTGCCAGTATAAAGAAGCGCGGAGTGACTCCGACAGCCCTTCCGCCTCCTTCCATGAGCGCATCCGAAACAGCCCCCATCATACCTGAGTTTCCTGCTCCGTAAATGAGTGTGTGGCCTTCACCTGCCATCCATGCCCCAAGCTCCCTGGCACGGGCAATGAACTCAGGATCATTTCCTTCCGCGGCTCCGCAATATACAGTTATATTCATTTTACATCACCGATCTTGCCTGCATGTCTTTCAGCACCGTATCCTCAGAATCCTGCTTATCCCATTCTGGATCGTAGAAGAGATTGAGCCTGAGCTCATTGGATATCTCTCTGAGGAGCTTGCAGCCGGCAATACTGTTGCCCTGAGCGTCAAGGGCCGGTCCGAATACGCCTATGCCGGCTCTCTTGTCCGAAACCGACAGCAGGCCTCCGCCCACGCCTGACTTTGTAGGGATGCCGACCTTTATGGCAAAGGTACCCGACCCGTCATACATGCCGCAAGTAAGCATGAGGGTCTTGGCGATCCGCGCTGTGCGCGATGTCATGTATCTCTTTCCGTCAATGATGCACACACCGTCGTTGGCAAGCTTCTTTCCGAGGTTGGCAAGCGACTCGGCAGTCACGTTCATTGAGCACATCTTTGTGTAAAAACGCAGTGTGTCCTCAACATCAGTCGTGATGATGCCCTTGCTCTCAAGCAGATAAGCGATGGAGCGGTTGCGCGAGCATGTCTTCATTTCAGAATCGAAAACGTCCTCGTTCAGCTCTATGTCCATGTCAGAGCATATGTTTCTTGTATATCTGAGCATGTCCTGGAATGATACCTCAGGAAGCAGAAGACCGCATACTGCCAGGGCCCCGGAGTTGATCAGAGGATTATAAGGCTTGGAGTTGCTGACATCGAGCTCTACAAGAGAGTCAAAAGCTTCTCCTGAAGGCTCCATGCCTACCTTTTTGAACACAGTTTTGAGTCCGCATACCTCGAGCGCCACGATGAGCATGATTACCTTCGAGACAGACTGTATAGTAAATCTCGTGTTATAATCGCCCATGCAGATCTTCTCGCCTTTTAACGGGTAAAGACATATTCCCAGCTGATGAGGATCCACCTTGCCAAGCTCAGGGATATAAGTCGCTACAGCGCCCTTAGGAATCTCCTCCCTGGCGAGGTTCATGGCCTTTTCGATTATGCCCTCTGCTCTTTTGGTCTCGAGCAGCTGATAGTGCTTGTCTATGACCGGTTCCGCAGCCTTTGTATCTCCGTTCTGTAGTATTTCACTATTGTTATCAGCCATATTGACCTCCTGTTATACCTGCCGCCCGGAGCGGTCAGGCTTACTTTATGAACTCAGCTCATAGTTTATTTATTTTACATCAAAACCGTGGTTTTTGAAAGATACGCATGCGCATATCCCCCGCTCGGGGTTAACTTTGCCCGGCTCATTTGTTACAATGCAAATAACTCAGAACACAGACAGAAACCGGAGGCTGAAATGTCAGATAATCACGAACACGGTCACGATCATACACACGAGCATTTTCACGAGCACACTCATCTGGATGAGTCAGGTCATGAATACACTCATACACACATCCACGGCGATGGGTCTCACAGCCACGAGCACGGTCACGTCCATTCGGCTCAGCACACCAAGGCTGTCCTGAACAGAATGAGCCGGATAATCGGCCACATGGAGTCCACGAAGCGCATGGTCGAAGACGGCCGTGACTGCTCTGAAGTGCTGATACAGCTGTCTGCCATAGAATCAGCCATTAAATCTGTCAGCCGGGTGATTCTCAAGGAGCACATGTCTACCTGCATCATCGACGCTGTCAAAAGGGACGACATCGAGTCCATCGAAGAACTCAACAAAGCCATAGACAAATTCATCCGCTGAGAAACGGCCCGGCTGGTTTCTCTATTCTTCTATATCGAATACGGCTATGTACTCGACGTCCTCTGCCACATCGACTGTGATCTCTGCGTCTGTCGAGAAATCTTCGCCGTCTTTGGTCCACTTCACGAACTTCCAGCCTTCATCAGGCTTAGCCTTGATCACAAAGGTCTTTGGCTCCGGGAGGTTTTCTATTGCCGACTGTGTCGGGAACTCCTCGTCAAACTCGCCGTTCTCTCCCTCAGGTGCGTAAGCGAACTGTCCGAGGCCCTCTGTATTTATCTTCATGGTAGCGATCACTTCAGGAGTTTCCTCCTTCGTAAAGTGATATGTGTCGCCGCCTTATCTTCTTAATCTCTCGGAGGGAGTATCTCAAGCCAGTAACCGTCCGGATCCGTAATGAAGTAAATGCCCATGTCGTGATTCTCAAACGCGATACAGCCCATCTCCTCGTGAAGCGCATGAGCCGCCGCAAAATCATCGGTGCGGAATGCCAGATGGAACTCTTCCTCGCCCAGATCGTACTTCTGCGGATGCTCCGCAAGCCATGTCAGCTCGAGTTCAAAGTCCGCCTCCTCGTTAGCAACATATACGATTATGAACGAACCGTCAGACGCAGTCTTTCTCCTGACCTCCTTCAGCCCGAGCGCCTTCTCGTAAAACGCCATCGATACTCCAAGATCACTGACGTTAAAGTTCTCGTGGATCATTTTGAATTTCATAGTCCTTTACCTCCCTTTTTTGATTATACTTTCGCGCAGGGTGCCCGCGCAACAATTGCATGGCCGAAGTCAGAATACAAAGGAGACGCATCGTGTCAGCGATGCGTCTCCTTCAATTATCTGATACGCTGTATTTTGTGTTTTACTTATAGGCTGCTGCCAGCTCTTCGGCAAGCGCTTCCACCTGCGCCCTGCTGTCATCATTGAGAGCAGACATGATCTTTACACCATTCTCGCAGTATGTCATGTTTTTGCAGCCCTCGAGCATGCCCTTCATCACCTTTGCGGCCTGAGGAGCCCAGGATCCGTTCTCGATGAAAGCAAGCCTCTTGTTCTGATAGTTGCGCTCAACAAGAGAATCGATGAATTCTCTCATGAATGGGAAGATGCCGTTGTTGAAAGTCGTTGTTGCGAATACGACTGTGTCATATCTGAACGCGTCCTCAACAGCCTCTGCAATGTCATCCCTGGCAAGGTCTGTGACCTCGACTGCAGGCACGCCCTTAGCCTCGAGCTTCTCAGCAAGGAGCTCAACGGCCTTCTTTGTATTGCCGTATACCGAAGTGTAGGCGATGACTACGCCCTTCGATTCGGACTCATACTTTGACCATGTGTCGTAAAGTCCAAGGTAGTAGCCAAGGTCCGAAACGAGTACAGGTCCATGGAGCGAGCAGATAGTCTCTATATCGAGATTTGCCGCTTTCTTAAGAACTGCCTGCACCTGCAGACCGTACTTTCCGACAATGCCGAAATAGTAACGTCTTGCCTCGCAGGCCCAGTCGTCATCCTCTTCGCTGGTCTCTCCGATCTCGTCAAGAGCTCCGAACCTTCCGAAAGCATCCGCCGAGAACAGCACCTTGTTCTGTGCGTCATATGTCATGATGACTTCAGGCCAGTGGACCATAGGAGCAGTTATGAAGCTCAGTGAGTGACCGCCGAGATCGAGTGTATCGCCTTCTTTTACTACAACTCTTCTGTCAGCGAAGTCCTCTCCCTCAAAGAAGTTTGCCATCATTGTAAAGGCCTTCTGCGAGGAAACGATCTTTGCCTCAGGGAATGCTTCCATGAATCCCATTACCGACCCGGAATGGTCTGGCTCCATGTGTTGTACAACAAGATAGTCAGGGGAGCCTGCGGCTTCCTTTACCTTGCCGAGCCACTCATCTGTGAAATGGCTGTCAACGGAATCCATAACAGCAGTTTTTTCGCCCTTTACAACGTATGAATTGTAGGCCATGCCTTCCGGCACGATGTAATGGCCTTCAAAGAGATCGACGTCATGATCATTGACACCGACATACAGGATATCATTTGCTATCTTCATTCTTGTTTTTTCTCCTTAGTGTAATTATTCAGCTTTCCAGAGCGAGTGCAGGTTGCAGTATGCGTAAACAGCCTCTACCTCATCGCCTTCACACATGCGGAAGCATGCCTTAGGTGCTTCGCCCGGTTTAAGTGCCTTTCTCTGATTGCCCTGCTTTGTCTTCAGCGCGATCCATTCGATGTAATGCTCAGGGATCATAGGATGCTCGACCGAGCCTACCGTTACCTCTACGACATCGCCTTTTACTTCAAAAACAGGAACATGCTTCTCAGCAGCGGCATCTGTTGTGCCCGGAATGAGCTCTTCCATAGGCTCTCCGCAGCAGACGACCGGACAGCCGGTCTTCTTTACAACGGCAACCATCTGTCCACATTTAGCGCATTTATAAAATCTCATTTCCATAGTGAACCTCCCAATCATATAAACTGGTTTCATATCGTCGTTATTCTAACATAGACCTGTTTATCGGGCAATTGCAGGGCCGCTTTTTTATTGACGCGGCGCGCTTTAGCATGATAAATTAGTGGGGTAAAATTGCATGAGACATATCTGTTTCTAACGGCCAGACAAGGAGGCGGACATGAAGACTTTACCTTTCAGATACGAAGTCATGGACGGCAAGGGCGAGTCTATGTTCATAGATTTCAGAAGAGCAACGACTGATGATCTTGATAAAGTGCTCGCGCTTCAGAACGAGATAGTGGAAGCTCTGCCCGATAAAGATCTGTACGCGACATTCACCGCGGAGGAATCCCTGGGCCAGCTTGAGCATGATATATGCATTATGGCGGAGTGCAACGGTGAGGTGGCAGGCTATTCCGTCATGATCCCTAATGATCCTGACAGTCCGGAGAATTACGGAAAATACTTCAACTATGACAGGGAGCAGATGGCTAAGACCGTATCAATGGACCTTACCATGGTAGCTCCGAAGTACAGAGGACGCGGTATACAGCGGATCTTCAACAAGCTTCGTCTCGGCATGGCATCTGAGATGGGAGCCACCGAGGCACTTACGACCATCTCTGTCGATGAAAGAGAGCTGTACGGAGGAAAGAGGCGCTACATCCTGCGCAAGGAATTCTGACACGAAGAATGCGGGCATATGCCCGCATTTTAAATTACTCTATTTTATTGCGGCCATGAAACAGACCCTGCCCTCTTCATTAAGGGCGCCAACCTCCATGATCCCGTCAGCAGACGGACGCCTCACGAATCTTATCGTCTCACCCTCATAGCATTGAAGGATGAACTGCATATCGAGTTCTCTGATGTCCATCTCTTCGATCTGCTCACAGGTAAAACATCCAAGCATTGCCCTTACGTAGTTGACGTTGTTCATATGCCCGCCTCTGTCGATGTCCACAGACCGTATCCGATATTCACCCAGAAGTTCAGCATCATCAAAGTTCTTGCCCATCCTCGTGAATGGCACGTCATCAGGCGGCGCTATGCTGAAATCGGAATCAGGATAAAAATCCGCCATGTGTCCCGGTCTGAAGTCCTCTCTCCTGAGTGCTGCCCAGATGCTTCGTACATAAGCGAGCTGCTCTCCGTCCTTCATAAGAGCCCAGTCTCTTTCGCAGCTCACCCTTTCGGCAGGCTGTATCCAGGTTACCGACTCAAGCAGTTCCTGTACCTGGGGTCTCCTGTTTATTCTGAGTCTTGTCTTTGAAACTATCCAGAACAGTCCTCTTTCTTCAAGTGCGAGAGCTCCTATGCCGACAGACCCGGCGTGGATGCCTGCGGCATCCTGGAACATATCGAGCATGGCCGGTATGCTCATGAGAGAATTCCGGTCGCACATGCTCGGCATGGCTCTCACCTCTGAAGAGCGGCTGCATTCCACCTTGCTCATACAGCCTTCCTTTCGGAATTTCTGTCGATGAAATACTTCACCGCTCCAACCATACCCGCATTATTGCCTAAGGTGACAGCCTCGACCCTGAGATCTGCCGCCATATCTGGCGTTACGGTTTTGAGCACCTTTTCGCGTACCGGTTTTACGAGGAGCTCCTCCTGTGCCGAAACGCCTCCGCCTATCAGGACTACCAGAGGATCGAAAATGTGTACCAGTCCGGTTATGCCTGCGGCGATCTCATCCGTCCACATATCAAGAGCGTCAAGAGCTCCTTTATCACCTGCAGCGGCAGCCTCAAACACCTGTCTGCCGTTGGTCCAGCTGTGACCCGCTGCCTGTGCCATCCTTACGAGCGCCCCTGTCGAGGCGAATGTCTCGTAGTGAGAGCTCCACTTATCCTCTCCGTTCATCAGAAGTTCGGCGTGTGTCGGAAAATGGCCGATCTCTCCGCCAAATCCATGCGCTCCTTCTATCAGCTTTCCGCCCGATATGATGCCTCCGCCAACGCCTGTGCCCAGCACGACGCAGACGACATCGCTGATCCCTTTAGCAGCTCCGATCCAGTCTTCTGCTAGAGCAACGCAGTTGCCATCATTGGCAACAGTCGCACCGATGCCGTACCTCTCACGGAGAGGAGCAGTGACCGAAGTAAACGACCAATTCGGAACATTTCCGCCGTTCTCAGCTATGCATCCTTTTGCCGTATCGATACACCCGGCGGATGAAACGCCGATACCCTCAAAGTCAGATGCCTTGAGCCCGGTTTCATCAAGGAGAACATCGATGCCCTTCATCATGGTTTCCATGACAGGCTCGTTTCCACTCCTGTCAACAGGCACCTCGCGGCGCATGCTCACATTCCCGGCATCATCCACGATACCGATCTTTATGAATGTGCCTCCTACATCTATTCCCAGATACTTTTTATCCATTTTTCTATATGATCTCCAGCATTTCGATAGTGAAGTTGAGAGGCTTGCCCGCCATCTCGTGGTTGCAGTCAAATGTGATGTTCTCGTCATCAAGGAACGTTACCAGAGCATCGAAAGGTCTTCCAAGTTCGTCCTGGAGCATCACCTTGTCGCCCTGCTCAATGCCTTCGAGTCCCTGTATTGAAGCCTTAGGCACGGTTATCACCATGTTCGGATTAGGCATGCCATACGCGTCTTCAGGCTCAAGATGCACATCGATGACGTCTCCGACTGCCATCTCGGCAACCGCCTTGTCGAAACCTCTGATCATGTCTCCTGCACCGCAGACGAATTCAAGAGGCATGCCGCGGTCGTATGAAGCATCAAACTGTGTTCCGTCGTCAAAGGTGCCTCTGTAATGTACCTTTACTTTCTTTCCCACATTGGTGCCTTCGAAGAAATAGAAAGGTTCCATCTGAGACATTCCTCCGCATCCTGCGCATCCGGCACAGTCCTGTGGGCTGCATCCTTCTTCGCCGTGGCTGTGGTCATGTCCGTGCTCGTGATCATGGTGATCGCAGTTTACGCCTGTGTTGACCAGCTCGCCCGCAAGGTATGCGGCAACTGCCTCATCCGTGTTGCCTTCAGCGCCGGCGCATACCTCGATGCCTGCCTCCGCGAGAGCGTCCTGAGCGCCCTGTCCCATTCCTCCGCAGATAAGCACATCTATATCGCAGTCTTTCAGCAGCCATGCCAGAGCCTCATGCCCTACACCATTTGAGCTCATTACCTCAGACGAAATAACCCTTCCGCCCTCCACTTCATAGACCTTGAAATTTTCGGTCCTTCCAAAGTGCTGAAATACATTTCCGTTATCGTAAGTGACAGCTATTTTCATTAATTGTTCCTCCAGCTTTATCAGAATCCTAAATTATCATCAACAAGGATAACATAGATCCTGTCGTCATGTCTCGAATATCTTGTGATCATAAACTGACAGCATATCGTGTCAGGCGATTTGCAGTCCATGCAGGAGCCAGTCTTGCAGCAAGGAGTGTCAAGTCCGAATCTCTGGGCATTGACCGGAGCCGCGATGTTGCGCGCCCTCTTCATGGCACTGTCCACATCCCTGCAGACTTTGTTCATGCCAACGATGAAGACCACTTTCCTCGGTCCGAAGGCTATGGCAGAGACCCTGTTGGCATTGCCGTCGATATTTACAAGCACGCCGTCTTCTGTCATCGCGTTGCAGCTTGCCAGAAACACGTCCACGTCGTACGCTGCCAGAGCCGCCTCACGCTTGTTTTCCGCCAGATCCCTGTCTATAAATCTGTAATCGCCTACTTTCAGAGCATCAACAAGGCCGATCTCCCTGGCACTGACACAGCCGCCCATGGTCACCGAGCTTTTTTCAGGTATAAGGCCAAGGGCTATCTGCAAAGCCTCAGCTTTGCTGTGAGCATAGAAGCCCTTCATGTTTCTTGACTCAAGGCCTTTGATGATCTTCTTTGAAAGCAGATCGTTTCTTTTTGTAATCATCTCGTTCATCTCATCCCCCGTTGTTTTAGTCCGATGCTTGCTAAATCACGCTCCTGCGGGTCTCAACGTCCACTTTGATGGCGTCTCCTGTATCCGCGGCTTTGCGCCCTTCCTTGCTTGTCTCCTCGCTCAGGCACGGATCGATCTCCTGTTTTTTGACCGGCTTTGCCGACTTGTCAACAGGTGTGGAATCGCCTATGCCGAGGGATTCTGAAACAACGCCGAGAGTCGATACCACCTTGCTGATATCGGTCGGCATGTATATCTTGGTCGCTCGGCCGTCCGCTACATCTCTCAGAGCTTCGAGTCCCTTAAGTCTCAGAACGCTCTCATCGATATGGGCTTCCCTGAGCTTTTCAAGACCCTGGGCCTGAGCCTCGTAGACAAGTCTGATGGACTCTGCCTCACCCTGAGCCAGCGCTATCTTAGCTTCTTTTTCAGCTTCCGCTGCCAGTACCTTCGCTCTCTTGTCACCTTCTGCTCTTGATACTACGGATTCCTGATGAGCCTGTGCTTCGAGCACAGTCTGACGCCTTTCACGCTCTGCCCTCATCTGCTTGGTCATGACCTCCTCGATCGCCGGAGGCGGATCGATGTTTTTGAGTTCAACTCTGTTTACCTTGATCCCCCACGGATCTGTCGCCTGATCAAGGATCGCTTCCATCTGGCTGTTGATGGTTTCTCTCGAGGAGAGCGTAGTATCGAGCTCCATTCCGCCGATGATGCTTCTGAGCGTTGTCGCCGAAAGATTCTGCAGACCCGCTATAGGGTTTTCCACTCCGTATGTGTATTTCTGAGGGTCGAACACCTTCGAGAAAACTACGGAATCTACCTTTACGGATACGTTATCCTTTGTGATGACCGGCTGCGGCGGAAAATCGAAGACCTGCTCCTTCAGCGAGATCTTGTTTACGATATTGTCAATGACAGGGATCTTCACATGAAGCCCCGCATACCAGACTGTTCTGAATTTGCCAAGCCTTTCAATTATGTAGGCGTGCTCCTGCGGAACGATCCTTATGTTTGCAATGACTATCCACAGAAGAAAGATCGCTATCGCTAGATACCAAATTCCTGATGTTATCGACACAATTATTCCTCCTATAGCAAAAATGCCTGTAAGTAAAGAACTAAATGACTGAGATGAAGCTGCCGGTCTGGCCTGTATCTGCCTGCCGGCTGGTCTGTTCAGATTGTTCATACTGAAAGCCTCCTCTGTTTTTTGATCGATAGTATTATATCACTGATTGGTCCGGTGTTATTCACTTATTATACGTAATGGATCCTTCCCGCGTCGAATCTGTCCTGCTGTTTTCTCTCTTCATCAGGATATCCATACGGGAATATCGCAAAGACTCTCAGCGTATCAGGGATGCTGCAGTCCTTCCTGTATACGGATACGATCGCCGCAGGTGCGTTCTTAGTCATTCCTGCGTAAGGGCTTACATATGACAGCGCTTCGAGTTTCGCCTTGTCCGTGACGACGTAGAATTCCCATGGCTGCTGGTTTGCCGCCGACGGAGCCTGCATCGCCGCCCTCAGGATGGCCTCCGTTTTGGCCTTTTCGACCGGTCTGTCCTGATACTTTCTTATGCTGACCCTGCTGTAAAGATTGTAGTCTGAAGGCGCGGCGGCGGAATATCCCTTCCATGCAAACAGCGCCGGCTTTGAATCATCCCCGAAGATCTTCTCCACCCTGCATGAGTAAAGAGTATGGTTTCCGGTCTGCATGGTGCCGTCAAGTGTGACCGCAAACGCCACTCTTGTATCCTCCGGTATCTCAACACTGCAGCCTTCAGGCTTCTGCATCGGGATCGGATACTCAGCGAGTTTATCTGTCCTGTTTCCGCTGCTTGAGCCGAACTTCATGATCTGCTTCTCAAGCGACAGACCCGGAGTCGCTATCACCGCACGGCCGGTGCGCTCAAAGTTGGCTCCGGTATTCTTGTTTTCTCCGGGAGCGAACGCCACCATCGGCGGAGTGAATGAGGTGAACATAAAAAATGATACCGGCGCCAGGCTTGCAGTGCCGTCTTCCTTTTCGGTGCATACCAGCACGAGGGGATTAGGCGATGTAAGCCTGAATGCCTGACTTGAATTTATCTCCTTCAATTGTCTCCTCCTTTATTCTGCTTTGCTGACCTTGAAAGCCTGTACAGCTCTTCAGTTGCCAGTTTGGCCTTGGCCACAATTGCGTTTTTGTTTTTCGGGAAACAGTAATACTGCACCTTAGGCGTTCCGATGGAGATCATGTCGCGCACCAGCGTGGTATCGGCCATAAATTTGCGCGTCGGTATGCAGCAGGTCCTTTTCAGAGGATCTTCACCATCACCGGATATTCCTCCCGGTCAGGCATATATTTTATCTTCATTCTGTCACCCACCTTGAATGTATGGTCTCCCGGATTGCTGAGCATCGCCTCCACTGTCCGGCCGTTATGATCAGTATAAGTGATATAGTATTCTTCCGTAACGTCGTTCTGTACCCATGTTTCTCCGGTGTTGCTCCACTCATGCAGTTCGATGCGCGAAACCACCGCGTCCGTTTCTATTCCTTCTTTTTTTGTCTTTTTCGTAACAACAAATGCCCATACACCGCCTGCAGCAAACGCTGCCAGTAATATTATTACTATGATCTCAAACATGTTACGCCTCCTGTCAGCAACTATCTTAGGTCTGCCGAACTACATCAGCGGAGATATCATCTTGGCAAGTCTTCCGGTCAGCTTGTACATGATAGTCTCTTTTTTGATGCTTTCATCAGTAACTTCTCTGCACTTTGCGAGAGTATCCTGAAAATCCGCTTCGATTTCAGGGATGCAGTCCGTCTTATACATATATGTCGCACACTCGAAGTGATGGTAAAGGCTCCTGTAATCGAGATTTATCGTCCCTACTACAGCCTTGATGTCGTCACTGACGAATACCTTGGCATGAACGAATCCCGGAGTGTATTCGTATATCTTCACTCCCGCGTCATGCAGCACTTTGTAGTGAGTCTTGGCAAGCGAGTACGCGATCTTCTTGTCAGGTATGCCCGGAAGTATCAGCCTGACGTCTACTCCTCTCTGAGCAGCAAAGCAGAGGGCGTTCTCCAGTTCTCCGTCAAGTATGAGATAAGGCGACATCATGTGTACATAATCTGTCGCGCGGTTGAGGATGTCCTTGTACACTGCCTCACCCGCTTTATACTTATCGAGCGGGCTGTCACAGTATGGCATTACATAGCCATGAGCATCCGCGTCTTCATATCCCGGCAGCGACAGCCACTTGTCATAATCCGCCTTGTCCGAACCGATATTCCACATCTGAAGGAACATCAGGGCGAAGCTCGCTGCCGCAGGCCCCTTGAGCATGACCGCGGTATCCTTCCAGTGGCCGAACCGTTTGATCCGATTTATGTATTCATCAGCCAGATTGACGCCGCCGTTGAAGGCGACCTTGCCGTCGATCACAAGTATCTTGCGGTGATCGCGATAATTATAATGCGACGATACGACCGGCCTGATCGGCGAGAATGCCTTGGCATGGATACCCTTTGCTTCAAGCAATTTGGCGTATCCGGCAGGAAGTGTCGACATCTCGCACATGCCGTCATACATCACCCGCACCTCGACTCCCGCCTTTGCCTTGCGTATAAGGACATCAAGTATGCGTCCCCACATATACCCCTCTTCAACTATGAAATACTCCATGAAGATATACTTCTCAGCCTTCTCGAGCTCCTCAAGCATGGCTTCGAACTTCTTCTCGCCGAGCGGGAAATATGTGACCTGTGTTTTGTCATAGACCGGGAAGCAGCCTGTCTTGTTAAGATATTTGCTGATATCGTCCGTTCCCGAGCCGTCATGCTCTATCTCCCTGATGACATTCTCCGGTTGCTTCAGCGCAGTCATGGTATCTTCTATCTGCCTTTTGACCATTTCGGTCTCCATGCGGTGTCCGATATTGGCTTGCGTCCACCATAACATCACAGCTCCCGGGATAGGGAGAATGGCGATAACCAGCATCCAGGTCAGCTTGGCGGAAGAATCCATGCTCACATTGAACAGATAGACTATCATGACAAACGTAAATATCCACTGAATATTCAGCAGTACCGGCAATTTTTCACTGAACTGCAGATATGCCATCACAGCGATCGCGACCTGCAGCACGAGCAGTATCGCGAAAATGAAAAACCTGCTGAAGATGAGACGCAATATACCCTTTTTTACCGGCTTTGCCAGACTTACTATATTAACATCGTTATCCATTTTTTATTAGATTTCTCCTTCTGTGTTTTATTAGCCGAAATACAGTGACACCGCCTGAAAGTCATAGCAGCAGACATTCTCATCCATGGAATTCATCTGCGTGATATATTCATTGAGGAACACCGCATCGAAAGGATATCCGTTTGCCTCAAATTCCGCCTCGCAATCAGGGCGGGTCATCTGGGCCTGAGTTATCTGGCAGCTATCCACATTTCCCTTGTGAGAACACCGTCTTCTATATCTTCAACAGTGTCCATTAAAGTAGTGTACTTGCTGTATGCGTAGTGTTTGAATCCGCACTTTTGCTGCACGCGGGCGGACTGAATATTCCGTAGGAAGTGACCGCAGAAGATCACATCCAGGCCGGCATCCTCGAAAAAAAATCTTATAACTTCCTGAACGGCTTCAGGCATCAGCCCCTGCCCCCAGTAGTCTTTTGACAATGCAAATCCTATCTCCATGCACTTCAGGCTGTCAAACTCCGGATACTCTTCAGCTCTGTAATCCTTAATGCCAACCGATCCGATCGCTTTACCATTATACTCGATCGCGAAAGTCTTCTTCCCGCTGCAGAATTGCTCAAGTATGCCGCGGGATTCCTCCAGGGATCCGTGATGCTTCCAGCCGGCCATTTCTCCGACACCTTCCACAGAGGCATACTCAAAAAAGTCATTCAGATCATCCATGCGCCAGGGCCGGAGGATCAATCTTTCCGTAGTCAGCACTACTCCTGTTATATCAATATCTGCGTTCATGCACACCTCTTGATCATATTACCTCTTCAGACTATAGTATATCCTTCAGAAGCTAAAACAGTCAGTGCTCTCTCATAGTTTTCTTCTTTTACAAGAATATAATCCGTATTGTAAGTCGATACCGCAAAGATCCCGATTTTATGCTCTGCGAGGATACCGGACAGCTTTGACAGGATTCCGATCAGCGAAAAATCGAGAACACCCTGAATACGGAAACCTCTCCATCCATCATCACGCTCTGCCGTGTTTTCAGGCGTATCCTCAGTTTTGCACACCAGTGATAATTCTTCATCCGTCTTCCCAATAAAGAAGAAATCTGCAGCTAAGTTTATATCCGACATCTCTGATACTTTACAGACTGTCAGTGCATAATCAATTTTCTTCAATTCCATCAGTATTCTCCTCCTCTGCATTTATGAATGAGGCGATATCCGTTATAACTTCCTCTCCGATATGTCTCTCCGTGTGCATGGACGAATGACCGCTTATCGTATATCCTCAAACCTGGATCAGATACCGCCTGACTCTCTTATTAAAATCTTTTGCCTGCTCATATACTCCGTGACTGTATCCCTGATAAATATAAATCCGGCTGCCATTGATCTTCTCTTTCAGCTCAAGAGATGCTTCAACGCCAAGCACTCCGTCCTGTTCTGCACCGATGATCAAAGAAGGGCATGTGATTTTATCAAGATCACTATATACATCATGATCAATGCACGACTTGCACAGAATCCTGAAACGCGTATAATCCTTAGGCTTAAATAACGCCAGGGCCCTGTTCATCATCCTTCCGCGCTTCAGGTATGTGCCCGTATATGACCTTTCAGCAGTGTCAAGCATTATACCTTTATAATCACCCCTGTCCGCCATGGCAAGCCATGATCCCAGTGATTCCTGCATCAGATCATTTGGCCTAGATGCTGTCACTGCCAGGATCAGGCTCTTTACCCGGTCAGGGTGACGGATCGCCATCTGCTGGGCGATCATACCTCCCTGAGATACTCCGAAGATATGCGCTGCTTTTATACCCACAGCGCCCATGACAGCATCAAGATCATCTGCCATATCTGCAGTCGTAAATCCCTCAGGCATATTGTTCCGTCTGCTGAATGCATAAACTTTGAAATCCTTTGCAAAGCATCTGTACATCAGCGCAAACGGCACTGCAACACCTTTGGCAGTCCTGAACCCATCTCCGACGCCGGGCAGCATGATCAGCGGATCAGTGCCCCTTCCAAAACTGATGTAGTCACAGTCAAAGCTGTTCAGTTTTATATGCTCATTTCTGGCGTTCAGTGAAGTAACCATAGTTCTCCTTTACAAACTGTAACTTATAACTGTTTTCCAAGGCAACCCACTCGGCAAACGGCGATTGGGCAATCATATCAATTGATAAGCCGCCTTTCCGAATGTGTAGTTCCCAAAATCAAATTTCCCGGGATCCACCCTGTTCGCCAGCTCTCTGCTTGTTATGAAATCTTCAGATACATCAACAAGCAGTTGCTTTCCACCGAATTCGACAAGATAGTGAGCTGACGAATTATTTAAGTAATCGGCACCCTGGATGATTCCCGGTCCTGCAAGGAAGTCCGCGATCCATTCTGCCCTGCTCATCCTTTTTCTCCGAATGAGCGGATATATCGCATCTGCTCTGCTGTATCTGGCATAACATGCTGCATCCTTTTTATCTCTGCATTTGCCTGACACTTCATATGAATCGAGATCGACAGCCTCTTTTGTTTCATTAAAGCTTAGCTTTTCATCCTCATCTAAAAGGTAATCAAGGCTGACATCAAGCAATTGCGCCATCATTTTCAGATTGTTTACATCAGGCATTCCTTTGTCGGATTCCCATTTTGCTATAGCAGATCTTGATACACTCATCTTTTCAGCAAACTGCTCCTGAGATAATCCTGCCGCTTTTCTCGCTTCCTTTATTTTTTCTCCAAATGTCATGATGTTGACCTCCTTTTTTCATCTGACCCATGCCGGTTTATTTGCACCCTCATCATAGGCCGGATTTCAAGCAGCAGTAAAGAGACGTACTGTGACAAAGCTGTTACTCTGCGTAACATTATAGAATGAATTGTCATAATGCGTCTTTCGGGCAGTTCCTGACACACTCCATGCATAAGATGCATTCCGTTCCATTCCTGCGTTTTCGCGAGTTGTCAGTCACATCCACATTCATCGGGCAAACGCGAGTGCATTTACCACAGGAAATGCACTTCTCCTTGTCGCATTTCACACGGATCAGAGAATAATAGCTCATTGGCTTCAGGAAAACCGTGATCGGACAGATGTATTTACAGAACGCCCGGTTGTCCTGGAAGGCAAATGCAAGGATGATCCCTGCCGCATAATACAAAATGTTGCCAATGATAAACGCCCGGAACATGATCCTTTCAAGGTTCCCAACATGCGCCAGGAACAGTGCTGCAACGAAGATGAGCGAGGCAGTAAAAGTAATGTACCTGATCCACCCCAGCTGCCTTCGCGGCTGCTTTGGCACGCTATACGGCAGGAAATCCAGGACCATAGCCGTCCAGCAGGCATATCCGCACCATCCACGTCCAAATATCAGTGGTCCGAATATTTTTGCCACAGCATAATGAATGGTAGCTGCCTCAAACACACCTGTGAACAGATAATACCAGAATCCCTCGATCTGCATGTTTTCCTGGCAGATCAGTCCAAGGTAAACAAGCATGTATAAACCGACAAGGAGCTGAACAACGCGCCTGGCATGCTTGTATTCCCTGATAAACAGGAAGATGCCCAGAGAAATGGACATGCCAATATAGCTGAAATTGAACAGATAAAACAGATTGGCCTTTGTCAGCCATAATGTGATCGCAACCGCTTCAAATATTACCAGCATAATGGTCGGCATCACATACTTCTTCACTGCTATATCCTCCACAAATCCGAATCTACAGTGCTAATTCCATCAGCCAGCAATCTACTTTTTCTCCCTCAAACATCTCATGTTCTGGAAGTGATTTAATGATTTTAAACCCGGCTTTCTCGTATGCCCTTATAGCTCTTTTATTATCTTGGTGCGGGTCAAGAAGAACTCGTTCCGCAGCCATATTATCTTTCAGATGAGAAGCCATCATTTTCAAAAAAGATGAGCCTATTCCCTTACTCCAGTATTTCGGCTCACCTATAAACTGATCCATAGCAAACACTATA
>Ga0310695_10002189_pt1 | contig 42139 bp, 33 predicted proteins | sample RumenRJG_04DNA_FD_203882 | JGI IMG/M metagenome (GOLD analysis project Ga0310695, IMG submission 203882) | Bovine rumen microbial communities from Lethbridge, Alberta, Canada - RJG_04 (v2) (version 2) | ecosystem: Host-associated > Mammals > Digestive system > Stomach > Rumen | place: Canada... | reverse complement strand
GTTCGCGCGGCGGACGCTTTCCCGGCTGCCCGGCGGATTCCCTGCGCCTGGGACGCGCTCCGCGCGGATGTGCTCGGCGCTCCTGTGGGAGTGTCCGCCTGCGCGCGCCGCATGACGGCGGAGCGGAAGTCGGCGGGCTGGACGGGACGCTGCCGCCATATCGTTGAGGAGGCACGGAAATCACACGGAATCTACATCTGAAGCGCACGGCAACGAGTCGTGTGCAGGGGAAGTTTTGCCATGGCATGCCGCAGCGGCGGTGCAGAATGCCAGTTCATGGGAATTTTTAGCCTTTGCATGCCAGTGAATAGTATTGACGGCGTTCAGCGCCGGCGGCAATCAAGTCGAAAAGCGGGAAAGAAGCCACATTCGCAATGCCAATCTTCCGCATTCGCGGGGACAGTCCCTGTTGCGCATATTCCGCATTCGCGGGGACAGGTCCCTGTTGCGCATAGGCTAAATATCTCGGGGACAAATATCTCGGGGACAGTCCCCTTTGTTTAAACCGGCGGAATCGCTTCGCGATGGCCTATTGACAATTGTTCTCATAGGAGTCCCATTACGCATAGTCCCGTTACGCTTAGGGACTGTCCCCATTGTGCAAGGGACTGTCCCCATTGTGCAAATGACACACTATTGCACTAGGCACCAGGCACTAAGCACTAGGCACCAGCTCCAACCTATGGTATAATCTTCTTCGACACCAAAAGGAAGGACCATTCGAACATGAAGAACGACTGCATTTTCTGTGCGATCGCGGAGGGAGAGATTCCGAGCTTCAAGGTTTATGAAGACGACCTAGTGCTTGCGTATCTCGACATCAACCCCTGCTCAGAGGGGCACACGCTCGTCATACCCAAGGCCCACTACGCAGGCCTTCTCGACGCGCCAGACGCCGCACTCGGCGAGATCCTCTCCCGCGTCAAGAAGGTGGCCGCGCACATCAAGGAGGCGCTCCCCTGCGACGGCTTCAACATTCTGCAGAACAATGGTCCCGCCGCCGGGCAGAGCGTCTTCCACCTGCACTTCCACATCGTGCCGCGCCGCGAAGGCGGCGAGCCGCTCTCCTTCAAGAGCGGGAAGGGCGACATGGCGGCCCTCGAGGCGCTCGCCGCCCGTCTTCGCTTCTAGCAACCGCCGGCGCACCGCGCAAATAGGAAAATGGAAATTCCCGAGATCACATACGACGTCGAAGACTACTCCGACATCCTCCGCAAGGACTCCCGCTACGACTCGCGGGCGTACGACTTCGTCATGCGCACGATCGCCGAGGCGAGCGAGAGCGCCAAGGGACACGTCACCGGGCAGGAGCTTCTTGGCTTCTTCCGCGACCTCGCGCTCGACGCGTACGGCCCTCTCGCCTTCACCGTTCTCTCGCAGTGGGGCGTGCACAGCTGCGAGGACGTGGGCGAGATAGTGTTCAACCTCTACGACGCGAAACGCATCGGGAAGACCGATAGCGACTCGCGCGCCGACTTCATCGGCGGCTTCGACTTCCGGGAAGAGTTTCTCGGTCCGTACGCATAGGAGACGCCGCGATGCGCTTTGCGCTTTCCACAAACTGGAACAACGCCCGCCTCGACGACGGTTCCGCCATCGTGGATGAGGCACTTGCGCTTGGATTCGACGCCCTCGAACTCGGCTTCCGCACCACGCCGGAACAGCTCGCGGGCTTCCGCCGCCGCATTGGCGAGATGCCAGTCGATTCCGTGCATGCGTACTGTCCGGTTCCCGTGGGCGCGCCTAGCGGACACCCCGAGCTGCACCAGCTCGCCGACCCAGACGAGGACGAGCGCGCCCTCGCACGCCTTCTGCTGAAGGACACTCTCCATTGCGCGCAGGACCTTGGCGCAAAGGTTGTCGTCACGCACGCCGGATACGCGCGCCTTGACGGATGGTTCGTGAACTACGGTTCTGACGCCCTGCGCCAGCTCATCCTCGGCCCGGACGGCAAGCCAGCCCCTGCCAACCCGCGGCATGCCAAGTTCCTCGCGAAGGCAAAGGCGCGCCGCCGCGCGCGCGGCAAGAAGCTGCTCGAGACGTTCCGCCGCGAACTCGACAAAGTGATTCCCGACCTCGAAAAGGCGGGCGTGACGCTCGCCCTCGAGAACCTCCCGAGCCTAGAGGGCTTCCCCAACGCGGACGAGGCGCTTGAGCTGATGGAGGATCTCGACGGCGCGCCAGTGCGCCTCTGGTTCGACACCGGCCATGCGCGGGTGCGCGAATGCCACATGTGGAGCGAGCCCTCGGTCGATGTGGCGCGCCGCGTTGAGGAGCACGTGTGCGGAATGCACCTCAACGACGTGGAGGACTACCACGACGACCACCGCCAGCCGGGATGGGGGAAGGTTGACTTCGCGGCGCTTGCGCCGCTCGCGCGCCGCAACGTGCTGCGTGTATTCGAACCGCATTCGCCGGTCACGTTCGACGAACTGAAGAAATCGCTGGAGGAGATGCGCGTACTATGGTCGAAGACGTAGCAGTGCTGATTCCGGCGTATCAGCCGGACGAATCTCTCGTGGCGCTCGTTGAAGAGCTTCGCGCGCACTTCGTCCACGTGGTGGTGGTTGATGACGGCTCCACCGTTGGCGCGGAGTCGTTCGCGTCCGTGCGGCCGCGCGTGGACGCTCTACTTGCGCACGAGCGCAACCGCGGCAAGGGCGCCGCGCTGCGCACGGGGTTCGCCTGGATACGAGAGAATCTGCCGCACGTGAAGGGCGTGGTCACGGCCGACGCCGACGGGCAGCACAAGGTGGCGGACATCTGCCGCGTTGCCGCCGAGGTTCCATCTTGGCAGGGCGGGCTCGTGCTTGGTGTGAGACGGTTTGTAGGGCGCGTGCCGCTGCGCAGCCGTTTCGGAAACTTCTGGGCGCGCGTGTTTTTCTGGATACTTACGGGACTTTCCGTCAGCGACACGCAGACTGGGCTGCGCGGCATTCCGCACGATCTTCTGGGGCGGATGCTGGAGATCGCGGGCGACCGATACGAATACGAGATGAGGATGCTTGTGGACGCGAGAAAGCATGCGCGCAGGCCGAAGCAGATACCGATCGAGACGGTGTACCTGGCGGGCAACAAGTCGTCGCATTTTCGTCCGCTCCGCGACTCCTTCCTCACCCAGCTTGCGCTTCTTCGCGCCCGCCTCGGCCTGTGAAACGTCCTCACATGGCCCCAAAAGGCGCTGTTTATTAGCACCATGTTAGAGAATCTGCGATTCTCCTTTTTTGCGCTTGCACGCGCGCCGTGATTGCGCTATATTTTACGGCGAAGGCAGTAGAAGGTCCGCGGAGGACGCGCTGCCAAACCAAAGAAAGGAATCGAGATGGATCTGCAGAACGCTACCAACCGCATCGCCGCCCAGGGCGAGCTGGTGAAGAAGATCACGAACGAAGTGGGCAAGGTGATCGTGGGCCAGGAGAAGCTGATCGACCGGCTTGTGCTCGCGCTTGTGACCGACGGCCACATACTGCTGGAAGGCGTGCCGGGCCTTGCGAAGACCTTGAGCGTGAACACGCTCGCGAAGGTGCTGGGCCTCGACTTCAAGCGCATATCGTTCACGCCGGACCTTCTGCCGGCCGACGTGGTTGGCACGCTGATCTATTCGCCGAAGACGGGCGAATTCTCGCCGAAGAAGGGCCCGGTGTTCACGAACCTGCTGCTGGCGGACGAGATAAACCGCGCGCCAGCGAAGGTGCAGAGCGCGCTTCTCGAGTCCATGCAGGAGAAGCAGGTGACGATCGGCGAGACCACCTACCCTCTTCCCCAGCCGTTCCTCGTGCTCGCCACGCAGAACCCGATCGAGCAGGAGGGCACCTATCCTCTTCCCGAGGCGCAGGTAGACCGCTTCATGTTCAAGTGCCTCGTCGAGACGCCCAGCCGCAGCGACGAGCGCCGCATCATGGAGCGCTTCGCGCAGCAGGCCAGCCAGCCCGAGGCTGAGACCGTGTGCGGCATGGACGACATCCTCGCCCTGCGCGAGACGCTCAAGGAGGTGTACTGCGACGAGAAGGTCGGCGACTACATCCTCGACATCGTCTTCGCCACGCGCGAACCTGACCGCGTGAAGGGCCTCGAGGGCATGAAGGAGCAGATCCAGGTGGGATGCTCCCCGCGCGCCACCCTCTGCCTCAACAAGGCCGCCCGCGCCGACGCGCTTCTGCACGGCCGCGCGTATGCGACGCCGCAGGACGTGAAGGAGGTCGCCCACGACGTGCTGCGCCACCGCATCCTGCTCACTTACGAGGCCGAAGCCGAGAACGTCACGAGCGACATCATCATCGACAAGATCCTCTCCACCATCCCCGTCCCGTGATTCGTGGTTCGTGGTTCGTGGCCCGTGACGAGGAGTGTAGATGAGTGTAAAGTCCTATAGAGAATTAGAGGTATGGCAGCTTGCGATGTCATTGGCGGAAGATGTCTATGGCATCCTGAAAGATTTGCCGAACGAGGAACGGTTTGCGCTTTCCAATCAATTGCGTCGGGCAGTCATTTCAGTGCCGTCGAATATTGCAGAGGGATTCGGCAGAGATTCCACAAAGGACTTTCTTCATTTTATTGCCATGGCACGTGGCTCGCTCTATGAAGTGATGACTCAGATGGAGTTGGCTGTTAGACTCGACTATGTTCCGGAACAAGAAGGTTTTCTTGAGAAAGCCGAGCGTGTAGGCATGATGCTGAATGCATTGAGCGTACGATTGCGTAGACGCCTAACATCCCCAACGTCAGAGCCACGAACCAAGAACCCTTAACCACGAACTACGAACCACGAAACACGAACCACGACAATGGCAATTGATGTAAAAGAGTTGATGGCGAAGGTGGGGAAGATCAGGATCCTCACCAACCGGCTGATCGACGACCAGCTGAGCGGCGACTACCATTCGACGTTCAAGGGGCAGGGAGTCGAGTTCGACGAAGTGCGCCCCTACGTGGCGGGCGACGACGTGCGCACGATCGACTGGAACGTCACCGCGCGCACGGGAGTGCCGTTCATCAAGCGCTTCAGCGAAGAGCGCGAGCTGACAGTGATGTTCCTCGTGGACGTCTCGGGCTCGCAGACGTACGGCAGCGTGGAGCGCTCCAAGGCCGAGCTCGCCGCCGAGGTGGCGAGCCTACTCGCCCTCACCGCTATCCGCAACCAGGACAAGATCGGCCTCGTGCTCTTCTCCGACCGGATCGTCAAGTACATCCCTCCCCGCAAAGGCCGCCAGAGCGTGATGCGCCTTGTGCGCGAAGTTCTGGCCGCGGAAGACGACGCCACTGGCGGCACCGACATCGCAGGTGCGCTCAGGTTCCTGAACGGCGTGCAGAAGCGCCGCGCCGTGGTGTTTCTCGTGAGCGACTTCCTGCGCGGCGCAGGCGGCGATTCCGCCGACTACGAGAAGCTGCTGCGCGTTGTGGCCCGCCGGCACGACGTGGTTTGCATCCCCGTGAGCGACCCCGCCGAGACCGAACTGCCGAACGTGGGCCTCGCCGAACTTGAAGATCCCGAGACGGGCGAGCTGCTGCTCGTCGATACGGCAGACGCCTCGGTGCGCGCCAAGTTCGCCGCCGTCGCAAAGGCCGAGACGGAACATCGCGACCGCTTCTTCGCGCGAAGCGGCATCGACAACGTGCCGGTCTTCACTGACAGACCGTACATCCAGTCCATTCGCGCGCTGTTCAAGAGAAGGGCGTCCAAGCGATGAATAGTTCAGAGTTCAGAGTTCAAAGTTCAGAGTTCAGGTTTTCGGCGTTCGCCTCTGGAGTTTTGCGAACCGCCGCGCTCGCGGTGGCGTTGCCGCTCGCGACGCTGAACGCCGCACAGGTGGCGGACCTAGGCCGCGACGGAGTGGGGGTGACGGTTGAGTCCGAGCCGGACGCGGTGGATCCCGCGCGCGACTTCTTCGTGACGGTGACCGTGAAGTCGCCGTCCGGCAAGAAGGCGTCCCTGCCGGACCTCCGCGACCGCTTCAGAGGATTCCAGGTGGCCGAAGACGTGCCCGAGGAGCCCGTTGCCGAGGCAGATGGTTCGATGACTCTCGTGACGCGCTGGCGCCTCGTTCCCGAGCCCATGGCCGCTCGCTATCGCCTTGCGCCATTTGTAGTCACTGTGGTTTCGGGCGAAGAGGCGCAGACGTTCTACACCGCGCCCGTCATATTCGAGAATCCTCCCGCGCGCGAGGTCGTCACTGGCGACATGGAGATCGATCCGAAGCGCGACCTGCCGCCGCTCAGCTGGAAGCTCGTTGGCATCTGCCTTGGCATTCTGCTTGCCGTAGCCGGCGTTGTCTGCCTCGTGTGGCTTGTGGTGCGCAAGATCCGCACGATGGTGCGCATCCACCGCATGAGCCCCATCGAGCGCGCGATGTACGAACTGGAGGCTCTGCTCAAGAAGGGACTTCCTGGACGCGGATTCTTCAAGGACTTCTACGTTGAGCTCACGATGGTTGTGCGCCGCTACATCGAACGCCGCCACTCAGTGCGCGCCCCGAACCTCACCACCGAGGAGTTCCTCCAGGCGGCGAAGGACAACCCCGCATTCACGCCCGAAGCCGTGGCGGAGCTGAAGAGCTTCCTCGAGTCGGCCGACATGGTGAAGTTCGCGGGCGTTGACGCAACGCCGGCGATGGCGGACTCCGCCACCGACAAGGCGAAGGACTACCTGCGCACCGACTCCGCGCAGCCTGAGAGCTCCTCCGCCGCGAAGAAAGGAGGCGTGGCATGAGCTTTGCATGGCCATGGTGTTTTCTTATGGCGCTGCCGCTGGGGCTCGCCGGATGGCGAATGCTCAGAAGGGGCAGAAGGGCGGGCATCAAGTTCGCGCCGGTGCGGCGCCTGCCGGCGAAGACCGCGGGCTGGCGGGCCAAGGTGGCGAACTTCGCGCCGTTCATCTTCCTCGCGGGGGCGGCGCTCCTCGTAGTGGCGGCGGCGCGTCCGCGCAAGGCCCTCACGCAGGGCAACCGAAGCGTGGACGCAATCGCGATCGCGATGACGGTGGACGTGTCGGGCTCGATGGAGGCGTTGGACCTCGCGACGAACCGCAGCGATCCCGAGACGCGTCTCGACGTGGTGAAGGAGGTCTTCAAGAAGTTCATTCAGGCGCGTCCCGACGACCTGATCGGCCTCGTCACGTTCGGAGGTTACGCATCGTCGCGCGCGCCGCTCACTGCCGACCACGAGGCGCTGCTGCATGTTCTAAAAGGCGTTCAGGTGCCGAGCGTGAGCTACGACGCGAACGGCCGCCCCATCGATCCTGACGAGACGATGACGGCAGTCGGCGATGGCCTCGCCACGGCACTTGCGCGCCTCAAGGACGCCGAGCCGAAGTCGAAGATAGTCATTCTCCTATCCGACGGCGTCTCCAACACCGGCGTCGTGGAGCCAGATGCCGCCGCAGCAGCAGCCGAGAAGCTTGGAATCCGCGTCTACACGATAGGCGTGGGAACGAAGTCGCGCCGCACGCCGTTCAAGGCGCGCGACATGTTCGGGCGCACGTCCATACAGTACGCCAACATGTCCTTCGACGAGTCGCAGCTAAAGTCAATCGCCGAGAAGACGCACGCGCGCTACTTCGCGGTGAACGACAAGGACGGACTTAAGTCGGCACTAGAGGAGATCGACTCCCTTGAGAAGACCACGCTCGACCGCACGGTGTACCAACGCTGGCACGAGTTCTTCGCGCCGTTCCTGCTGGGCGGCGTGGCGTTGCTCGTCATGGCCGTGTCGCTACAGATGGCGGCGTCACGCCGTCTCGCCTGATCCGTGGCTCGTGGCTCGTGGTTCGTGGCTCGTGGCTAGTAAGTAGAACAAAACCTTCAAACTCTAAAACATTCAAACTTATGAAATTCGTATATCCATGGATGCTTGTTCTGGTGGCGCTCGTGCCTTTGGCAGGGGCGTTCTGGGCGTACCTTAGGGGACGCGCGGAGCGGAGGCTCTCGACGATGGTGGCGAAGGGTCTGCAGGGAAGGCTTTTGCCAAGGCGGCCGCAGCTCTTTAACCTTCAGGCGGCGTTGCTGCTGGCGGGGCTGTTTCTCGTGGTGTTCGCGGCGGCGCGTCCGCAGTGGGGACACTCCTCGCAGAAGATGGTGGCGCGCACGCGCAATGTGGTGGTGGCGCTTGACGTGTCGCGCTCGATGCTGGCGACCGACGTGAGGCCGAATCGCATGGAGCGCGCGAAGGCCGACGTGGCGGACCTCATCGACGCGCTTGAGGGCGACCGCTGCGCGCTTGTGGCGTTCCGCCGCACCGGCGTGCTTCTGTGTCCGCTTACGACTGACCACGCCTTCCTCCGCGCCACTCTCGAGGGCGTCACCCCGGAATCGGCTCCGCGCGGCGAAACCGACCTCGGCAGCGCCATCAAGACCGCGCTCGACGCGCTAGACCCCGCCGCAGACGACCACAACGCCATCATCCTCATCTCGGACGGCGGCGACCTCCGCGGCGGCGCGCTTGAATCCGCCCGCGCCGCTGCAAAGCGCAGCATCCCCATCTTCACCGTTGGCCTCGGCAACCCCAAGGAGGCAAGCGCGATTCCCGACGCATCGGGCACAGGCGTGCAGCAGTACCAGGGCAAGGCTGTGACGACGAAGCTTGAGGAGAAGGCGCTTGTTGAGATCGCCCGCGCGAGCGGCGGTCGCTACGTGCCGCTCGCGACGGCCGGCACAGCCGAGACCACGCTCGGCGCCATCTACCGCCGCTTCCTGCGCCAGGTGCAGGCTAAGGAGGAGGCCGAGGCGGAGGAGCAGCGCGCCACCGAGCGCTTCGGGTTCTTCCTTGTGCCGGGGCTTCTTCTCGTTCTGCTCGCCGGAATGTTTTCCCGTGGCCGCTTCGCCGGCCGCTGCTCGCGCGTGACGGTTGCCGCCGCGGTGATGGCGTTATGCTGTGCCGCTGTGCGGGCCGAGGAGAGTACGAACGCAGCGCCGACTGCCGCAGCCGTGCCTGCGGCGCAGGAGGAGGACGACAAGGGTGAAGGCACTAACGCCGCCCCTGCATCGGTTGAGGCCGACTACAAGCCGCCGCGCGACGCGCAGCTCACGGACCGCGAAATCTGGAACATGGGCTATGACTACTGGAAGGCGGGCGACACCACGAACGCCCTCGTCACGCTGCAGCCGCTTCTTCTGAGCCGCACGCACGGCGCGCGCGCCGCCGAGGTGGTGGGCACGCTCGAGCACGCGAAGCGGCGCAGCCTGCAGACGGAGGACCCGGTGGGCGCCGAGAAGGCGGCCACCGAGGCCGCGGCCGCAATGCAGATCGCGCTCAGGGCGACGCCCGACGACCCGCGCGCCAACCGCAACTTCACGCGCGCCACCGACCAGCTCAAGGAGCTGCGCGAGAGCGCGCATGTGGCGAAGGTGCTGAAGGAGACGGAGAAGGAGCAGATGCCGAAGCTGCTGGCTGACGCGAAGAGGGAGGCGCTTGCGCTCCTGAACGAGCAGCGTGGCGTGTTGACGAACGAGGCCGGAACGGCAGTCGCGAGAAGCGAAGACCTCGCGAGAAGGGCGGAGAAGCTTGCCGACAAGCTGATACCGCTCAAGAGGTTTGTCGCGCAGTCCGTCACGAACGAACAGCAGGCCGCGCAGATAGTGGGCGACATAGAGTCCACTCGCGACACCACGCGCAAGGCGGTGGAGCTTCTAGAGGACATGTCGCCAGACGCCGCCGACAAGCTATCCCTTTCCGAGAGCGCATTCCACCGCTACTGGAAGCCCACGCTCGAGCCGCCGGCGGCAATCGACGAGGGCCTGCGCGCGCAGACCAACGCGCTCGCCCGCGCGGAGCGCGAGAACGGACGCGACTGGCAGGCGGAGGCGCTCGACTTCACGCGCCTAGTCCGCGCAAAGCTTCCCGCCTGGGCGCAGCAGGTCTGCGCTCAGGACGCCTCCACGTCCACCAACGAGCCTCCATTCACCGTCGTTCTCGCCGGCGAGGTCTCCACTCTCGCCGAGGCGCTGGAGAAAGGCCAGGCTGAACTCGCCAGGGCCGCGCAGCCCACCAACGCCGCCGACGTGCTCTCCATCCATCGGCGGCTGCGCGAACGCTGCGCCATGCTCGCCTCCGATCCGCGCGCCGAGGTGACGGCCGGCATCCTCTGCCAGACTAACGCCTACATCGACGCCGAGAGCGTGAACGGCTGCGACTGGCAGCGCGACGCCTTGGACCACACGCGCGTATTCCGCGCGAAGTTCCCCGCATGGGCGCAGCGCAAGGAGCAGGAGATACAGCAGAAGATCCAGAACGGCAACACGAACGCCGTGCCCTTCACGAAGGAGAAGCAGGCGGAGATCGCCGCGCTCGCCGCGCAGGCCGAGGCCAAGCAGGCGGCGATGTGTAAGACTCCTCTGCCGCCAGAGCAGCTTGAGGCGCTCAATATGCTCCACCGCATACGCGAGCTGCTGCCGAAGGACGACGGCCAGGGCGGCAGCAGCCAGAACCAGCAGCAGCAACAACAGCAGCAGAACAAGGACGACAAGAAGGATCAGAACAAGGACGACAAGGACCAGCAGCAGGACCAGAAGGATCAGCAGGACCAGCAGCAGGAAGAGGAGAAGAAGCCAGATGAGCAGAAGCAGAAGGAGGAGCCCAAGGACATGAAGGAGGTCGAGGAGCTTCTGCGCAAGGCCAAGGAGCGCAGCGACGAGCACGAGAACGAGAAGAAGGCCCGCATGCGCAAGGCCCCGCTTTCTCCGAACGCGCGCGACTGGTGAGCGGCATGGAGCCCGCAAACCGGCGCCCGGCGGTGACGCAGGCTGGCCTCACCACGCCGGACGACGGGGCCGCATCCCCCCCATTTGCCGATTTAGCGACAAAGCGCTGTACAATTCAGGCCGAGGTATGATATACTAAACGAAGTGAAACTGTGTGCGGTTTGGGTCGGTTCGGCAATCGCCGTCCGGGAAATTGGCACCCAGAAAGGATTGGTCAATATGGGAAATGCATTTAAAACCTTTGCGGCCGTGGCTTTTGTCGGTGCGTGTCTGCTTGACTGCGCTGCGGCGTCAGATCGCAATAAATGCGTCGTGGTGTCGTGCGATCATCCCGACGTGGAGGTGATCGAGGCTGGAGACGATTTCTTTGTCCTTGCACCTGGGAAGCCGGAGACGTTCAGCGCCGATGTGATGGTGACTGCCATAAACGGGTGGCAGCTGCTGGAACCGCCGGCCTCGCGGCTTCCCGTCCGGATGCTTGGGGGAAGCAATGTCAGATACAAGGTGGCAAAGCCGCCGGAGTCCGAGAGAAGCGGCGTGATTCATTTCCACAACTACATAATCAGGTCGAACCATGACAACGGCGCGAAGAACATTGCGGTTCCCGCAGGCGCCAACGTCGAGTACACTGCCTACAGAGACGGCAGCAGCAGGGAAAGCAACTGGGATGTGGAAGGCGAGAACAAGATGGGCTATTCCAGCATCGTGTTCAACCGCAACTGGTGGAACGTTCCTTCGTGGTTTGCGGGAACGATGACAACGCCGCGGCCCAGAACGTACAGCGTGAGGGGAAACGACGTCGATTTCATCACGCTCTGCGACAGGGGCAAAATGAAGGTGGTTGGAATCAGACAGATCGAATTGACCGAGGGAGCGAAGTCGTCCGCCCGCATGGAGCCACCGGCGCAAGGCGAGACGTGGCAGGAGAAAGAAGTGATATATTCGGAGCCATGCGCCGTCTTCGATTTGACGGCCACGCTTGAACCGAATGTCACGCAGGAAGAGTTCGCCAAGGTCAAGAGCAGCATTTCCTGGACGTTTGCGTCGGGAAACGTCGAGTGGAGTGCGGACGACCCGCTGCAAGCAACTTGCCATTCGCCGGGCCAGCCCGGCGATTACATAGTCACGGCATCGTGCGGGACGGCATCTCGGATTATTCTGGTGAGAGTGGGAACCTACAAGATACAGGAGGTGACGTTCCATGGTAACATTGCCATCAAGAAAGACGCGACTTCTGAAACCTATACAGGCTACGATTGGCGAGACAACGATCTTGACGGCATCTCAGACATGGGGGAGGACGCAAATGCCAGAAGAGACTTGCATTATCATCCGATTGCCTATCTCAGCACGGCGACGTCATCGGCCACGGGAACATTCCACCTGTTTTGCAGAAAGGTCTCTGAGCCAACTACTCTTATTTCTCATTTCGATGTCGCGGCGGCAGTGAAGAAAGTGCGCTTTGCCTGGAATGACAGCTTCTGGGGCTGGGGATGGAGCGTTCCAACTGCCTATGGCAACGGAACTGTGACCTTGACGGCATCGCATCCATTTGAAAGCTCGCCAAAGGTGCGATACGATGCTGCGGCCGAGCTTGCATGGGAAGTTGGCTTTGGCGAGCAGAATGCACAAAATGAAGACTTGTCTTGGCTTCGGAGTTCGTCGCATCACGAGTTGCATCTTACATACAAACAGACACCGGTGTTAAGCATGTTATGGAGTGACGACAGAAGGTGTGAGACTATTATGTATGCAACTTGTTCGAGTGCAAACGGATGTACGTCTGATGCCGCTGTAATATCGTCTATCTGGAGTTGTTTCGCAGGGTGTAGATTTACAAGAAAAGATGGAGTGGCGTTAGCATATTACAAGTCTTTTACCAATGATGCGAGCACGGTCAGGAGATTGCTAGAGACCGCAGATGGTAAATGTGGGGCATGGGCGGATCTTCTTCGTTTTTCTCTCTTGGCACAGGGAATTGACTCTGCGAAAACAGTTTTGTACCCCTTACGTTGTAACGGAGTAAACAATGGGGTAAATGGATTTGCTGTAAAAACATGGACTTTTGATGGAAATGGAACTTCTGGGGATGTGATTTTCCCTTATTTAAACAAGGCCAATATTCCTCTTGTCAGGGATGCAGGTTATAATTGGGGCGATATTCATGAGGTCAATTATGACACAGGTGTTCGTGGACAAAACAATGAACGACCAGCGTCTTTGTTTCAAAACCATGTTGTAATATGGAAAGGAGGCATGTATTATGACCCTTCATATGGATTGACATATTCGGATTTGGTGGATTTTGAGGCAAACCTTTCTGGTTTCTATAAGGACATTATCAATTCAGATGGGAGAAGTATCTTATTTCAAAAGAATCCCGAGGGTTTGCAGATCGACGAATACAATCCATATGACGGCTTTTTGTCGTATTGAGGTAACTTTGTTGTCGACATTGAAAACCAGCAATCAATAGTTCTTGCGCATTGTCTTTTACGCCACCCAGTAACACCATGGGAAGAGGTTTCTTATGAACTTAAAAAGTAGTTCTAAAAACAAAATAAGTGTACTTGCTCTTTTGTTGCTTGGTATTGTGTGCAACGGTGCCGAGTTTTCGGAAAGAATTTGCATCGACAGAACGAGATTGTTGTATTGTTCGTTGGGTGATAACTTTTTCTCCCCAAAGGACTTACATTTGTACGATGCTGTAGAGAAGTATTCACTTGTGCGTAGATTACCGAATTTCACGGGGATGTGGCGTCATGTCTTGAACACGGACAAATGCCATCTCTTTCCTGTCCCCTGGACGATTTGTAAAAACATTAGCGAAGAAACCTTCTTGTTGATTTTACACCCAGATTTGTTCCATGAAAGTTTATTTGAGCAGGTTGATTTCATGTCGTGGATAGGAAGTGTGGATAAACAGTGGAGTCACGTAACTGACATGCCAGATTGGAACGGCACTTCTTTATCGGCCATAAAATCAACCCATTATATGGGTGGATTCTCATGTTTACGCGATTATTACCGCACTAAATATCCAACAGGATATTCTGAGGATTGTCCGTTTAAAGTTCCATGGTACACAAGTTCAGCAACTAATGTTCTGTTTCGATTGCCTATAAAAAACAATACTGATAAGGAATGGGAAATCTGCCGTGCTCCAGTGTGTTATCGTTGGATGGAAATATGTTATCGTCAAAAGGTCGAGAATGTCAACGGCATGCCTATCGTAGATGAATTCATAAAAAATGCAGTCGATATTTCTCCAGAAGGGGAATGGAATCCCGTGGGCGCGGCGCGGGTGGCGGGAAGGCGCGTGCTGAGCGATTCCGCCGAGGCGCGGTTCCCGAAGGACGCGGACTGGCTGATATGGGAGAAGTCGCCGGAGTCGTCCCGCCTCTGCAAGATGGCGAACGGCAAGTGGGCGACATGCCCCGAGATGCCCGTGCAGAAGCCGCCGCGTTTGATCGTGACCGACGACGACAACGGCGTGGTCCTTCTAGTCTATTCGTTCGGCATAGACCAGACCGACGTCGAAGGCTCCCTGCGCAAGGTGGCCAAGATGCTCGAAGAACGCGGCTTTCCGCTAAAGCCGCGACCGGACAAGCCGGTGGACGCCGCCGCGGCATCCGCATCCGGCGCTCCCGGAAATGAGGCTCTGAAAGCTGCGTCGCCTTCCACCAACGCCGTTGCCGTGGCGTCCGTGCCAATGCGCAGCGAGACGAATCAAGTGGCGGCGGCAACGCCGCCCGCGCCCAAGCCCGCGATCATGCTCCGTGGCACGAACCATGTTGCACAGGCAAAGGCCTCAGATGATGCCGCCGCCGCCGCGAAGGCGTTCGCGGAGTACGGGATAAAGCCCGAGGAGAATGCGAAGCGCGGGGCGATGATGTTCGAGAGGCCCGAGACGCGCGACGAGGGGCTGCGGCTTCTGCGCGAGTCGGCCCGGAACGGCAGCCCGTTCGCCTTGGCCCGGCTCTCCGCGCTGTACTACACCGGCGACGGCGGAGTGAAGCGCGACTACGCAAAGGCGATCAAGCTCATGGAGGCGGCCGCCTCCCGCGGCTTTCCGCGCTTTCTGCTTCCGCTCAAGGAGGCGCGCAAGGCCATGCAGAGGGAGGAGGACCTGAAGAAGAAGGACAAGCCGGGACTGTGGCCCGGATTGGGATATCCGGGCGCCATCGTGCCATATCGCGCAAACAGGACGCTCCAGAAGATGCTGGACAGATATTCTCTGACGGCGGGTGTGTTCAGGCGCGATCCCATTGGAGACGCCATGCTGCCCGGACCGGACTCGAGAAAGTATCTTCTCACGGAGGAGATACCATACCTTCTCTTCACGCCGAAGTCCGGTTCCGCGCCCGTGCCGCTGGTCATGTACTTCGGCGGCACCGGCGAGCAGGGCACGGACCTTTCCGTGCATTTCCGGCAGAGGACGATATTCGAGATGGTGTGCTCTCCAGAATTCCAGAAGAAGCACCCATGCTATCTCTTCGCCCCCATGGTGCCAAAGGACTCCAGCATGTTCTGCAGCAGGCGCTACTCCCCGCCCATGGCCAATCTGGTGTGCGATGCGATGTATGCCGTGATAAGGAGCGCGAAGTCTCCGTCCGTCGATACGAACCGCCTGTATCTCACCGGCCTGTCGTGGGGCGGCTCCGTGGCGTACACGATGCCGTTCGGATATCCGGGCAGATTCGGCGCAAGTGTTCCGGTGGCGGGCTACGCCACTGCGGATTGCGTTCCGGAGCGCAGCCCGGGCAACTTCTGGCTGCTCTTCAACGAGCACGAGTACGCCGACAAGGGCGACAGGGCGCGGCTTGACGAGATGATCCGCACCGTCACTTCCCGCGGCGGGGAGTTCCGCGTTTCCTCCTTCCCCGACAAGGGCCACAATTCCTGGGACAAGGCCTGGCGTGAGGAGAGGGTGTGGGACTGGATGTTCTCCAAGACGGCAGATGGACGCGCGCCCTCTGCGGCGGCAGGTGGATCTGCGGGTGCGCCTGTGCAGATGCGCGGCGCCAGGTGCACCGCGTCAAAGCTGGGGCGCGACGCCAAGACGGGGCCGGAGCGCGCTGCGGACGGACTGGACTCGACCTGCTACGTCTCCAAGGCGCCGTTCAAGGCCGGCGACTGGTGGCAGATTGAGTTTGCAGAGCCCGTGTCGGGCCGCGTGATCGTGAAGTGCGGCTACGCCAACGGCCGCGGGCGCGCGAAGTCGGCGCATGTCGAGACGTCAACGAACGGCAGCACGTGGACCCGCCGGGGCGGTTTCTCCCGCGCTAGCGGCGAGTGCCGGTTCCCGTTGAGCTCGCCGGTTCGCAGCATTCGCGTGGTCTCGTCGTCAAAGGCGGGCGAAATCATGGTGGTCAGGGAGGTCGAGATTGTCGAGTGACGCATCAGCCGCCACTTGTCGTAAAATCCGGTGGCTGTGTCTTGCCGCAGCCGTCGCGACGCTCGCGTGCAACATTCCGGGCGTATGCAGGTTCCTGGCTGCGGTCGATTGGAACATGAGCTGGCTTGGAGAAAGGGGCTTCAGCGGGAACGGGCCGCACGCCGACGACTTCCGCGAGCTTGCCGAGCGATATGTGCCATCAGGCGAATCGCTGTACTACTGCATGGCTTCCAGGGAAGGGGCGTTGGCGCCGGTCGACCGGGATGTCCATCTGGCTCTGTCATGGGAACGGATGCCGGTTCCGGTGAGATATGGATCTGCTGACGGATACGGTGATGCGTCGGCAATAGTGACAAGCCGGTTCTCCTGCAAGGAGTTTGCCGGCTACCGCGCGGTGGCCGAAAACGGAAGCGCGCGGCTGTGGCTGAGGGACGATGTTCCCGTGCGGCGCAATGTGAGCGAGGCGCGAGAGATGTGGAAGCCGGTAGTCCGAGAAGTGTTCGGAACGGTTCTTCCGTGCCTTGTGATGGTTGCCGCAGTGCCGGTCTTCTGGAAAGGCCGTCGGGGTGCTCGTTTTCGCGCTGGCGGATGTGTTTGCGCGGTGGCGTTCTTCATGTTGACTTCGGTCATCGCGCTTACGCATACACTTCTCGCGCCCACTGGCCTTGGCGTGCATGCCGGCAAGGCAAAGCTGCTCTATGCCGCAGGCGGGATTCCTGCCGGGTTCTTCAATGACGCGGCCTACTCCTCTTTCCAGCCGGCCTATCCGCCGGGGCTTCCCCTACTGACATTTCTCGGATATGTTGTGAGTGGACACTGCGGAGAGTGGCTTGTGCAGATGCTGGCGGCGGCGTCTTTCGCATTGGCGCTGTACATTGGTGTCGGCGAAGCCAAAGACGGCGGATGGCCGGCGCAGATGTTGGTCCTTTCGATGTTTTCCGGCGCAAACGTGCTTCAGATGGCCACGATGTACTATGCGGAAGGGTTGATGATGCTTCCACTGATAGTCGGCTTCGCATCGCTGGGCGGGAACGCCCGCGATCTGCGCGGGTGGCTGCTGCTTGGCCTTGCGGGACTCGTGAAAAACGAAGGGATTGTGCTGGCCTCTGCAATATGGCTGATGCATGTTGCCTATGATGCGGGACGAAACAGGATATCGCGATCTGAGAATTGGCGGACTGTGGCCGGGCGCTGGATGCCATGTCTGCTCGCTGCAGTGGGGCCTGCTCTTGCGTGGCATCTGTTCGCCCATTCGCAAGGGGCGGTGTTCTACGACTATGCGCCGTTGTGGCGTCCAGGCTTCGCGCGTTTCGCCGAAGCATTGCGCCGCATCCTGGCGGCGGCTTTTCTCCGCCCGTGGAAATTTGGGTTTGCGTATCCTGCTGCTGCTTTGCTGATTCTTGCGTCCATGCTGGGCAGAAGAAGGAGCGCGGCATGGCGCGTGGAACGCGAAGCGCTTGTCATGGCGGGCGTGGCGCTTGCTTGCATTCCTGCGTTTGCACTGGTCTATTCATACAGCATGGCGCCTGATTTCGAATGGCACGTCCGGACGAGCGTGGACAGGCTGCTGTGGTGCCCGGCGACAATGCTGGCAGTGTTCGGATTCAGGCGACAATGTCGTTGCAATTCGCATGTAGAAGGCGCGGAGCGGATCATGCCAGGTACAGATTCCGCAACTGCTCGCAATGCCATGCAGAGGGAGTTGGATGTTTATTGCGACTAGTGGTTTTCCCGCTGTGCTGCGCGGCGCATTCTGCCTCGTTGCGTCGGCCTTCGGCTTCGCGCTGATGGGCATGTTCGTGCGCATGGCCGATCTGCACGGCGCGCCGATCTCCGCGTTCCAGAAGAGCTTCTTCCGGAACGCGGTGGCTCTCATGATCGCCCTTGCGATGTTCGCGAAGGGCGCGCGGGGAGGAGTCTCTTTCGGGGAGGGTCCGGCGGCGCGTCGCTGGACGGTTCTTGTGCTGCGCGCGGTCGTGGGCACAGCCGGCATCTTCGGCAACTTCTACGCGCTGGGAAAAATCGATCTTGGCGACGCGATGATGCTCAACAAGCTCGCGCCGTTCTTCACCGTGCTATTCAGCTGGCTCTTCATAAAAGAGCGAATAACTCTGCGGCAGGCGCTTTGTCTCGTGGGCGCGCTCGCCGGTGCCGCGCTGGTGGTGAAGCCTGGCTTTGGCGCGATGCCGCTTCTGCCTGCGTTGTGCGGACTTTCGAGCGGAGTGTGCGCGGGCGCGGCGTATGCGTGCGTGCGAGAACTCGGCATCCTCAAGATGGACGGTAGGTTCATCGTGCTCTTCTTCTCCGCGTTCTCATGCCTCGCCTCCGCTCCGTTCCTCATTTTCGACTACCATCCCATGACCGCCGCGCAGGTGGCGATACTGGCAGGCGCTGGCGCGGGCGCGGCGATCGGACAGTTCGGCATCACGGCCGCGTACCGCTTCGCCGAGCCGAGGCGCATCGCCGTCTTCGACTACACGAACATCCTCTTCTCGGCGCTCCTTGGATATCTCGCCTTCGCCCAGGTGCCAGATGCCTTCAGCTGGTGCGGCTTTGCCGTCATCATCACGATGGCGTTTCTGATGAACCGCCGCTAGCGTGAGGTTTAGAAGTTTCTGGTTTAGAAGTTTCGGGTCTAGAAGTTTCGGGTTCCGAGGTTCGTCAGTTGATTTAGAGAGGTGTTTTTGATATCATCTTCGTAGTCAATGAGCTTGAAAGGAGAGGTTGCAAGGCGATGAAAGAAAAGCGGAAACGCGAGCGTCGGCGATCGGGCGTCGTCGAGATGCTGGATGGAATGACCGGTTATCTGTTGCCGGGATTCCTTGCGTTTGCCGCTTTTGCATGTGCCTTCGTGAGCATGTCGAGAGAATCGTTCATTGCGCTTCTAATCGCGGCGCTGTGCGCCGTTGTCCTTGGCTGGGTGTTGAGAAGAAGAAGGGCAGCCGCGGAGAAGAGGCGTGTTGCCGATGTCGCCAGAAGAATGTCCGAGAAGGGCATACGCATCAAGAAGGGAAAGAGAAAGGGCAGACTCAAGCACCATGAGCCGGACATCATGCCGTTAGAACTGCGCAAGGCCGTAAGAACGGGCGTGCCGCCTCCAAAGGCGGCCAGACCTTCTCCTCCTCGGTTGGCGCGCTCCTTGCCGTAAATCCATTGTTTTGGTAAACTATTCGGCAAGGAGAAAGAGAAGCGATACGCTATGACATGCCATGAAAAGATGACGCGCCGCGACGTTATGGCGCTTCTCGGCGGAGCAACCGCCGCGGGGCTGGGCGCAGGTTGCTCGCGCCAGAACCGCGACGACGTGATGCGCGCGCTCGATGCGGACGCGGAGGATACGGACCCAGTGCAGGTGATGCGCCGTCCCGTGCCGTTCGATCCCTCGCGCGAGATATCGCTGCTCGGCTACGGCGGCACGCGCCTGCCCACGCGCGGGCGCGACAAGAACAACGTCGACCGTGAGCTCGGCGCGAAGCTCGTCGACTTCGCCTATCGCCACGGCCTCAACTACTTCGACACAGGCTGGAACTACCACGAGGGCAACGGCGAGCGCTTCTGGGGCGCCACACTCTCGAAGTATCCGCGCGAGTCGTTCTTCCTCTCCGACAAGATGTGCACCTGGCGCCTCAAGAAGGAGACGGACGGCCCAGAGATGTTCGCCGAGCAGATGAAGCGCTGCGCCGTAGAATACTTCGACTTCTACCTCTGCCACTCCGTTGGCTCGTACGGCACGTTCCAGCACTCCTACATCAAGCTCGGCACGCTCGACTTCATGCGCGAGCAGAAGCGCCTCGGCCGCATCAGGCACCTGGGCATGTCGTACCACGGGCAGTCCAAGGACCTTCCGCGGATACTCGACGAATATCCCGAATGCGAGATGTGCATCCTCCTCGTGAACGCCTACGAGGGACGGCGCAACCCCGACAACCTGAAGATGCGCGAGATACTGCGCGAACGCAAGGTCGCGATCGTGGTGATGGAGCCCCTCGCGGGCGGACGGCTCTCGACGATGCACGGCCGCGCGAGAGAGCTGCTGAAGGAGACCGCGCCGGACGATACTCCCGCCAAGTGGGGCTACCGCTACGCGGCTTCGCAACCGGGCGTGATGAGCGTTCTCACCGGCATGGGGCACTTTGCGTACGTGCGCGAAAACGTGAGGACGCTCTCAACTAGGGAGTTCAAGCCGTTCTCCGCGGAAGAGGCCGCCGTATACGAGAAGGCCGTGGCCGCGTTCATGGAGGTGCCGACCATCGCCTGCACAGGATGCAGATACTGCACGCCTTGTCCGTACGGCGTGCCGATTCCGGACCTCTTCGCGTGGTACAACAAGATCGCGCTCACTGGCCTGCCGCCGGAGGGAGACGCGCCGGATGCGCAGCGAAAGCGCAGGGACGTTCTCGTTTCTTATTTCAACACGTTCTCCGAAGGGCACAGGGCGCACAACTGCATTGGCTGCCGCAAATGTTCGGCTGCGTGTCCGCAGTGGACGCTGCGCATCCCCGAAGAGCTCACAAAGCTTGCGGCGTTCGTGGGCAAGACGCGCGACGCGTATCTTGCCGCCGGCGGCCGTCTGCGCGGAAAGGGTCCACTGCCATGCTGAAGACGCTACGCATAGTCTGCGCGGTCGCGCTGTTCACGGCGTTCAACCTGTTCTTCCTCGGCTTCGCCGATTTCTCGGGCGCGCTCGCTCGGGTGCAGCTGGTGCCTGCGCTGATCGCGCTCAACGTCGGCGCGCTTGTGCTGTGGGGCGTGGTGACTGCTATCTTCGGCAGGCTCTACTGCGCGTGCGTGTGCCCGCTTGGAGTGCTGCAGGACGCGGCGCTGTGGGTGCGGCGCCGGTTTGCGAAGGCGTCGTTCTCTGCGCGTCCGGCGCGATGGTGCCTGCGCGGCGCGTTCCTTGCGGCTGGCGCCGTTCTGTTCCTGATCGGCGGCGCCTCGCTTGCGGGGTTCCTTGATCCGTACGCGACGTATGGGAGGTTCGCGGCGTCGGTGCTGGAGCCTGCGGCGACGTGGCTCGCGAATATGGCTGGAGATGCCATGGCGGCGCAGGGGAACGACTGCATGCTGCGCCAGGAGATGGCGCTGAGGGGGGCGTGCGCGCTGGCGTTCTCGATCGCGGCGGGTCTTGCGGTGATCGTGTGCGCGATGTGGAAGGGAAGGCTTGTGTGCAACACGGTGTGCCCGGTTGGCGCGGTTCTTGGAGCGTGCGCGATGCGTCCGGTCGTGCAGGTGCGCATTGATGCGGATTCGTGCGTGAAGTGCGGAATGTGCGAGCGGGCGTGCAGGGCGGGATGCGTTGACGTGAAGGAGGGCAAGGTCGACCAGTCGCGCTGCGTGCGCTGCTTCGACTGCATCTCGGCGTGCCGCAAGGGCGCAATCCGCTGGACGGCAAGGAGGGCTGCGAAATGAAGGGGCGCATGTTGCGGTATGCGCTGACGGCCCTTGTGGCCGCGTTAGCCGTCTGGGGCGTCGTTGCGTTGCACAACTGGAACGCGCGGCGTGCAAAGGTGGCCGAGCGGCGTGCCGAGCTGGTGCGGCTTGGTCTGCCAGGCGATGGCACGAGCGACTTCGTTCCGCTGCCCGCCATCCTGCCGCACAACGCGGCGGCGGCGCGCATAGGGGCGGATCTTTTCACCGACAAGCGGCTCGCAAGGGCTTCGCGCCGAACTTGCGCCTCGTGCCATTGGCTGAACATGGGCGGCACGGACGGAAAGATGCACGCCGGGCGGCTTACGCGCCCTCTCGTCAACGCGGCGCTCGCAACGCGCTTTCTCGGCGATGGTTCGCTCACGAACATCGCCGACGCGGTGGCGCTGATGATCGAGAACGGGGACTTCGCAGGTGGCGGCACGCTGGGCGAAGTGGCGGCGCGCTTGGCGGCTGATGCGGCAATGGCGGCGCGCTTCAAGCTGGCGTATTCCGAACCGCCGTGCGCGTCCAACATGGTGGACGCAATTGCGCAGTTCTCCCGCACGCTTCTTTCGGCAGGGCGTCCTTTCGACCGTCATCAGGGCGGCGAGCCGGGCGCCCTGGGCGCCCAGGAGCTAGTGGGAATGGAGCTCTTCAAGAGTCGCAGATGCCTGAAGTGCCACGACGGTCCCGGCCTTGGCGGCACCAAGGTGCACGAAGGGCGGAAGGTGAGCGCGCTGAGAGGGCTTGGCATGCGCAAGGTGTATCTTTCGGGGAAATACTCGGATCTTGGAGCGGTGCTTATGAACATGCCCGCAGGCGAGTTGGAGGAGGCCGAGCGAGCCGCGTTCGTGGCCTTCCTCAGGTCCCTCTAGCGCGAGTTGCGCTTTTGCGTGAACCGTGATATACTAATGCGCAATTTTTTTGCGAGGTATAAAATGACAGAAGAAGGAAACGGAGTGGTCACCCACCCCGAAATAGAAGAAGACTCCTGCAAGGGATGCGGGCGCTGCGTGGCGGCATGCCCGAGGAAGTGCCTTGCGCTGAAGGCGACGATGAACAGAATGGGCATCAAGCCCGTGGAATACACTGGCGAAGGGTGCATCGGCTGCGCGATGTGCTTCTACAACTGTCCGGAACCGTATGCGATCAAGGTGGTGAAGGCATGACCAAATTCGTGAAGAGCAACGAGGCCGTTGTGATCGGCGCGCTGTACGCCGGATGCGACCTCTACTTCGGATACCCGATCACTCCGGCGAGCGAGATCGCCCACGGGGCGGCGAAGTGGTTCCCGATGCTTGGCCGCACTTTCGTGCAGGCGGAATGCGAGACGGCGAGCGTGAACATGATGTTCGGCGCCGCCGGCGCGGGCAAGCTCTGCATGACGGCGACGAGCGGCCCGGGATTCTCCCTGATGCAGGAAGGCATCAGTTACCTTGCCGGCGCCGAGCTGCCGGCGGTGATCGTGGACATCAACCGCGCGGGCCCTGGGCTCGGCAACGTCTATCCCGAGCAGAGCGACTACACGCCGGCCGTGAAGGGCGGTGGACACGGCAACTACCAGACCTTCACGCTCGCGCCGGCGAGTGCGCAGGAGATGTGCGACTTCACGATCAAGGCCTTTCAGATGGCCGCCAAGTGGCGCACGCCCGCGATCGTGTTCGCCGACGGTCTGCAGGGACAGATGATGGAGACGGTGAAGCTGCCAGAAGCTGAGCTGCCGCGCCCCGACTTTTCGGAATGGGCAGCGCAGGGAGAGGCGAAGACTCGCCAGAACCTGGTGAAGTCCATTTTCCTCGATGCCGCCGCGCAGGAGGTGTTCAACGACCATCTCCAGCGGAAGTACGATGACATGGCGGTCGACGCGATGGCCGATACGTACCTTGCGGACGACGCCGACCTCCTGATCGTCGCCTTCGGCATTGCAAGCCGCGTGGCGCGCACCACCGTGGAGACGCTGCGCCGCAAGGGAATGAAGGCGGGCGTGTTCCGCCCGATCACCCTCAACCCGTTCCCGCGCGAGCAGCTTGCCGCAGCAGCGAAGGGACGCAAGATCATGACGATCGAGCTCGACGCCGGGCAGTTCGCGGACGACGTTCGCCTCAACCTCGCGAAGGCGGGGCTTGGCGCGGAGTCCGCCAACGTGATGATGATCCACCGCATGGGCGGGCAGGTGGTGACGGTAGATGACGCCGTAAAGGCCGCTAAGATGATTCTGGGGAAGTGAGATGAAGACGATCGAGCAAAAAGGAATGTACCAGAAATTCCCGCGCAGCGGGAAGGATACGCGCGTGACGCACTACTGCGCAGGCTGCGGGCATGGGATCGTGAACAAGCTGATCGCCGAGTGTTGCGCCGAGATGGGGCTTCAGGACAGGACGGTCTTCGTCGATCCCGTGGGCTGCGGCGTGTTCACGTACTACTACTGGGACGCGGCGCACATCTCCGCCGCGCATGGCCGCGCCTCTGCCGCCGCGACGGGCGTCTGCCGGGCGCGTCCGGACGCCGTCACGATCGCCTACCAGGGCGACGGCGACCTCGGCGCCATCGGCTTCAACAACGCCTTCCAGGCCGCTTCGCGCGGCGAGAAGTTCGGCTGCATCTTCATCAACAACTCGCTCTACGGCATGACGGGCGGCCAGATGGCCCCCACCACGCTCGAGGGCGAAAAGACCACCACCACGCCGTTCGGACGCGACCCTGCGCTTACCGGACATCCCCTTCACGTGTGTGAAGTCTTCAACCAGCTTCAGGCGCCCGTGTACATCGCCCGCGTATCGGTTGCCGACACGAAGCGCATCATGCAGTGCAAGCAGGCGATCAGGCGCATGTTCGAGATCCAGCAGGCCCACAAGGGCTACGCGCTTCTCGAGATTCTCGCCCCCTGCCCCACCAACTTCCGCCTGGATCCGCTGAAGGCGGCGGAGTTCTGCAAGAACGAGATGGAGGCGGAGTTCCCGCTGGGCGTGTTCCGCGATGCGACTGAATCCACGGGCCACGAGCCACGAACCACGAACCACGAGCCACGAACCACGACCCTCGCCGTCAACCCCGTGCCGCAGGTCGCCTCTTGCGCGGAGCTTTTCGCGGAGAAGGAGGCAGTGCCGCCGGCCGAGAACGATCCTTCCGTGCATGAGCGCCGCTTCAAGTTCGCAGGCTACGGCGGGCAGGGAATCCTCTCGCTTGGTCTCACGGTGGCCGAGGCGGCGCGCTTCGAGAGGCGCCACACGCTGTGGTTCCCGAGCTATGGTCCCGAGCAGCGCGGCGGATCGGCGTCCTGCTCCGTCGTGGTGAGCGGCACGCCCATCGGCTCGCCAACCGTGGAGCATCCAGACGTGCTCGTGTGCATGAACCAACCCTCCTACGAGCGCTTTGTGGACGACGTGAAGAGGGGTGGCACGGTGATTGTGGACGCCACGGTGCCCATCACGCGCCAGCCGCCAGAGGGAGTGAAGCTCGTGCAGTGGCCCGCCCTCAAGATGGCCGAGGACTTCGGCGTTCCGAAGGCCGCGAACACCATGATGCTCGCCGCCCTCAAGAAGCTCGGCTGCACAGGCCTCTCAGGCGAAAACCTCGAGAAGGCCCTTGTGGCGAGCTTCGCCAAGAAGCCCGCGCTCGGCGTGAAGAACCTCGAGCTTCTGCGAGAGGCCGAATCGCGCCTTTAGTGCGCTGATGCGGAGTCGTTGACGGCAGCGAAAACGAAATTCTGAAGAAGGCTTTCGCACCATGAGAATCAAGGCATGTTCCATTCTCGCGCTTGCGCTTTGCGCGGGAGCTGCGTTGTGCGCCGGCGTGGACGACGTCAAGATTCCGGCCATATACACCGTTCCGCATGAACTGGACTGCCTCTTGGAGGCGGGCCACATACAGGGTGCCTGCTGTTCGGAAAAGGCCATCTATCTGTCGCACAGTCACGGCATCCTCAAGATCGGCTGGGACGGCAAGCTGATCCGCCAGGTCAAGGCGCCGGATCATCTTGGCGACTCCGCGTATGCAGACGGCAAGATCTACGGCGCGTTCGTGATCCGGAACAAGGCCCTGCGCAAGGACGGCAAGAAGGGACTGGTGCGCGTGTGGGACGAAGACCTGAACGTTTTGCGCGAGGCGTGGTTCGACGAGGCGCTCGACGGCATCGCCGTCATCGGCGACACGGTGTATGTGGGCGTTGACCGGTGGGGACCCGACAAGCACGACGGATGCTGCGTCAAACGCCTTACGAAAGACCTGCTTGACCGTGGCAATGTCGATCTTGACCTCGGCTACCAGATCCACTACGGCGTGCAGACGATGGCGACGGATGGCACCGACCTCTTCCTCGGCAACTACGGCGGCACGTCGCGTGTGGCGAAGAGTCTCACGAATCCCGTCAAGGTCAAGCTCAACTGCGCCGAGGGCTTCGGGCTCGTGCCGAAGTCGGTCTCCAAATGCGACACTCCCGTCTTCTTCGTGGTCAAGGCCCTTGGCGGCAACATGCAGGGATGGCGCAAGGACCCTGTGAACAATCCGCCGCAGATACGCATCAACTTCTACACCTATTCCGGCGATGCATTCAAGGACGTCACGGTTCTGGACAAGACGAAGAAGCGCTGAGCGAACTTCACATTGAACCAGTTGCAAAATCTTTCTTACTTTCGCTATTGGGAGTCTTCTGCGTATGTGCTGCCATCAGCCGCGAGTGCCGTAAGACGGCCAGTGCCGGCGGCATTGAACGAGACGGCGATTTGTGGTAGAATATGAGCCATTCCGTCATAGGATATTCATCAGGAGCCAAGAATTCCACTATGAAGAGCAACATTGTATTCGCATTGACCGCCCTTGCCGCGGCCGCATTCGCCGCTTCGCCCGACGCAGCCGCCGTGCGCCGTGCTCGTGAGCAGCTGCTGCGCTTCACGCCAGAGGCCGCTCGCCGCGCAATGGCCGACCTCAAGAACAATCCCAAGTACGACTGGGCGAAGTACAACGCCGCCGTTGAGGACCTCATCGCGAAGCTTGACGAGACGAAGAGCGCTCTCGACGGTGACGACGATGCGGCGAAGGAGGCTGCCGTCGAACGCGTTGAGGCGTACCGCCAGGCGATGCTCGCGAACCCGATTCTCGACTTCGGCAATATCCTCTGCGTGCACCGCAAGATCGGCAATCCGCGCGGCGCGTTCGGCGGGCGCGGCAGCGGCATGACTGGCCTCAACGCCGAGAACCACATGGTGGCCCCGCGCACCGGCTTCGAGAACGAGATCGGCGTGCTGAGCGACATCCGCGGCAAGCCCACATTCCGCGCGCTCTACAAGCCTGCGGACAGAACGTCCATCGTGCGCGACATCGACCTCGATTTCGACGCCTCGCGCATTCTCTTCACCGGCCACCGCGGCTTCAACAACCTCTTCGGCATCTTTGAGATCAAGACCGACTTCTCGAAGCTCTCCTCCGAGATGCCGTACCAGAAGGCCGAGCTCGTCTCGCCCGAGGAGCACAAGGACATCCAGTGGTGGGACGCCTGCTACCTCCCGAACCGCGACCAGTTCGTGATGCTCGGCACGGCCGCCTACCAGTTCCTTCCCTGCGAAGACGGCAACATGCCGATGGCTGTCCTGTACCGCAAGGACCGCAAGACGGGCGAGATCCGCCAGCTCACATACGAGCAGGACAGCGACTACACCCCCAATATCACGCACGACGGACGCATCCTCTACACGCGCTGGGAATATTCCGACCAGCCGCACTACTGGAGCCGCGTTCTGATGACCTGCAATCCTGACGGCATCGGCCAGCTCTCCGTGTGGGGCTCCAACTCCTTCGTGCCCACGTTCTTCTACTGCGCCCGCACGGTGCCTGGCGATCCTCACCTCATCACCATGATCGGCGGCGGACATCACGACCGCGCAGAGGTAGGCCGCTTCTTCCAGGTTGATCCCACCCTCGCCCGCGCGTATCCCTTCAGGTACGACCCGCCGGACCGCGACTGGGGCCCTGCCCGCCACACGCTTCGCATTCCCGCCAAGGTGTTCCCCAAGGAGAAGACCGGCCTCGTGCACGAGTTCCCCGGCTGGGGCAAGACGGTGGAAGGCGACATGGCCGATCCCTACACGATGAACCAGTTTGCGCGCGGCAAGCCGTACTTCTCGCATCCTTGGCCGCTTGACGCAAAGTACTCGCTCGCCACCGTCAAGAACGCGCCCGACTCGCTGATGGGCATCTACCTCGTGGACGTCTTCGACAACATCACGCTCATCGCCGAGGCGGAGGACGGTCTCTACGTGGAGGCCATGCCGTTCGCCCCGCGCAAGCGTCCGCCAGTGATTCCCGACCGCTCCGTGAAGGGCATGAAGACATGCAGCGTGCACATCGCCGACATCTACAACGGTCCCGGCCTCGCCGGCGTGCCGCGCGGCACCGTGAAGAAGATGCGTCTCTTCAGCTACCACTACAACTACCACAAGACCGGCGGACACTCCTCCACGGGATGGATCGCCTATCGCCGCTCGGGCTACAACGAGCGCGTTGAGAGCGGCTGGGACGTGAAGCGCATCATCGGCACGGTGGACATCGAGAGCGATGGCAGCTGCTGCTTCGAGATGCCGGCCAACACCCCGATCTCCGTGCAGCCGCTCGACGAGAAGGGGCGTGCCGTGCAGCTAATGCGCTCCTGGATCGTGGGCATGCCCGGCGAACGAGTTTCCTGCACCGGCTGCCACGAGGACAACCGCTCCTCGATCCACACCAAGCGCACGATCGCCGACGAGAAGTACTTCCGCGGCGAGATGCAGAAGATCAAGCCTGTTGACGGCGACGGGATACGTCCGTGGGGCTTCGCGAACGAGATGTTCCCCGTGGTGCGCAAGTACTGCTTCTCCTGTCACGGCGAGAAGGAGAAGTCGCCCGTGGCGAAGGCCGACCAGGGCGGCTTCGGGGGAGAGGGCAAGCTCAACGGCAAGCGCCTCTGGATGGGCACGGCCGAAGAGGCGTACCGCGTGCTGCATCCGTACATCCACCGTCCAGGACCTGAGAGCGAGGAGACGATGCTGCCGGTGATGGACTACCACGCCTCCACGAGCCCGCTCGTGCAGATGCTCGGAAAGGGCCACCACGGCGTGACGCTTGCGGATGACGACTGGATGCGCATCTACGAGTGGATCGACCTCAACTGCCCGTTCCACGGCAAGTGGAGTCCTCCTTCCCTAGCGAAGCCCGACGGCTGGATTCGGCATCCAGTGCCTGACCAGGTGAAGCGCCGCAAGGAGCTCGCGATCGCGTACGCGAACGTCGACGACGATCCCGAGGCCGAGCATGACCGCTATGCCGCGATCGTCGCGAAGCGCGAGATCAAGCCCGTTGCGCCTGCGGCCCCCGCGCCAGATCAGGCAAAGGATCCCACCGTTGCGGGCTGGCCGATGAACGTGCACGGCTCGGCGAACGCGCAGCTCGGCGCCATCAACGAGATCGCCCCCGTAACCACGAAGACGATCATCATCGGCGCTGGCCAGTCGATCACGTTCCGCCGCATTCCCGCGGGCGCGTTCGTGATGGGCTCGAAAACGGGATATCCAGATGAGCGTCCGCTCGCCGTAGTGCGCATTGCGAAGCCTTTCTGGATGTCTGAGATGGAGATCCAGAACCAGCAGTACAACGCGTTCGATCCCGAGCACGACTCGCGCTACCAGGACGAGTTCGGCAAGGACCATGTGTTCCCCGGCCATGTGGGCAACCACCGCCGCCAGCCCGTCGTGCGTGTTTCGTGGAACGACGCGATGCGGTTCTGCGAGTGGGTGTCGAAGACATGCAACGTCAAGGCTTCGCTCCCGACGGAGGCGCAGTGGGAGTGGGCCGCGAGGTCCGGCACCGCCACTCCCTTCCCATGGGGCGGGCTTGACGATGACTTCTCGAAGTTTGCAAACTTCGCGGACCGCGACGTGCGCTTCCAGGTGGTGGGCTTCGACGGAGGCGGCAACATCCGCAACCGCCACCCGTTCGCCATCGAGCAGAACTATCCGCTTCATGACGAGCGCTGGCAGGACGACTGGTTCAACCTCAACTACGTTGGACGCGCCAACTGCAACCGCTGGGGAATGTACGATATGCATGGCAACGCGGCGGAGTGGACGCTCTCCGACTACGCGCCGTATCCGTATGTCGAAGGCGATGGGCGCAACGCGCGCAGCCAGAAGACGAAGAAGGCCGTGCGCGGAGGATCGTTCGCGTCGCGTCCGCGCGACGGCACGAGCTCGTGGCGCATGGGCTACGAGCCGTGGCAGGCCGTGTACGACGTGGGCTTCCGCATCGTGATGGAATGCGAGGAGTGAGGCCGATGCGTCCAAACCGCGACTTCGAGGCGCATCATCGTGGTCCGCGCGAGCAGTGCACGGGCGGCGAGTGGCTCTACGGGCGCAGGCCCGTGGTCGAGGCTCTGCGCGCCGGGCGGCGTTCCTTCAGCGAGATGATCCTGCCGCCGCCCGAGAAGAACGAGAGCGACGAAATCGCGATCCTGCGCGCCACCGCGCACGAACGTGGAATCGTGGTGCGTTCGGAGGACCGCCGCCGCCTGGACGCGATCACGCATGGCGGCCACCATCAGGGAGTGGCGCTCAAGGCGACACCCTACCCGTATGTGGACGTAGAGGACATCCTTGCCGAGGTCGAGGAGGACGAGCGCGCCATTGTGGTGCTGCTGGACCATCTTGAAGACCCGCAGAACGTGGGCTCCGTGCTGCGTTCCGCCTGCGCGGCGGGCGTGACTGGCGTGATAATCCCCGAAGACCGCGGCTGCGGCGTGACGCCCGCGGCTGTGCGGGCGTCGGCCGGCGCCAGCGAGCACCTCAAGGTGGCGCGCGTCGTGAACCTCGTTCGCGCGATGAAGCAGCTGCAGAAGGCAGGTGCGTGGATAACGGGGCTTGACTGGGGCGATGACGCGAAACCGTACACGGCGATCGACTTCACCGGACGCGCCGCCCTTGTGGTGGGCGCTGAGGGCGCGGGCATTTCGCGCCTCGTTCGCGACACGTGCGACTTCGTGGCCGTGCTGCCGATGCTGGGCGCGATTGAGTCGCTCAACGCCGGCGTGGCCGCGGCGGTGTGCCTGTACGAGATGCTGCGGCAGAGAGAGGCGGGCCGATGAAGCAGAAACACATCAGGCTTCTTGCGTTGGCGGCAACGGTTGCGGCGCTCGTCTGTGGAACCGTGTTCGTGCTGTGCATGGAGCGCCGTGCGGCAGAGCGTTCAGAGCGTGCTGGACGCATTGCGGCGGTCGAGGCGGCATGCCGGCGCCTCATGGCGGGCGTTTGGAATGCATGGGGCGCAGAGGAGCGCGCGCGGCTGGAGAAGACTGGGCATGAGGCGCGCCTCGCTGCGGCGGAGGCGTGCGCCACGCCGCAGGAGGCCCATGAAATTCTGCTCGCCGAGGCAAGTGCAGGATATCCTGCGGCGCAGCTGCGTCTCGCGTTCGTGTACGACATCTGGGGCTGGGGAGGCTGGGTGCGCGACGCGGCGCACATGAAGAAGGGGTGGACGGCGTGGATGCGGCGGATCGACTTTTCGTCCGACGCATGGGCCATACCGGTTTCGCGCGCCGCGCCAAACGCCGCCGACTATCGTCGCCAGGCGCTGCTCTGGTACCAGATAGCCGCCACAAATGGCATGTCTTCCGCCGTTGAGGCTCTTCGCCTCCACGCCGCCGAAGCCATCGACCAGAACTAGCTGCCGTTGCCTCATGATGTTTCAAGATCATTAAACAGAAAGGATGGTTAGAGATGACGACTTCTAGGCGGACTGTTAAATCTCCCGTCGCCCCGTTTGCCACATTCGCTGCGTTCGTGGCGGCAATCTGCGTGGCGACGGCGCCTTTGCCGTCGTATGCTGCGATGCATGTCACCGAAGACGTCACGTTGACGGAAGACGCCGACTGGACGGCTGAAGGCACTGTGACGATTGCGGAAGGCGTGACGGTGGATATCAACGGCCATTCGCTGACCGTGGCCGGCCTTGCCGGCGTAGGTAGGATCATCGACAGCAAATACTCAGGCGGCTATACCCGGCTCACGTACATTCAGTCCACGGGCAGCCAGTATATCGACACCGGATACATTCACGACACGACCACCAAGGTTGACCTGAGAATCTCTTTCACGTCCGTCGGCGAGCAGTGGCAGAGTTTCTACGGCGCCCGAAACTCCAGGGCCGACACCGCGAAAGGGTTCTCGATGTGGTTGAACTACGCCAAGTTCCGCCGGGCATTCGGCGCGGCCGCAGCGAACATCGATTCGCTCACGGTGAATACGACGACAATCTACGATCTTCATCTCGACAAAGGCGGAGAAAGCACCGTCACGCCTGGGGAGGGTGAGCCCGTCAGCCTTGGCACGGCCACTGCGGGCGCCGCGCTCACCTGGACGGACTTTCTGTTCGCCATCAACCAGGACCCGGGCACCAGCGGAAAGGCGCCGGCCTTTATCTCCCGCGCCAAGATCTACTTCTGCAGAATCTATTCCGGCGACACTCTTGTGCGCAACATGGTGCCGGTGCGGCGTGAGGCCGACGGCGCCCTCGGAATGCTGGATCTCGCGAACGACGCCACATTCTACCCCAACAATGGCTCGGGGACTTTCGTAGCGGGAGAGGATGTGGATGAATCGGGCCATCTACGGCTTGCCACCTCTGACGACGCATCGTATGACCTCACGTCTCTTTCCGTCGCCACCAAATGCGTTGCGGTGGGCGGTGTGGTCGCGAAGGACACCGACTGGAGCTCGCTGCCTCTCCTCTCCGTGGAGGCAGGCACTGTCCTCGACCTTGCCGGACACGACCTCCGCGTTCCGGCACTCGTCGGCGATGGCACGATCACGGACAATTTTGGCACGGCGTTCTCGGGATACGAGCGCTACGACTATCTTCAGGCCACGCAGGCTGGCGCGTCCCAGGCGGCTGCAGGAGGAAACATGACGCAGTACATCGACACTGGCTACCGCCACAACGCGAAGACCGAAGTCGACGTGCGTGTGGCCTATACGAGTCCCGGAAACTATCAGGTCGTTTACGGTGCCAGAAACACCCAAGATAACGCCACACAGTTCGGCGTATGGCTGAATGATTCCAAATTCATGAACAAGACGTGCCAGAACCAGGCAGGAACTTCTTCCTACAATGTGACGGCCAACAGAGTCTACGACATCCACATATCGAAAAGCGGCGCGAACACGGTGACGTCACCTGAAGACGCCTCTGTAAACTACGATCTCGCAAACGGCAATGGAACCGACGGCAACAACACCTCGGGAAACGATTTTCTTTTCGCTATAAACCAGTCGAACAGTTCCGCTACGGGGGGGTGGCCGTGCAAGTGCAAGGTGTGGTTCTGCAAGATATACGACGCCGGAAAGCTCGTGCGCCACTTCGTGCCCGTGCGCAGGAAGATCGACGGCAGGCCGGGCATGCTCGATCTGGTAGAGGGCGGATTCTATGTCAAGGCGAATGCCGGTTCCGCAGAGTTCGACACGCCGGAAGAGCCGCTCACGCCGGTCGTAGGCGGCAGGCTGCACATCGTGGTGGCGGACGGCGAGACCGCTTACTGCGCCGCCGCTCTTACTGGCGGACTGAAGCTCGTGAAGGAAGGCGCGGGAACGCTAGTGATGGCGAAGGCGCTACAAGGCTACGCTGGCGGAACGGAGATTGCGTGCGGCGTTCTCAAGTCCGCTGCAGGGCTGACGCGTCCATGCGGCGCGGATGGCGCGGGAATCGAGTCGGCGGCTTCCGGCGCGGTCGACTTCAACGGCAACGCCAACATGCAGACCTACGTCTACGATTTCGTTGAGGGCTCGAAGGCATTGAACACCGGCGCCGCCATTTCAAGCGGAACGTTTTCGTTCGTCAATGCGTTCACGCCCGTTGCAACTGGCGCGTACGGATGCACACTCTCCGGCGAATCCACGCTCTGCCTTGCGGACTGGAACGGCGAGTGGCCGATCGCAAATGTGTCGTTCGCTGCCGACGCGGCGGTGCGCGTGAACCTTGCCGGCCGGAAAGACCGTCATGCGCTTGCGAAGTCTGGCGTGCTTTTTGTGACATGGGGCGAGGCTTTGGACAATGTCTCCTTCACGCTCGACGACGACACCAGGCGCAGGGGATTCCTCGTTCGCGCGGAGGAGACCGGCCTTAAGCTGTTCTACGTGGGCGGCACAGCCGTTTTGATTCGATAGCGTCAGATGCTGTTCACGGCCTTCTCCCTGACGGGTATGGGGTCATGTCAACGCATTTCGTGCCAAAAAACTGCCCTTCAAAAATGGCACGAAATCGTTTTTCGATGCTTTTCGTTTTGTTGTGGAGCTGCCGATTTTTCCACAACGGAGGACGTAGTAAACAAGCCCGATATCGGTATAAATGTCGGGATAACCCCTGTTGATGACGTAGTAAATGACGTAACAAAGCAACATGATGACGTAGTAAATGACATAGTAAAATTCACGGATAAAGAGGAATTAGCCGTAAAGGCACTTGTTCGAGATCCAAGAATGTCGGCGGCGAGATTAGCCGATTTAATAGGCGTAAAGCAGCGTCAAGCGCAACGTATTATCGCCTCGCTCAAGAATAAAGCCGGCTTGAAGAGACGTGGCGCCGCCAAGAACGGCGAATGGTATTTTGAACGGGGAAAGTAGTCTTTGAAGATCAAATGCCCGAAGAAGCTGGCCCTCCACGAAGACATCGAATGGCTCCTCAATGAAGCCGATATCGCCCCCGATTGCCCCGAGGGGCCGGGTAACCGGCGAAAGGCACTTGGCGATATCATCCGCGGCTTCAAGGTGGGATGCACGATGGCCTGACGGGAGACAGCCGCAAATATGCGGCAGGGCGGAAAAACAGCCGCAAATATGCCGCAGGGCCATTGTGGAATTTGTCCGGCTAGAAGACGCGGTTGATGATCTCAGCTGAGGAGTTGAAGCAGGCGCGGTAGTCGCTTGGCGTCTTTGCGAGAGGGAAGCGGATGCCGGCCCAGTCGATCTTGTGGTGGTTCTTGCCGCTGATGTAGCGGAAGCCGATCTTCTCAAGCTCGGCGATGGCGGAGGCGTCGAGGTTGGAGCCGGCGTCCTTGACGATCTGCCGCACGGCCTCGCGGCGGGCCTCGAGTTCGCCGGAGGGGGGATTGGCGGCGATCACGGCCTCGAGGATGCGGGCGCGGCGGTCGCGTCCCGCGGCCTCCGCCGCACGGTATGCGTCGCGCAGAGTCTCCACAACGTGTTCGCGCAGCTCGCCCGTGAACTTCTCGGCGAAGGCGGGGGGCTTCTCGAGCATCACCGACGACGAAAGCGACGTGCGCTGTGCCTCGACGAGAAGGTCCTTGAGGCGGGATATCTCGCGGTCGCGCTCCTCGATCGCCTGGTCGCGCTCTGCGATAGTGCCATCGCGGGCGGCGACTTCGGCGGAAAGCTTTGAAATCTCCTCCGGATCCGGACGGGGTGCGGCGCGAAGCTCGTCCAGCTCCTTGAGCGCGGCGGCGTGTTCGTCTCGCAGCTGGGCGAGGTCATCGGCCAGGGATTCGCATGCCGCCTTCTGCGCCTCGAGCTCGCCTGACAACTCGGCTTCCCGGGCGGCTGCGGCCTCGCGTTCTGCGGCGAGGGCGCTGGCGGCCTGCTCCTCGCGCACGCGTGAAATGGTGGACGGGGTTACGATCGTCGTATGCCGCTCTGGAGCTGCGGGGGTGCGGGCGTTCTTCCTGCGGTCTTCGCCGGGGCCGAGCAGGGACGAGAAGTAGTCGGACGCGTTTGAGGCGCCTGCGAGGGCGCGGTCGGCGGGGGAAGCGGGCTTGGGCGGCTCAGGCGCGGGCTCGGGGGTCGCTGGCTTGAATTTGAGCTTAGAGAGGTCGTTGAAGGTCCCCATGGGTCCATGTTCCTTTCATTGGATGTGTTTCACAAGATTATACCACAAATTTCGAAAACTGTCGCAGCCGTTGAAGGCGACGATGAAAAATGAGGTGCAGGCGAAACCGCGAAACTAGAAACCACGAAAGTAGAAACCACAATTTTTTCCATTTACCCATTGACTTTTCACCGAAAAAACGATACCATGTATCATTGTTTTCACGGTGGTTCAGCGAATCGCCGAAGAGTTGTTTTGTTTTTTGACAAGAGAGGAAGTTGCATCATGGCCACGAACAATGACTTGTTGGCAATAGTGAACTACATCGAGCGCGAGCGCGGTGTGGACCGCGAGGTTGTGCTGGGCGCAATCGAGAAGGCGGTCAAGAAAGCTGCCGACAGGAACAACCCAAACGTGACAAACGACCTCCGCGTGGCCATTGACCGCAAGACTCTCACTCTGCATGTGTACGACACGAAGGTCGTCTCCGACGAAGACGTCGGGCCAGGCTACATCTCCGTTGCGCGTGCCCGCCGCCTTAAACCCGATGCCGCCGAAGGCGATACGATCGAAATCGAGATTCCCGCCGCCAAGCTCGGGCGCATAGTGGCCGCCGCCACTCGCCAGGGCATTACGGACGCCATCCGCGAGGCAGAGCGCGACAACACCTTCATCGAATACAAGAACCGCATCGGCGAGATCGTGAGCGGCCAGGTCACGGCCGAGCACCACCGCGACCTCTACGTGCTGGTGGGCAAGACGGAGATGTTGCTGCCCGGCAAGGAGCGCATTCCCATGGAGGAGTTCAAGTCGGGCGACTCTATTCGCGCAATCATCGACAAGGTGCGCGATCCCGACGACACCAGCAAGCGCAGCAACTCCTTCAGCGCGCATAACCCCGCCGTGCTGCTCAGCCGCTCGTCGCCCGAGTTCGTGCGCACGCTCTTCCGCCTTGAAGTCTCCGAGATCGCCGACGGCGTGGTGGAGATCATGGGCATCGCCCGCGACGCCGGCTACCGCACCAAGATAGCGGTGCGCACGCACGACGACAAGGTCGACCCGGTGGGCGCGTGCGTGGGCCTGAAGGGCGCGCGCGTGCGCAACATAGTGCGCGAGCTCAACGGGGAGAAGATCGACATCGTGCGCTGGAGCGAGGACATGAAGAACTACGTGACCCAGGCGCTCGCCCCGGCGAAGCTCGAGTCCGTGGAAGTGGACGTCGCGCGCGGTTCGGTGCACGCCACGGTGGCTCCCGGCGAATACTCCAAGGCCATCGGCAAGCGCGGCCAGAACGTGCGCCTCACGTCAAAGCTCACCGGCTGGCACGTGGAGGTGACGAAGGCGATGTCGCTCGCTAGCTTCGAGGACCAGAAGGCCGAGGCCATCAAGAACCTCGCCGAGACCTTCAGCGTCTCCACGGCCGTCGCCACGCAGCTTGCTGACGCAGGATTCCTCACGGTGGACGGAATCGTCGAGAGCGACGAGGAGGGCTTCATCGCCTCGACCGGCCTCGACGAGGTCACGGCCAAGGGTCTATACGCTGCCGCGCAGGCAGTGGCCGAGCTCACGGCTCAGGCAGATGGGGAGGAATACGAGGGTTGATTTCCCACGGCGTGGTAGAGTTTCCGTTGCGGCTTCAATCTGGTGAGAGGGAATTGTCATGAGAGTATATCAGTTCGCTAAAAAGATCGGCGCTACTAGCGCAAGGGTCATGAAATGGGCCGCGGAGTGTGAAATCGAAGTCTACTCGCCGCTCTCGGAGCTTGAAGACGCTGACGTTCATGCGTTGAACGCTCTCTTCCTCAAGGAGGGTCCAGCATCGGTCAAGGCCGAGGCTGAGGCCGTGCGCTCGCGCAGAAAGGCGAAGGCCGAGAAGGCGGTAAAGGCGCGTGTGGTGAAGGACAAGGCCCAGGCGGAGGCTCTTGAGGCTGCCCGCCAGCGCGCGATTGCGGTCCACAACGGCCAGCCGTTTGTCATTACACCCGCCGCTGCGCCCGCTGTGCAGCCTGGCGAAGAGAAGTCGCCCAGCGCCGAGCCGCCGGAGAATAAGCAGCCCGAGGCGGAGGAGAAGGGGCCGAAGGTCGAGATCGGTGTGTCGTTGCCCGAACTTCCAAAGGTGAGCTTTGAGATGTCGGAGGAGCAGGACGCTCCTGGCGGTGATGATTTCGAGGACGAAGACGACGAGGATGCCCTCGACTATCTGCAGGGCAAGGACCGCGGACGCTCCTCCAAAAAGGACGTCAAGAAGGAGAAGGACTCCAAGAAGGACGAGGAGAAGGGGGGTTCCAAGCGCGACCGCGACAGAAACGACCGCGACAGGGGTGACAGAAGCGATCGTGACAGAGGCGATCGTGACAGAAAGGATGCGCCTGTGAAGAAGGATCGCGACGCCCGCACGGCAGTGCGTACGCCCGAACCTGCCGCCACGCGCCGCCCGGCCGCGCCTGCTGCGCCCGCAGCGCCTGCGGCCAAGCGTCCTGCTGCGCCGCAGCGCCCCGCATCCACGCGCGTGGGCGGCCATCGTGCGGGTTTCTCTTCTGTTTCGATGAAGCTGTCGCGTCCGCAGGTGCAGATCGGCACCGCCAAGCCGGTGGTCACGGCAGTCGGCGCGCCTACTGCCGCTCCCGCCGCTCCCGCGAAGCCAACGATATCGCTTTCCGTCTCGACCCGCGAGATCTCGATCCGCGGCGCCGTTGTGGTGAAGGAGCTCGCCCTCAAGCTCGGCATACGCCCGAACAGGCTCATCGCCGACCTCATGGGCCTTAAGATACTCGCCTCCATCAATCAGCGTGTCGAGCCAGAGGTGGCCATCAAGGTGGCGCAGAAGTACGGCTACAAGGTGAACGTGGAGCACGCGCGCGACGCGGCGAACAAGAAGCCCGTTCTGAAGTCGATCGACGCAGACGACGAGATTCCGCAGGACAAGCCCGAGGACATGGAGCCGCGTCCTCCGGTGGTGACCTTCCTCGGCCATGTGGACCACGGCAAGACGACTCTCATGGACTACATCCGCCACGCGCACGTGGCGGCCGGCGAGGCTGGAGGCATCACCCAGCAGATCTCCGCCTACCAGGTGGACGTGCAGGGCCGCAAGATCACGTTCCTCGACACCCCCGGCCACGCCGCGTTCAACGCAATGCGCCAGCGCGGCGCGCAGCTCACCGACATCGCCGTGATCATCATCGCGGCGGACGACGGCATCATGCCGCAGACCGAGGAGGCGATCAAGTTCGCCCGCCAGGCCGGCGTGCAGATCATGGTGGCCATCACCAAGTGCGACAAGCCCACCGCCAACACCCAGCGCGTCAAGCAGCAGCTGCAGAAGGCCGGTCTCACCCCTGAAGAGTGGGGCGGCGACATCGTGTGCTGCGAAGTGTCTGGCGTGTCGGGCCAGGGCGTGGACAACCTTCTCGAGATGATGCTGCTGCAGGCCGACGTTCTCGAGCTTTCCGCCAACCCTCGCCGCCGCGCCAACGGCTACGTGATCGAGGCCGAGCTCGAGCAGGGCTTCGGTCCCTCCGCCACGCTGCTCGTCACCGGCGGCACACTCAAGGTGGGCGATGCAATCCTCATCGGCGAGCACTTCGGCAAGGTGCGCTCGCTCATCGACGACCGCGGCCGCCGTATCAAGGAGGCGCCTCCCGCGACGCCCGTGAAGTGCACCGGCCTATCCGGCGTGCCAGAAGCAGGCGCGGAGTTCCGCGTGATGCTCGACGAGAAGCGCGCCCGCACGCTTGCCGAGGAGACGGCCCGCCTGCGCAAGGAGCAGGAGCTTTCGCAGACGAAGGCGCTCTCGCTCGACGACCTCATGAGCCAGATGAACGCCGGCGACAAGCGCGAGCTGAGCGTGGTCGTGAAGAGCGACACGCAGGGCTCCCTCGAGGCGATCGTCGAGGCGCTGCGCGGCATCAAGAGCGAGAAGGTGGGCCTCAAGATCATCGGCACCGGCACGGGCAACGTCTCCATCACCGACGTGAAGAGCGCCGCCGCGGGCAAGGCCGTGATCGTGGGCTTCGACATCGGCTGCGACTCCGGCGTGCAGCAGCAGGCCCGCCACGACGGCGTGCGCATCAACTCGTTCCGCATCATCTACGAGCTGATCGACCATGTGAAGAAGACCATGCTCGACCTCCTGCCGCCCGAGTACACCGAGAAGGTGAAGGGCCACGCGCAGGTGAAGGCGATCTACGACATCGGCAAGCTCGGAAAGATCGCCGGCTCGCAGATGCTCGACGGCTCTCTCGTGGCTTCGGCCCGCTACCGCATCCTCCGCAACGGCGCCAAGGTGTGGGAAGGCAAGGTGCAGACCCTGCGCCACTTCAAGGACGAGGTCAAGGAGGTCACCGGACAGCAGGAATGCGGCATCTGCTTCGCGAACTACGAGGACTTCGCCGAGGGCGACGTGGTGGAGTGCTACATCCTCGAGGAACTGCCGCGTTCGCTCTAGCGGAACGCGGCCAAGGAGCGTGAAATGGCAGTTGACCGTCTTGAGAGAGTGAACTCGCTTCTGCGCCGCGTGATCGGCGAGGCGATGTTCCGCGTGCTGCAGGGCGACGACGTGAATCCCGGCGTAGTCACCGTGACCGCCGTCGCGTGCGCCAAGAATCTGCGCAACGCCACCGTGAAGGTGAGCGTGTTCGGCGACGCAGCCGAGCAGAGCCGCGTGATGGGCCACATCATCCGCCGCACGCACGAATTCGAGCGCATCGTCAACGCAGAGGTGCGCCTGAAGTTCACGCCGCAGCTGCGGTTCGTGATCGACCATTCGCTTGAGAAGGGCGACCACGTGCTCAGCATCATAAGCGAGATCGAGAAGAACGAGAGCGGCGCGAATGGCTAACCTCGCCTCAATTGCCATGCTTGCAGAGCAGGATGGTTTGCTGCTTGTCGACAAGCCCGTCCAGATCGCTTCGCACGACGTGCTCAAGGCCGTGAAGACGCGCTTCAATCTCGTGAAGATCGGCCATGGCGGCACGCTCGAGCCCAACGCCACGGGCCTTCTTGTGCTTCTCGTGGGCGACGCAACGCGCGTCTCGGGCGACGTGATGGACGGCGACCGCGAATACTCTGCGACAATCCGTCTCGGGCGCGTGACCGACACTGCGGACCGCGAAGGCCGCACGCTCTCAGAGTCCCCGTTCGACGGCGTCACTCGCGAGGCGCTCGATGCCGCTCTTCCCGAGTTCCGCGGCGACATCTTCCAGACGCCTCCTGCCTTCAGCGTGATGAAGCGCCCCGACACTCCGTCGTACGGAATCGTCCCCACCGACCCCGCCGACGCCAAGGCCCGCCTAGTGCACGTGTTCCGCCTGGCCGTGACGGAGTTCGCGCCGCCGCTCGTGTCGTTCGACATCCTCTGCACCAAGGGCGTGTGCGTGCGCGCACTTGCCCACGATCTCGGCGCGCAGCTCGGCTGCGGCGCCTCTCTCGAGACGCTGCGCCGCACGCGCTGCGGCAGATTTTCCGTGGACGAGGCGCTTGGCTTCATGGACGTGATGAAGCTCGATCCCGTGGCGTTCAAGGACCGTCTCGTTCCAATGGCGAGGGCCTTTGCCTGATGAACCTCGCCGTGGGCTTCTTCGACGGCGTGCATGTCGGCCACCGCCGGATTCTCGCCTGCGCCGATGCAGCGCTCACTTTCCGCGACCATCCCGCGCGCGTGCTTGCGCCGTCGCGCGCGCCTGCGCTGCTGATGACTTCGTCCGCAAGGCTTGCCGCCGTAGAGGCGGCGCTGCGTCCCGGAGCGACAGGGCGAGTGCGCGCGCTTGATTTCACGCCCGACTTCGCCGCCGAATCCGCAGAGGCGTTCGCTCTCTGGCTGCGCCGCGAATATCCCGATCTGGAGGAGATTCTCTGCGGACCAAACTGGCGCTTCGGCGCAGGAGGAGTTGGCGACGCCGCTTTCCTGCGCGAGAGGGGATTTGCCGTGCGCGCGATGCCGTTCGTGGAGATCGACGGTGCGCCCGTCTCCTCCACTCGCATACGTGCCGCGATTGCCGCAGGCGACATGGCCGATGCCGCGCGTCTTCTGGGGCGTCCATGGCGCGTGGAGGGCGATGTCGTTCCGGGGAAGGGCTTGGGACGCGCGCTTGGATTTCCCACGATGAACGTGAGGGTGGCTGAAGGGCTGGTGCGCCCTCCATGCGGTGTGTACGCCGTGGAGACGTCGCTTGGGCGCGCCGTGGCGAACTGGGGGCTCGCGCCGACGATGGGGGAGAAGGCGTGGGAGCATCCTGTCCTTGAAGTGCATGTGATCTCAACGCATCCTGTCGCCGCGCCGAAGACGCTTGCGGTTGACTTTCTCGCGTTCATCCGTCCAGAGCGCGTCTTCTCCGGCGAAGAGGCGCTTCGCGCCCAGATAGCGTCCGACATTGACGCTGTTCAGGCGGCAGATCGTCGCTCTCGCGGAAACGGTGATTGTGGACTTGCTCTGTAGCGGCGTCAAGATACTACGCGCAAGGAGTGTGGATCCGCCGGACGAGTTCGGTGTGAACTGCTGGTGGATTCTTGCGCCACGTCTCTGTGATCTGCGGCTTCTGTGCAATTGAATTTTAGAATTGTTCAATTGAAGGTCAGACGGCAGGTTTGGTAGAATATGCCCGTGACACAGAAGGAATATGTCGGTGAGCGGCGGACAGATACAAGGGTCGCCGTGATCGTGGAAAGGGATCGCGCCTATGGGCGCGAGCTCTGTTGCGGCATTGCCGACGCGGCGTTGCGCGAGGACGGCTGGGCGCTTGAGTTTGTTGATGCCGATTCTCTGAAGCGTCCAAAGGTGCTTCGCGGATTCGATGGCGTGATCGCCCGC
>Ga0310695_10002187_pt1 | contig 42163 bp, 25 predicted proteins | sample RumenRJG_04DNA_FD_203882 | JGI IMG/M metagenome (GOLD analysis project Ga0310695, IMG submission 203882) | Bovine rumen microbial communities from Lethbridge, Alberta, Canada - RJG_04 (v2) (version 2) | ecosystem: Host-associated > Mammals > Digestive system > Stomach > Rumen | place: Canada... | reverse complement strand
GGCGCGAATATATGGGATTCCGTGGCGGTGAGATTCCGACTGCAAAGCAGTTTATACTGAATATGGACGAGAAGATGTGCCTGAACGACTATCTGGGTGACGTTGATCCACTCTTGAGGCGCGGGGTGACGTTCAACCCTCACGAAGCCTATTCGGCATTCAAGGAGATTGTCTTGCCGCACATCTGAATCTCCTCAGAAAGTTATCTAGACAACCGAGGCCTTGTGGCAGTTTATTTGGTATACTTCACATGAAGGGTAAAATGGTGCGAGGAGACGCTTGCCGACGCGCTTGAGTTCTCGCTGATGACCGACTTCCACGACCGATTCCTCATTATCGACAACGTCGAGCTGCACGGGCTCGGCTCGTCCATCAACTGCCTCGGCCGCTGCGTCGCTTCCTACACCACCCGCGACGCGAAGGAGATTGCCGAGCTGCTGGCTATGGTTCCATGAGCGCCACTAATGTCGACTGCGCCGCCGAGTCGTCCAGCCACAGGTCACACAGTGTCGCCAAGGGCGGCGGTCTCCGCCCCTTTTGTCCATCTATCGTCAGCATCAGTTGCGGAGGAAGTTTAGTAACCCCTACAATTGTAGGGATTGCAGGTACAGGCGAAATCACATATACTTTTGCACATGAACAAAAGTATTGCAAGCATGGCGCTGGCCGCGTTCTGCGCATGCGCCGCGTTGGGCGAGGATTTCGCCAAATGGGTCGATCCGTTCGTCGGAACGTCGGGGGACGGGAACTGCTTCCCGGGCGCATGCCGTCCGTTCGGGATGGTGCAGCCAAGCCCGGACACGGGCGATGGATCCCGTGTCTGGTGCGGAGGTTACAAGTTCGAAGATGCCAAAATTCGCGGCTTCTCGCAGACGCACCTGAACGGAACAGGACGCCCCGCGATGGGGGACATCTCGCTTGTGCCGATATTGGATATTGGCCGCAAAGAACACAAAGAGCACAAAGACTTTGCGGCCTTTGCGTCCTTTGCGGCGAAAAAACAAACCGAAGTCGCCGAGCCGGGGTGCTATGCCGTCACGCTCGAAAGTGGCGTAAAATGCGAGGCGACGGCGACGGAGCGCGTCGCGGTTTGGCGCTTCACCTGGCCGGAGAGTGCCGAGCGACGGCTTTTCGTCGATGCGGCGGCAATGCTGATGCAGTCGTTCAACCAGAAGAAGGGCGCAACGGTGCCATGGTCGGAAGCGAAAGAAGGCGAAGACCGCCGTTCGCTTTCAGGCGGCAAGACCGCTCTCGGCTGGACGCCCTACACGCTTTTCTACAGGATCGAATTCTCGGAACCATGGGCGAAGATTGATAAACTTCCAAGCGACCCGTTTCAGGGCAAGGGCGATCGGTGGATTGTTGAGTTCGGGGATAGTTTAACTCCGAATTGTTCCGATGGCTCCACTAACGTTTCGCCTTTTAAGAATGCCGGAGCGTTAGCGGAGGCTTCGGATAAATCGGAGTTGAATCAACTCGAAGTTCGTATCGCCCTGTCGACGGTTTCTGAAGAAGGTGCATCGGCGAATATGAAGGCCGAGGCGCGGGGAAAGTCGTTCGACGAAATCCGCGCAGAGTGCCGCGCCGAATGGAACGCGCTTCTTTCGCGCGCGCAGCTTGTGAAGGGAACGGACGAGCAGAAGAAAAGCTGGTACACCGCGCTCTACCATCTCTTCATCCAGCCAAACACGCAAACGGATGTAGATGGACGATATCGCGGTGCGGACGGCGAGATACACGTAGCGGAGCGCGGACATTACTCGACGTTTTCGCTTTGGGACACTTTCCGTGCGGCTCATCCGCTGTACACCATTCTCTGTCCCGAGCGCGTCCCCGGATTTGTCGATTCGCTTGTGGCGTTCGGCGAGCAGCACGGACATCTTCCCATGTGGACGATGTGGCAGGGAGAAGATCACTGCATGGTCGGCATCCACTCCATCCCCGTCATCGTCGACGCCTATAAAAAGGGTCTTTTGACAGGATTGACAGGATTGACAAGATTATCCGCGGGGATGCCCTCAAACCCGCAAAATCCTGTAAATTTTGTAAATCCTGTCCAAAACAAACTTCTCACCCTTATGGTTCAGTCGATGATGAACAACGACGGCGAAAACCCGAAAAACTGTTGGAACGCCTACTGGGAGAACGGATACATTCCATATTTCGCAGGAGAGTTCGACGAGCATCTTCCCAAGGGACAGAGCGTTTCGACCACGCTTGAGCTCGCGTACGACTGGTGGTGCATTGCGGACTTTGCGAGGTCTGTCGGCGACGCGAAAACGGCGAAAGAGGTGGCGAAATGGGCGGACTGCTGGCGCAACGTATTTGACGAGAAGACAGGCTTTGCGCGTCCGCGCGCGCCGAAGACGGCGGGCGGCGCCTGGCGCGAGCCGTTCGATCCTGCGAATCCTCGCGCGGGCGGAAATTTCTGGAGCGATTTCACCGAGGCGAATGCGTGGATATATACGTGGCACGTGTTTCAGGATCCCGACAGACTTGCCGACGCTCTGGGGGGTCGCGACAAGGCACTCGCGAAACTCGACGAGTTCTTCTCAACCATGCCAAAGGGCAAGGGCCGCAGTTCAGACGAAGGCGGTCTTGCCGCTGACGGAAATCTGCGGCGTGGACAGATCGGCATGTACTGGCACGGCAACGAGCCGAGCCACCACATCGCCTACCTCTATTCGATCTGGGGACGCCGCGACAAAACCGCCGCGCTCGTAGGGCGTGTCTGCCGCGAGGCGTACAAGCCGCAGCCGGACGGACTTTGCGGGAACGACGACTGCGGGCAGATGAGCGCGTGGTACATATTCTCCATGATGGGGTTCTATCCGGTAAATCCATGCGGCGACGGATATGTACTCGGCGAAGCACAGGCGGAGGAAGTGAAGTTAAGAGTTGGGAGTTGTGAGTTTAGAGTTGTGAGGTGCGGGAATAGTGGGGAAGTTCGCTTGAACGGCAAGCCAGTCGAGGGTGCGAAGATTTCACACGTGGAAATAGTGGCCGGCGGGGAGCTGCGCTTCGGCGATTGACCTTGTGCAGTCGCGGCGCTATGCGTCGAGCAGATGCTTGCGCAATGCTATGCTCACGGCTTCCGCGCGGTTTGCGGCGCCGATCTTGGCGAATACTATCTTCAGGTGGTCGCGTACGTTCTCCGGCGAGGTGTCGAGCATCTTCGCGATGTCGGGATTGGAAAGCCCGCGCGTGAGTGCCGCAAGTATCTGCGTCTGCCGCTCGGACAGCGCGGGAATCGCCGGACTTTCCGCGAGCTGCTTTTTGATCTCCGGCGAGACGACCGTCTCCCCTGCGGCGACGCGGCGGATTATAGGAACGATCTGCTCGTCCTCTGTCGTTTTCGTGATTGCGCCCGCCGCGCCTGCGCGGATTGCCCGGGCGACTCCTTCGTATGATCCAAACGACGTAAGCATCACGACTTTGGCGGACGGGACGAGCTCCTGTATCTTCATCATCGCCTCCGCGCCGTCCATGCGCGGCATGACGAAGTCCATGATGATGACGTCGGGGCGCGTCTTGACGGCGAGTTCCACGGCCTCTTCTCCGTTCTTCGCCTTGGCGACGACTTCCATGTCCTTCTGCGTGGAGAAGAGTGCGGCAAGACCGAGGCGCACCACTGCGTGGTCGTCTGCGATGAGTAGCTTGATTTTATGTTCCATTGCGGTTCTTTTAGACAGGATTACAGGATTAACAAGATTTTTCTGATTCGCTGGACGGGAGCGAGATTGTGAATTTCGATCCATGTCCGGGCGAGGATTCTATCGTGATTTCGCCACCTGCGGTTTCGACTCTTTCGTGGACGCCCTGAAGGCCGAAGTGGCCTTCGTCCGCGCCCGGCGAGGCTGCGGGGTCGAATCCGCATCCGTCGTCAGCGACGGAGAACTTCAGCGTACCCGTCTCGAACGCGCCTGCGACGCGGATATGCCTTGCGCCACCGTGCCGCACGGCGTTCGTGACGAGCTCCCGCACGATGTGCAGGATCGCGTGCGCGGACTTTTCGGTGAAGGCGCTTCGCGGCGCGGAGAACCTGACGGTCAGTTTGGCGTCGCCGACATGCGGAGCAAGCGCGATTTTCAGGGCCTCGTCCATTGTCGCGCTTTCGAGTGCGTTGTTTCTGAGGTCGTGCAGGACGTTCCTCAGTTCGTTCCGGCAGGAGCTCACGGTGTGCGCAGCCATTGAAAGGTGGCTTTGCGCCTCTTTCGGGAGAGAGTCGTTGAACGCATTTAGGGCTCGAAGTTCCATTGAGATGCCGGTCAGGTTCTGCGAGATCGCGTCGTGCAGTTCGGTGGCGAGGCTGGTGCGTTCGAGATACTTGAGTTCGGAGCGGACGCTTTCCATCCGCTCTTCGGCGAGCTTGCGTCCGCGTTCCTCGGAAAGGCGGCTCAGAGTGCGGTTCCAGATGAGAACGGCGATGACGATGAAGACGAGCAGACAGACGAGCGCGAGAAGCCGGCGGGGCGTCCACCACGACGGACGCGAGAGAACGCGCATGTCGGACGGCGAGCGCACGACGAGAAAGAATCCCTTCATGCGCGGGAAGATCGAGTTCGGACGCCAATTCTCCGTCTCCATGACGCAGACGCCAGTCGCCTCGACGATGCAACCGGGTGCGAGGAGGTTGACAAGGGGGGCCGACCCCTGTGGCAACTCGACGGGGATGATGTAGTTGTCGCATTCGAGGCAGAGCCGTTCGTCGTCGGAGTTCGGCACTGTCGCGACGCGTCCTGCGATGCGGATGGTCTTTCCGTGAAAGGTCGGGTCGATGCTGTGACGTCCTTCGGCGTCGGTCATTATCTCGCGTGCAGAAGTCGGAATGATTTGTTTTGCGCTAAGTTCGCCAAGTCCGCAAAGTTTGTCTGGTGTATGTGACTTTGCGCCCTTTGCGGACTTTGCGAGAGGATATCTCCAGATGGCTCTCACGAGATTGATTCGGAAGAGGTCTGTTTCTGGAAAACCGACGACATCGACGAATGTGCCCCATGCCGGGGCGGGCTTCTCGGCGAGTTCGACGTTTATGACTTCGCCGAATCTGGTCTCGATGAGCATCTTCCCTCCCCAGACTGCTATGACGCGGCCTGACGCGCGGCGGCGTCCGAGAAGGGGAATCCTGGAAGGCGATTCGCGGCGCAGATTCTCGAGCTCTGGCACGTCGAAAGGGTCAGAGTTCGACGGTCTTAGAACTTGAATGTTTTTGACGCTTGTCGCCTCATCGCCTCCTATGTGGAGCGTTCGTCCTACGTGCAGGCGATTTCTGTAAACGACAGGTGAGCAGATTCCGGTCGCGAGAATCTCCGCGCCTATGAGATCCTTGCGGTCTTCGTCCGCCGGACTCATGAACGCGGCGTAGACGATTTCGCCGCCTGCGAGGAGCGGCATGTAGAGGAAGCGCGGGTCGTTCTCGTCTCGGAACGTATCGCGCACGACGCCGCGCATCTTTACGCGGCGGTTGTCTTCCGCACCGGAGAGGAAGCGCTCGGCTGTTGTCTCGCCGACGGGCGGCGCGACGCCGTTCGAGACGAACGTGCAACTGTCGCACCAGAGCTGGGCGTTATTGTGGATGACGCCCTCAAACCGGTACGTCGCTCCCAGTCGCAGTGGCTCGCGCGGATGCTCGCGCTTGTCGCCGAAGTGCGCCGCGCCTGTCGAGTCCTGCGCGTAGAAGCCGTCCAGATTAATGTCGGCGAAGTCGATGACCTGCGCAGTCGTTTCGAAGCGTGTTTCGTCCGTCCTGACCCCTGCGGCGATGTCCGCGAGCCGTGCGCAGCTCGACGGCCTTACGGCGTCAGCATTGTCCGCCGTAAAGGCGACGGCGGCGAGCAGCGCAAAAAATGCCGAGATAGTATGAGTGATTTCCACAATTGCCTCAGATTATACCATTGCCCGCTGTTTGAAGTCAATCGCGCCCCCGCATTTGCAGGGGGCAACACGCGAGCGTGGAAATATGGTATAATTCACTGTGTGGAGGGACAGCGACATGAGCATACTGATAGATTTGCCGCCGGCGATGGCTCAGGAGGCGCGTGAGTACGCGACCGTTCTGGGAACTACCCTTGAACGGATGCTGTTTGATTGTCTCAAGGCCGAATTAGAGAGACGGCGAAAGCATAGCGAATCAGCCACGCTGCTAATGAACAAATGGCGCGAAGTTGTTCGCGGCGGTCGTGGGCGCATGACAGAACCCTATGTGTTCGACAGGGCAGATGCGTATCCAGAGGGTGAATTCGCATGAAATTCCTCGATTCGAATATTCTCATATATGCGGCTGACGAATTGCAGTCGGGCAAGTACGAGCGAGCCTGTGATATTCTTGATGCTGCAATTCGCGGCAATGGATTTGTCATTTCTGCACAAGTGCTTAATGAATTTGCGTCTGTGATGTACCGTAAATTCAAAAAGACAGATGATGAGGTAAGGACGCTTCTTTCGGTTGCGGAAACTATAAAGACTGTTCCTGTATTGCCGGAATGGACGCAGATAGCTATTGACATCAAGGCAAAGTACGGACTACAATTCTACGATTCACTTCTTTTGGCGGCCGCCTATGCAAACGGCTGTCAGGAATTCTGGTCGGAAGATCTGAGCGACGGGCAGACATACTGCGGCATAAAGGCCGTCAATCCATTTAGGAAATAGGGGCTTCAGGTCAAGAAAACCCTAATCTATTCCTCACCCCCTACCCCTACATTTGTAGGGGTGGCGGTTTTGGGGCGGGTGTGGTAGAATAGTCATTGGAACATGGGTGAACTATGCCCAGAAACCAGTCTAACAAGGAAAATGGCAATGAAAACATGCGAAACTCGCGTCCGGATCACAACCAAGGCAATGCGGCTCCTCTCGCTCGCAGCGGCAGGCCTTCTCGCGCACGGCGCGTATGCGGCGGTGTGGACGGGCGGTGCGTCGGGGACGTTGAATGACGCCGCGAACTGGGACGGCGACATCACGACAAGCACGATGGTCTTCACAAACGACTGCACTCTCACGCTATCCGGCGACGCAACGGTCTATCAGCCGCTCACCGACGGCAACAACACAGACGCTCCCAGTGCGATACAGCAAGCCTCCTACAACCACTCCATCACCTTCGACTTGAATGGTCACAATCTTACTGCAAACTACAGCGACTCTAGTGGTAGGCAGTTCTGGCGCAGCCTCGGGACGTCGGCGACATTTATGGGCGGCGGAACGTTCAGCGTTATGTCCGGCTCGACTACGAATGCAATCATTGCCGACAACGCCTCCCATTACGGCATGACGCTCAACATCTCCGGCTTGGGGACTCGATTTGTCGGTTCGTGGCAAAACCGCGTTCCAGCGAAGGAACAGAAGGGGCCGCGTTTCCTGCTCCTCGACGGCGCGGAATCAGAAGGCGGATTCTTCTTCTTCGGCGGATACAATTCTACGAACGAAATCTCAGGCGGTGCCAATCTCCGCTACCACGCGCCTACGGATAGCACCAGCTATGGTTTATGCGTCGGCGGACGGTTGGATTCCCCCGATGGCGGGTCGGCAGACATCTTGAAGATTTCCGGCGCGGGGACTGTCGTCGAGCCTGTCGCATCCTCCGCGACGAACGGATTGTTCAAGGTCGGGTACGGTGGCAGCGGTGACGCCAATGGAGGAAACCGCTTGATCGTCGAAAATGGAGCAAGGCTCGTCTTGCCTCGTCAGGCGGCGATCGGGCATGGCGGAGTCAACGCCAACGGGGAATACCACTCTGACTACAACGAGCTTGTCGTGACGGGCGCTGGTTCGACTCTCATCAACGAGCGGTCGGACACGGACTGTCCTACGGCGGTCGGCCGGCGCGGCTCCTACAACCGGCTTCTGATCGACGACGGGGCGTTCGCAAAGCTCAAGGCGGTTTCATGCGGCGGCGCAGTGAAGAGTGAGCTTGGTAACGACAGCAACGGCCTTATTTCCAAATACGTCTCTGCATACAACTCCGTGAGGGTTGACAAAGGCGCGACACTCGACGCATACGCGGTTCTCGTCGGCAACCAGCATACCGACTACAAGCAGCGCGTGGCGCAATGGGGCGGGCAGTGCTACTCCAACCGCGTTGACATCCTTGGCGGCTCGACGCTCTATGCGACGAATGGTCAGACGATCGTCGGCATGATTGCCCCGTATTTCGGCAATGTCCTCTCCGTTTCCGGCGCGGGGACGAAGGCGAAGTTCGGCAAGGGCGATTACGCCGTGTTCGTAGGCCAGGCCGGCTCCTGCTCCAATCGATTCGAGGTTCTTGACGGCGCGAAGGTTGAACTGGACGGATCTCTTTTCGTCGCCATCGGCGTAGGCAACAACGAATGGGGCTATGCGTCTGACGGAACTACGCTTGTTCGCGGCATCGGCAATGTGGTTCACATCGAAGGTGCGGGGACATCGGTCACAGGTCTGCAGTCCAACAGAACCATCACTCTAGGTTCTAAGACGAATGGCAACGAGAACGTCCTCTGGGTCGGCGATGGCGCGACGCTGACATGGCCGTACGTCTTGTCCATCGAGGGTTTTGACAACATGGTTGTCGTCTCGAATGGCACCTTCAATCTCGCGCAGAATCTCCGTTCCGTATGGGATGACACGCACACTGTGGAGGTCTCCGGGCGCACCCGCTTCGTCTTCGCCGGAGCGGCGCCAAAGCTCGTCGCGGCTGGCACCGGCATATCGAAGTTCATGAACGAGGCAGTCCTGCGCTTCGAGGTGCCGGCGGCGGGCTGGACGGAAGCGCCGCTCCAGATTACCGGGACGTCGAACAACGTCGTTTTCAACGATGACACTGGGCTTGAGGTCGATGTCGCGGCATACGTAAAGACGGGCGGCGGCGAGATTCCTGTCATTACGACCGGCAGGGGGCTGGACATTTCGAGTACCTTGCTCACGACCTGGAACACGGCGCTTGCAGAGCAGAACGCATCCGTGCGGCTTTCCGACGACAACAAGACGCTCTATCTTAAGGCAAAACCGAAAAGCGGCTTGACACTGTTTGTCAGGTAATTCCGGCATGACTACGTCAAAGTCGTTTTCTGCAGCCGCTGTTTTTGCAGCGGCGGCGTTGGGTGCGGCGGCTTCGGCAAGCGCCGCGATGTTCAAGGACGGCGACCGAGTTGTGTTCTTCGGCGACTCGATTACGGCGGGCGGTAGCTACCACCGATTCCTCTCTGACTACTACCTGACGCGCTGTCCTGACGCCGACATCAGATTCTTCAATGCCGGTGTCGGCGGTGACAATTCGTTCGCGGCCTTGAGGCGCTTCACGGACGACGTGGCGGCGCGGCATCCGACAGCCGTCTCGGTGATGTTCGGCATGAACGATTTCGGCTTCCGGTGCTGCAACGATACGGAGACGGAGGAAAACATCCGCGAGCAGGCGAAGCGCATCGCCGACTACCGCGCCAACATGTCCGCGCTCTTCGACCTCTGCGCAGAGACGTGTCCAGCCGCCGCACTCTACATGCTCACGCCGACTCCGTTCGACGACGCGCCTGTCGTTCACGGACGCGACGGAAAGGTCGTTGAGCGGCATCCCGGCGCGAACGCCGGGATAGGCAACTGCGCAGCGGTCGTGCGCGAGGATGCGGAGAAGCACGGCGCGACGCTTGTCGACCTCTACACGGTTCTGAACGATTCCATGCGCTCGAGGCGCAGGAAGAATCCGTCCGAGATCTTCGCCCGCGACCGCATCCATGTCTGCAGTGGAATCCATCTTCTTGCGGCGATGGCGTTTTTGGAGGCACAGAACGCCGATCGCGTCGTCTCGGACATCGCGCTCCGAGAGGGACGCTGCATCAAGAGCGTCAAGGCGGAAGTGTCGGACATTGTCACGAACGCAGTCGGCGGCATCGCGTTCACGGTTCTCGAGAAGTCGCTGCCCATGCCGTTCTGTGGAGGGGTGGAATCATTCACCAACGCGCCTTCGGTCGCCGCCTTCAACCAGCAGGTGTTGGCTTTCTACTGTCTTTGCGACGGCGACTGGACGCTGAAGATCGACGGAATCGAAATCTGCACGGCGTCCGCCGCCGAATGGGAGCGCGGCGTCAACCTCGCCTTCAACGAAAAGACGCCGCAGCACCGTCAGGCGATGGCGGTAGCGAAGGCGAACGACGTGCGCTGGCACAAGTCCGGTAGCGTCGAGTCTCGTCGCCAGGGACTTAGGCGGCTCTTCCGCAGCCGTATGCCGAAGGAGAATCTGGATCCCGAAAAGCCGGAAGACCGTGAAGCGTATCTCGCGAAGATGCTTCCGAAGCTGAACCAATGGGATGTCGAGCCGTGGAAGACCACGGTCAAGGAGTGGGACGACCAGGCGAGGCTGCTCGCGGAGTGCGAAGCCGCCTGGCCGGAAGTCCGCGCCCTCGCCAAGCCGATGTTGCACAGATACGAGCTCGTCAGAAAGGACTATACGAAATGAGAATTCCCTGCGGAACAATTCTCGCGGCGGCGTTGGGTGCGGCGGCTTCGGCAAGCGCCGCGATGTTCAAGGACGGCGACAGGGTTGCCTTTCTCGGCGACTCTATAACGGAGCGCGGCGACTTCAACTACGTCCGCGTCATATCGGACTACTACCTGACGCGCTTCCCTGAAGCCGACATCCGCTTTCTCAACGCCGGCAGCAACGGTGGCGGGGCCCGGCAGGGCGCTTTGCGATTCGCCGACGACGTGGCGTCGCGGCGCGCGACTGCGGTCTCGATCATGTTCGGCATGAACGACGTGGGGCGTTCGAACTACAAGACGAACGCGACCCCCGAAATGCTCAAGGCGAGGGACGGCCATCTGGCCAGCTATCGCCGAAACTACGCCGAGCTGATGGAATCCTGCGCAAAGGCGTCGCCCGATGCCGCGCTCTACCTGCTGACACCCTCTCCGCACGACGACCAGACCGTGTTCTACAGGAACAAGGCGTGCGTGCAGATCCCCGGCTGCAACGCCGGCATTGGAAGATGCGCCGAGATCGTGCGAGAAGAGGCGGCGAAGCGCGGCGCGACGCTTGTCGACCTCTACACGATTCTCAACGCATACGTCCGCGAAAGGCGGGGAGTGGAGCCGGACTTCAAGTTCGCCGACGACCGCGTCCATCCCGGCGCGGGGGCGAACATGCTGATGGGCATGGCCTTTCTCGCCGCGCAGAACGCCGACCGCGTCGTCTCGGACATCGCGATTCGCGAGGGCCGCTGCCTCAAGAGCATAAAGGCGGAGGTTTCGGACATTGCGACGAACGAAAATGGAGGCGTTTCGTTCACGGTGCTGGAGCGGTCGCTGCCCATGCCGTTCGCGGACGACGCCTCGGACTGCACAAATGCGCCCGTCGTCGCGGCGTTCAACAATCAAATCCTGGCATTCTACATGCTTGATGGCGGGAACTGGACGCTGACGATCGACGGCGACGAAGTCTGCACGGCGTCATCCGCCGAATGGGAGCGCGGCGTCAACCTCGCCTTCAACGAAAAGACGCCTCAGCACCGTCAGGCGATGAAGGTTCTGGAGGCGAACCGTGCGCGTGCGGCGAGGGCAAACGAGATAGAGGCGGCGCGGCGTCGCATCCGACACGAAATGCTTCTGAAGATGCCGCAGCAGAAGCTTGATCCGTCCAAGGCGGAAGACAGGGAGGTGTATCTCGCCAAGGCTCTCGAGAGTATGTGGTGGGAACCGTCCAAGGTCCAGATGAAGGCTGCGGTAAGGGAATGGAACGACCTTGACCGATTGCTCGACGAGTGCGATGCCGCGTGGCCGAAGGTAAGGGCGCTTGCAAAGCCGGTTCCGCACAAGTATGTGTTGAGCAGGTGTGAAACTGTGAAATGATGAAATGGAGAAAGGGAGAAAACATGAAAAACCTGATCATATCTCTTTGCGCGATCATGCTCGCCGGCATGTCGCAAGGCGTGGAGAACCTTCGCGGCTTCGGGCGGGTGAGTGTAAACCACGAAATACACGAAGAACACGAAAAGGGCGCGGTCTCGGTGATGCGCTTTGAGTGCGAGACGGCGGAGAATGCGGAGACGGTTGCAGGCAAGTTCCTTTATGACCTCTATGCCGAAGACGGCGTGACGTTCAAAGACGGAATCCACGAGACGAAGGGCGGCGCGGCGTTTGCCGTCGCCCGCGACGGCAAGACAACGACGATCTACGCAGCGGATGGCAGAGCGAGTCTGGGAGATCTTTTTAGCCACAAAGAACGCAAAGAACACAAAGAGACCTTTGCGACCTTTGCGTTCTCTGCGGCTAGAAGCAATCTGGTCGAAAAAGCCGCCGTCCCGGAATACATGAAGGCGTTTCGCTGGGGCTCGTATGGCATGGGTGGGCTCGAGAACTTCCACAGCTGGCAGGACAAGGCCAAGGTGAAGATCGGCATAGACCCCAAGGCAGACAAGTCGCTTCTCGACCCGCGAGAGGACTATGCCTTTCTGCGCGAGATGGGGAACATGCACTTCGACAACTGGCTTCAGATGGAGGCGTTCGACAATTCCGACGGCATTGTTTCGCCGTTCATCTATTCGCGCAAGAAGCTCGCCGAGGACTACGGCATTCCGCACGGGTTTCGCGTGTACATGCCCATTGGCAGCTGGGGAGGCTACAACTGGTTTGACCGCCGGTTCGCTTCGCACACGGAGGAGCCCGCGAAGTGGATGCAGAACGGGTGGCTTCGGTACCAGCTGCACCAGCCGCACGCCTCGTGGTACGACAAGGACATCTGGGGCTATGCGGCGGCGAAGACGAAAGACGTTATGCAGCGCTTTGGCACGGACAAGACGCGGAACTGGATGCATCCTGCGGGCGAACTTGTCCATCAGCCCTGGTACGACTGGCACAGCGACTATTCCGCAACGGCGCGGAAGTCGTGGCACGACTATCTCTCGAAGAGGATGACGCTCGCGGAGGCAGCGTCTGCCTACAACCATCCGCAGCGACCGTTCGGGTCGTGGGACGACGTGCCGGTTCCCGAGTTCGCCACGTTTGCCGGACTTGACGGCATGGTTCTCGACCTCGAAGGCACGTGGCAGACATCGGCGGATGGCAATGCGTGGACGGAGATCCACATGCCGGGCAGTTGGGATTTTCTTGGGCTATACGGCAAGAACGCAGGCGAGGCGATGAAGCTGGGCGACAAGGCGGAGCGGCGGTTCCGGAGGATTTTTTCTTTGACAGGATTAACAGGATTGACAGGATTGACAGGATTGGGGAAAAGGATATACCTCTATTTCTTCCCGATGACGCGACATGGCGGCAGGGTTCTGCGGCATGAGGTCTCGCTCAATGGCTGCAAGCCGGTGACGGTCGGCCAATGGTGCGCACTTGACGTGACGGACACGTTGAAGGATGGCGAGAACACGATAGACATACTCCTGCGCGGCGTCTGCTGGAACGGGCGCATTTTCCTTTCTGCGGAAAAACCGGAGATGTACCCGAACATGAGCGAGGCGCGCTGCCGACTCTGGACGCTTTGGCATGAATGGCGGCGCGACGCAAAGGCCGAGCGCTGCGAAGAGGTGTTCGACGCGATGCGCCAGGCCGACCCGGACGCGCCGATCGAGTTCATGGCGCCGGTGCGTTTCGGACAGCGCATCATCGACCGCCTGATGCGCGACTGGGGCGCGTTTGCGCATTTTACGGGCGAAGGAATCTGGTTCTACCCGTGGTACAAGCGATACGGCAAGCTTTACGGATACCAGGGGACGAGCGAACTTGGCGGGCCGTACGACAGCGTAGCCGAGGCGCAGACGAGCGCGCTGCGCGTGTTCCTCGCCGGGATCGACATGCACAAGCCCGTGTTCATTACGCAGACCTATTCGCGCAATCCCGACGTGCGCAAGTGGTGGCTGTCGCACAAGAGCCTCTTCGCCCGCATGGGCACATACGACATCGACCTCGCCCAGCCGCAGGTGCTGATCTATCGTCGCACAGAGTTGAACGACGACGGCTTCCCCGCGCCGTTCCCCGCCGTGGACGCGACGGTCGGGGAAATCCGCTCGCCGTGGAACTACGACATGGGGCGTGGCTCGCTACAGTCCATAGGCCAGTCTTTCCTCTACATCGACGACGATGGGCTGGAAGACGGCAAGATGGACGGCTTCAAGGTGATGTTCGACTGCGGCAACGAAATCATCCCCGAAGAGGAGGTCGCCCGCATCAAGGCCTGGGTCGAGAAGGGCGGCGTCTTTGTCGCCTATCCGTTTACAGGGCGCAATACGCCGCTCAAGGCCGATGCCTGGCCGATGGCCAAGTTGACCGGATCGAGGATAAAGGCGAATGAGACGATTGTACGTCCCGGCAAAGTGCCGAAGGTGACGTTCCCCGAAGGAAGCAGATTCTTCCCGTCTTTTGCCGGACAGACGATCCACGGCGCAAAACGGCGTATTCATCAGCTCGATTTCGCGCTTGAAACTGTTTCGGACGACGCCAAACCGATCCTGTTTTGGGATGACGGGCGAATCGCGGCGACTGCGCGTCGCGTCGGCAAGGGTCTTGTCGTGCATCTCGGTTCGATGTTTTGGCGCGGCTCGGAGGACGTGAAGGGAATGTGGAATCCGCAGGACGAGGTGGAGCGCACCTTCCTGCGCGACTTGCTCGCCGCCGTCGGACATTCGCCCGCGCTCGTCGAAACTGACGACCGGCTTGTGCTGGCGCAGCCGTATCGTTCGCATGATGGCTTGAACTTCGTGGCGGTGCTGTGCAACTTCAATGAGGAAGGGGATGCTGTGTCTCGCGCAGAGACGCCGAGACGCAGAGAGACGATTGTGAGATTACGGTGCGGACGAAAGCCGAGAAGAATAGTCGGATATGCGGGGGTTGAGTTCTGTGAAAATCAAACGGATTTGCTCACGCCTAACGGCGTTCGCGAAGAAGTGAGCCGCGTTAGCGGCGAACAAATCCGTGTGTTAAACAATCACCTCTGCGACTCCGTGTCTCCGCGAGAGATGCCTTTCGAGTGGGATGAGGCGACTGGCGTTGCGACTGTGCGTATCGCGCTGCCGCCTCAGGAAGTCGCGATTCTGAACGCCGAGTGCTACGACATTGGCGACGCGCTTGCGCACTGGTGGAAGAACAGTGCGGAGCAGTGGCACGAGATCAAGAAGCCGACCCGAGACTTCTCGAAGTACACGAAAGGAGAGTGGAAAGACCCGACACAGGATTTGAAGGAAGGGTGGAATGTTTCCAATCCTGTAAATCCTGTAAATCCTGTCAAAGACATTCCCCTCGACTGCCTCCAGTTTTGGGGGTGGCCGGAGGGGAAGGGCGCGACGTGCCGCAAGACATTTGACCTCGAAGATACGGGATGGCTGAAGGACGGCGGCGTTGTGCGCCTTGTCGTCGGCGCGTGGGTCGGGCCGAACTTCCTCACGCCTGCGACAATCAGGCTCAATGGAACGGCGCTCGTCGAGAAGTCGGTCAAGACGTATCTCGACTTCGACGTTACAGCGGTTCTCAAGGAGAGAGGAAATGCCCTTGAAATCGAATTCTTAGATGCGCCTGAGGGCGACAAGTTCACCGGCATGAACGGCAGCATATACCTCTACCGCCGAGCGAAGCCTTTTGCCAGCGTATGGATAAAAGGAGGAGACAAGCCGGTCGACACGTCTCACGTCACGTGTCTCATGTCCGACGTCAAAGGCGTTCCCGACGCCATCCTGCTCTATGTTCCAGCCGACTGGAAGGGCAAGTATCGCGTCCGGCTTTACATGGAAGGAACACGCGACGTTCCAAAGGGCGTGAAGGTGAAGGATCGTTTCATGCGCAAGCACCACCACAACTTCGGCAACATCACCGACATCGACATCACCGATATTCTTGAGTTTGGCGCAGAGAACCACATTGACATCGGCGCGAACAGCCCCGGCGAACAACCCGACAAGACATCCGTAAAGCCGTTGTCCGTACTGCGGCTCGATTTGTACAGGGAGGCAAAATGAGAATCCTGTTCGGAACAATTCTTATAGCGTTTGTGGCACTCGCCGTCGGCGCGGCGGATCTGCCGACAAGGGACGTCCCGTATGTGACGGAGGGCGACGCATATCGCATCGAGCGATGCAAGCTTGACCTTCGCATACCGTCCGAGACCGGGTTCCCAACGGTCGTGTGGTTCCACGGCGGCGGATTGACGGTAGGAGGGCGCCACTTCCTCGACATCGACCGCAGAATCGGAATCGTGGCCGTCGACTACCGGCTTATGAGCGCGACGAACGGCGTGCAGGGCGCGGACTGCATCGAGGATGCGGCGGCCGCCGTCGCCTGGACGCTCAACAACATAGCTGCGTATGGCGGCGACGCCAACAAGGTCTTCGTCAGCGGAATGAGCGCCGGCGGGTATCTTACGATGATGGTGGGCATGGCTCCCGCATATCTTGCTAAGCATGGCTTCAAGCCGACGGACCTTGCGGGCATAGTGCCTGTTTCGGGTCAGGCGACGAAGCATTTTGCTGTAAGGCAGTTTGCGGGCGACAATGATCCGCAGTACCTCCCCAAGATTGACGAACTCGCCCCGCTCCGGTGGGTCGGCGCCGACCTGCCGCCGATTCTGGATGTCTGCGGCCAGCCGCCGTACGAGTGGAAGTGCCGCTCAGAGGAAAACCGGCTGCTCGTGGCGTCGTGTGTCGCGCTCGGACACAAGAACGCCCGCTTTGTCGAATGCCAGTTCTGCGACCATGGGCGCGTGTTCCACGCTGCGCTGCCATATCTCGAATTCTTCGTCCTTGGTCGGATGCCGTAAGCTGCGCTGAAATCTATATGCTTGTGTTGCGGCGCCCGTTGAAGTGCGGATGCGCGATAAGGGAAGCAAACGAAGGGAGGACCAAATGAGAATCCTGTGTGGAACAATCCTCGCGGCAATGGTGGTGTTGTTTGTTGATGGTTGAGGGGACACGTCCAACCGATATATTAAACATATAATCGAATAAAACAGACAAGTGCTGTTGCCATTCGATTATATGTTTTCCGCTCTTATGTCGGTACCGGACCAGTATCCAAAGATGGTTCTTTCGCTTGATCGCGTCGATTTCTCGTCAAACGGAATCCGGCATGAATATCTTCCCGAATTCCTCATGGGAACGTGATCGGGAAAAGTTGGGGACAAAAAGTTGGGGACAGACCCCTTGCGACCATTGTACCTTGCGCCCAAGTTTGACAAGTGCCTGTAGGCAGATTGCCAAAGACCGGTTGCAAATCCGGCGGCGCAACACCCCTACAATTGTAGTGGTTGCCGCCAGAGGGGGATGATGTTATCATACACGCATGAAAACCAAACGCGTTTTTGTGACGTCCTTTTCCGCGCTGGCGGCGGCGATGGCGCTGCCGGCGATGGCCATGAACCACAATCTGCTCGCGCCGTGGGCGAATCCGCCGCGCTGTTCGCCGCCGCAGACGCCGCTCTTCGCGTTCTTCAACCGCGCGAACGCCGACTTCATGTTCAAGGACGGTGGCGAGAAGGTGGAGATATGGTGTCAGGCCGGCGAGCGGACGGCGAGCGGGCTTTCCTGGTCGCTGCACCACAACCAGATCAACAAGCCTTTCCGGAACGGCGTAGCCGAATCGCTGCCGGGCAATCTTTTCCGCATCGAAATCTCAACGCAAGACCTCAAACCCGGATTCTACGACGTGCGCGTGAAGCTTGAGGGGCTTGGTTACGAAAAGCTCGCAGTCTTCCACGACGCGAAGACAGGCAAGGCCAGACTTGATGCACCTGTCGGCGTCTGCACATTCGGTTGGAAGCCGGACTTGATGCCGATTGTCGATACGGCTGCGTATCGCCCTGCGGATTTCATGCAGTTCTGGGAAGACGCGATGGCTGAATACCGCGCCATTCCACTTGACCTTCGAATTGAGGGCGAGATGCGGGTGTTCAAGGGCGATGAGGTCGACCGCTACAACATGGAAAGCGCATGCCTTCCGCCGAACTTCGACCCGGACGGCACGAAGTTCAACGAGGTCGTGTCGTATAAGGTCAGCTTCGCGGGGCCGGACGGCGGACGCGTGTACGCGTGGGTGGCACATCCGAAGGCCGAAGGAAAATTCCCCGGGCTCGTCGTCTATCCAGGCGCAGGCACGGGCGGCAGACCGCGTCCCTTGGACCATGCGCGGCACGGCTACGTCGCGCTCGACGTGCAGGTGCATGGGCTTGCCGTCGAATGCGATGGCACGGCAAAGTTTCCGTGGTATAACGCGCCGCACGATACGTATCCGGCGGAGATCGACTCCCTCAAGAGTCTTGTCTGGTACAACCTCTACCGCCGCGCCCTGCGCGCCGTGGATGCGCTTGCCGAGCAACCGTGCGTCGACGCTTCTCGCCTCGCGGTGTGCGGTGGAAGCCAGGGAGGAAGGCTTTCGATAGTAGTCGCTTCGCTCGATCCGCGCGTCAAGGCTGCGATTCCGTGCATTGCGAACTCGCCGAACCTCCCGCACCTCTACTGGACGCGGAAGTGCAACGGAGAGAAGGCGTGGTGGGCGAAGGCGCCTGTCGAAAAACCGCTTGCGGAGCCGGTGGACGGAACGGAGAGCTATGGAATGTTCGAGGCGGCGGCAACTCCTCAAATGAAGATGCTCGCCTACTTTGATCCAATCAACTTTGCGCCGCGCGCGAAATGCCCCGCCTATTTCAATGGCGGGCTGGTCGATCCCGTCTCGCCCGCCTATTCAACTTACGCGGCGTTCCTTCGCTGGGGCGGAAAGGACAAGACGTTTGTTGCCGTTCCCAACCACGGCCACGACTGGTGGGCGGCGTTCGACCGTGCCGCCTACCGCTGGCTGGACAGAGTTCTGGGGGATGAAAAAAGGACAAGGGGTTGTCAGTGATCGAAGACGGCACTGTGGTCGTTTTCAAGAGTTCGGGGCGCGGAAGCGATAGGTGAATCAAGTAGAAACCCCTCGAAGCGGCTGTTTCCGGGCGGGCGCTGAAAAGGATGCGGCTTCACGAATGTGTGATGGTTGTGTCGGAATCGTTCTTGGCTTCGACAAGAAGGATGGTTGAGTCGTGGGTGTTTGCCAAGCGCGGAATCGTCCGTCTGGCGGCTGAAGGACGGTTGTGGATGGGTTGAGGTTCCCGAGGGTTGGTGCGGGGTTGGAAAGCGGTTGCTGGATGGTTGGGGAAATGGTTGGGGATAAGGTTGTGGTTGAGTGGCGGTTGGTCGTGTCCGTGTCGGTGTTAGGAAATGGTTGTATAGTGGTTGAATTGGCGTTGGGGTTTCCGAAAGTCGGGCGGATGTCCGTCCGTGGGCGGCGCAAGGGCGCGTTGCCCTGCGCGACGCGCGATTTTTTGGTATAATCTTCGGTATGAAACTCGACCCTACGAAGATGAAGGACTGGCAGATCGCAGAAGCTGCCGAAGAGAATCTTAAACCCGCCGCCGCGCTTGCACAGGAGCTGGGGCTGCAGGAGGACGAGTGGACGCCCTACGGCAAGGTCCTTGCCAAGGTCGACGTCACGAAGGTGCTGAAGCGCGTAGGCGCGGGGCGCAAGGGCAAATACATCGATGTCACGGCAATCACCCCGACCGCGCTCGGAGAGGGCAAGACGACGACTACGCTCGGCCTTGTTGAAGGGCTCGGCAAGCTCGGGAAGAAGGTCGTTGGCTGCGTTCGTCAGCCGTCTGGCGGCCCGACTTTCAATATCAAGGGCAGCGCGGCCGGCGGCGGGCTCGCGCAGGTCGTCCCGCTCACGGCGCTTTCGCTTGGACTTACCGGCGACATCGACGCAATCACGAACGCCAACAACCTCGCGATGGTCGCGCTCAACTCAAGGATGCAGCACGAGCGCAACCACGACGATGCGTGGCTCGCGGAGCGCGGGCTGAAGCGTCTCGACATCGACCCGGAGCGCATACAGTTCCGTTGGGCGATGGACTTCTGCGCGCAGGGGCTTCGCAACATAGAGATCGGCCGCGGCGGAAAGCTTGACGGCTTCAACTGCGCGAGCGGCTTCTACATCACGGTCGCGTCGGAAGTCATGGCGATTCTCGCGATGAGCGCCGATCTCGCAGATTTGAGGAAGCGCCTTTCGAAGATAATCGTTGCCTACTCGAAGTCAGGCGCTCCTGTCACGACGAAGGACCTCGAGGTTGACGGCGCAATGTGTGCACTCCTCGTGAACGCGATCCAGCCGACGCTTATGCAGTCCATAGAGGGGCAGCCGATGTTCGTCCACGCCGGGCCTTTCGCCAACATCGCGATAGGGCAGAATTCGGTCGTCGCTGATCGCCTCGCCTGCGCCCTTGGCGACTATGTCGTCACGGAGTCGGGGTTCGCTTCTGACATGGGCTTCGAGAAGTTCTGGAACATCAAGTGCCGCTGCTCGGGGCTCAAGCCCGACGCCGTCGTGCTCGTCGCGACCGTCCGTGCGCTCAAGGCCCACGGTGGCGCGCCTGCCGTTAAGGCGGGTCTTCCTCTCGATCCCGCTTACACGACCGAAAACCTCGAACTCCTCGAGAAGGGCTGCGACAACTTGCTCGCGCACATCGACATCATCCGCCGCGCGGGCATCCAGCCTGTCGTCTGCCTCAACGCGTTCTACACCGACACCCAGGCCGAGCGCGACCTCGTCAAGCGTGTCGCCGAGGGCGCGGGCGCGACATTTGCCGTAAGCGACCACTGGCTCAAGGGCGGCGATGGCGCGATAGAGCTTGCCGAGGCGGTCATCGCCGCTTGCGACAAGCCCAATGAGTTTGCGTATCTCTGCGATCTTGAAGAGCCCCTTAAGGACCGCATCGAAAAGCAGGTCAAGGAAGTCTACGGCGGCGATGGCGTCGACTTCGAGCCGCTGGCGCTCGAAAAGCTCGCGGCCTTCCAGGCAGACCCCGAGACGGCGCGTCTTCCGATCTGCATTGCGAAGACGCAATACTCGCTTTCCCACGACCCGAAGCTCCTTGGCCGTCCGAAGGGCTGGCGCATGCCGGTCAAGGACGTTCTCATCTACAGGGGCGCGGGTCTCGTCGTTCCCGTGGCGGGAGAGATCAAGCTTATGCCGGGAACATCGGCGTCGCCGGCCTATCGTCGCATCGACGTCGACGTTGAAACTGGAAAGGTGAAAGGACTCTTCTGATGAAACGGCAGGTTGTCCTCATAATCTCGCTCGTAGCCGGCCTCATCGCCGCGATTCTGACACGTGCGTATCTTACAGTCAAGGAAAACGAGATCAAGGCGGAGAAGGCGAGACTTGTCAAAAAATATGGCACCATAGACGTTCTCGCGTTTGCCCGCGATGTGCCGTCTGGCGCGGTGCTCGCGAAGTCGGATCTCGGCGTGAAGACCGTTCCGGCGATTGGCATGAGGGGCCAGGCGCTGACTAAAGACGATCTTGACATCGTCATCGGTCGCAAGACGACGGTCGGCCACAAAGCGCTGGAAGTTGTCTTCTGGAGCGACATCGAGGGCGGCAATCCGCGCGAGAAGGGGCTTTCCGCCGACGTAAAGCGCCAGATGCGCGCAATGTCGATCAACGTGAGCGGCGCCGCGTCGGTCAGCGGCATGGTGAAGCCAAACGACCATGTCGACGTAATAGGCACGTTCAACTTCCCCGACGACGATGGCAAAATCAAGCGCGGCGATCCAGTGACGTGCACGATTCTCCAAAACGTGCTCGTCCTCGCGACTGGCAAGGACACTTCAAAGACCCTGTCGCGCGAGCTGGGGATGGTCGGTGGTTCCAACTACTCAACCGTGACGCTCGAGGTGACTCCGCGCGAGGCCGAGATGCTGGCGTTTGCAGAGCAGATCAAGGGACGTCTTATCCTGACGCTCCGCAATCGCACCGACACTTCTTCTGAAAAGGAGCTTCCGCAGATCGACTACCTCAAGATCCGCCAGGAAATGGAGGAGTTAAACCTTAAGCGCCAGCAGAAGATCGGAGGTCGGTAGCAGATGATTCTTACCACCCTCATCGGCGAGAATCGCGAATCCCGAACGCTCACCGACGGGACGTATATGATCGGGCGCAATCCGTCGTGCCAGATCTGCTTTAGCTTCCCAGACGTCTCCGAGCGCCATGCGATCCTGACCGTGAGGGGGAACAAGGCGGTTGTGGAGGATCTTCATAGCGCCAACGGAACTTATGTCAACGGAGAGCCGATAGACGGTCCTGTCGCGCTTGACGGCGGCATGGTCGTGCAGGTCGGCGGGTCGATGCTTCGCGTCTGCGACGAGAACGACTGGGCGGCGAAAGCGGCCGAGGATGTTGCGCGCGATGAGCCGGTCGAGGAGCAAGCTGACTCTGAACAAGTTGACGACGACGAGCCACCGCCGCCAGACCCGCTCCGTGAGCTTCGCAGGAACGTCCAGGAGCAGATACAAAAGGAGCTCCTGAAGCGCATGGACATGAAGCGGCTCACGATGCAGGGCGTCGACCGCGAGGGGCTTGAGGACACTGCGCGCGAGAAAATACGTCAGATTATCGACGAAGTCGTGGCGAACGGAAGGCTTCCCGACGGCATCGACCCTGTTCGCCTCGAGGACGACGTTTTCAACGAGGCGATGCGCCTCGGGCCGCTTGAGGAGCTCTTGGCCGACGACACCGTGAGCGAAATCATGGTGAACGGCCCTGACAAGGTCTACATCGAGCGCGGCGGAAAGCTCCAGCTCTCCGACTGCCAGTTCACTGACGACGCGAGCGTCCTCTCGGTGATAGAGCGCATCATTGCGCCTCTTGGCCGCCGCTGTGACGAGTCTCAGCCGTATGTCGACGCGCGTCTTGCAGACGGAAGTCGCGTCAACGCGATCATTGCGCCTCTTGCGCTTTCGGGCCCAACGATCACGATACGAAAGTTTTCAAAGAAGGCACTTACGCCAGACGACTTCATTCGCTTCGGCACGTGGACCCACAACGCGGCCGAGTTCATGAAGCTCTGCGTGTGGCTCAGGAAGAACGTCATAGTCGCTGGCGGAACGGGCTCGGGAAAGACGACGCTTCTCAATTTGCTATCTGGCTACATCCCACACAGCGAGCGAATCGTAACTGTCGAGGACGCAGCGGAACTTCGTCTTCAGCAGCCGCACGTCGTCCGCCTCGAGGCGAGGCCGCCGAACATCGAGGGGAAGGGTGCTGTGCCGATCCGCGATCTCGTGAAGAACTGTCTCCGAATGCGCCCCGACCGCATCATCGTCGGCGAATGCCGTGGTGGTGAAGCTCTTGACATGCTTCAGGCGATGAACACCGGCCACGACGGCTCGCTCACCACCGTCCACGCGAACTCGCCGCGCGACGTCATATCGCGTCTCGAGACTATGGTGCTAATGAGCGGAATGGAGCTGCCGTCGCGCGCGATCCGCGAGCAGATCGCCTCGGCAGTCGACATCATCATCCACGAGTCTCGCCTTTCCGACGGCTCGCGCAAGGTCACGGCGATCACAGAGGTGACGGGACTTGAGGGCAACCAAATAGTGATGCAGGACCTTTTCGCCTTCAATCAGAAGGGCGTTGGGTCGGATGGCAAGATCATTGGCGAGTTCAAGCCGACGGGTGCGATGCCAACGTGGTTCGACCAGCTTGCGGGGCGCGGCATCAAGTGCGACCCAAGGATGTTTGACCCCGACTGCAAGACAGACTTCAACGTGGGGCGGACTAAATGATACTTTGGATATCAGTCGTCCTCTTCGGCGTCTGCTTCGCGGGAATCGCGTGGTATTTTTGCGCTGGCGTAAAGATCAAGTCCGGGTGGCAGAACGGCGAAAGTCCGCTCGCGAGATGGCTCGACCAGCGCAGGCGCGACAAGTTCAACGAACAGCTTCCCGAGGCGCTCGCCACGATGTCGAACGCGCTTCGTGCCGGTTTCTCCATCTCCCAGGCGTTTGACTCGGTTGTCGCGCAGGGCGAAAAGCCGATGTGCGAGGAGTTTGCGATTCTTCAGCAGCAGCTCCGAATAGGCATGAGCTTCGAGGATGCGCTTGAGTCGATGTCTGGCCGCGTCGGTTCCGATGATTTGACGCTCGTGACGACGGCGATTCTCATCAGTCGCAAGACCGGTGGCAATGTCACGGAAATCTTCGACAAGATATCCGAGACGATACGCGGCCGCATGCGCATTGAGCGCAAGGTCAAGACGATGACCGCACAGGGACGTCTGCAGGGAATCATTGTCTCGGTGATGCCGCTTTTCCTTGGAATTGTCATGACGATCCTTAAGCCCAAGCTGATGCTGCCGTTTTTCTGCAGTTTGATGGGGCTGGGTTCGATAGTCGCGGTGATCGCCCTCATTGCCGTCGGCTGGATAATTATCCGCAAGATAATCAAAATCGACGTCTGACATGCGGTTTTCGCCGTTCGTCGCCCGTCTTTTTTGGTATAATATACTCTTAAACTTGCGAGTAGATAAGATGAAAGACAGATTTTTCGACAAGATTGACTGGGCGGCCTTTTGGACGGCTACGCTCGTCACGTTTGCAGTCTATTTCTTTACCCTTGGTCCGTCGGTAGGGCTTGAGGACTCGGGCGAGCTTGCTACGGCAGGCGCGCATCTCGGCGTCCCGCATCCCCCGGGGTATCCATTCTGGACGTTCTGCAGTTGGCTTTTCTGCAAGGCGTTTTCCTGGGTTACTTACATGGGACACCCGACGCCTGCGTGGTGTATCTCGCTCTTTTCCGCTACGGCCGGCGCATTTGCCGCGGGTTTCACGGCGATGCTGATATGTCGCTCGGGGCGGGATTTCCTTGGAGGTGGAACGGACGGGGGTTCGGGCACCACCCCTGCTAGGGCATCCGCTCCGCGGACAGCCTCCGGCTGGGGGATATCCGCACCCCTGCCCAAGGAGGGGGTCAATGAGTGGCTCTGTTTTGGCGGCGGCGTTGCGGGCGCGCTCACGTTCGCGCTATCGCCTGTCGAGTGGTCGCAGTCGACAATCGTCGAAATCTACTCGCTCAACGCGTTCTTCTTGATGTGGGTGTTCCTGCTGAGCTACCGCTGGATGAGGAAGCCCTCTGACTTCATTCTCTGGTTCACGGCGTTCGTGTTTGGGCTGGGACTTACCAACTACCAGGTTCTCCTTTTCGCCATCGTGCCGCTCGCGCTCGTCATCGCGATGAAGAATATCGGCATGTTCCGGGACGTCTTTATCTACTTGATGCCCGTTGCTCTCACTTACCAGATAATGCAGATCGGCTGTCTCCAGCGTGCCGACCAGTTCATGCAGTCTGACGTCATCAATAAGCACATGCCAGTCCTGCAGACTGCCGGCTGTCCGTCGTCTGCCGTCATCGTTGTCGGCATCGTGTTCCTCGTCGCGGCAGTCGTTGCCGCCGCAGTCTTAAAGAAGCGCGGCGAGGTCGAAAAGGCGCGTCTTGCAGTTCTCGCGTTTGGTGGCTTTGGCGCGGCGCTCGTGTTTCTCGCCGCGACGATCTTCGCTGGTCCTGCGAAGTGGGAAGGGGTCTCGGCTGCAATCGCGCCGCTCACATCGCCTCGCACCTACGCGCTTGTTGCCTCGTTCATCGCGGCGAGCGTAGTGCTGGCCGTGGCGGCAGCAGTCGTCGAGGAAGACGATCGTCGCATCTGGGAGGGCAAGTCTCTTCCCTACCTCGTTGGCGCCGCAGTCTGCGCGCTCGTCGCCATTGCGGTCGCCGCGAACGTTCCCGCGGCGGGGGATCTCGGCTACCGAGGAACGGCCTATCCGTGGGGCAAGTCGATAGCAATGTTCTGCGTTCCCCTTGTAGCGCTGTTCGTTCTCTGCTCGTTCACGAAGAAGGGGCTTGCGTTCGCGATTCCCGTCGCGGGGCTCCATATCGCGGCGTTTGTGCTCTTGAAGAGCGGCGCGATGAACGGCCTCACGCACCCGTGCTCGTGGTGGTTCTGCTGGCCGATTGCGTGGAACTTCATCCTTCTCGCGCTCGTGTGGGCGACGCTCCCGAATGGACGCTCCGTCGCGGGCGCGGCGTTCTTCGCGCAGCTGGGGGTAAGCTTCTACGCCTACATGCCGGTAGTCTCCGATCTCCGCAACCCGCCGATGAACTGGGGCTACCCGCGCACTTGGGAGGGCTTCAAGCACGCGATCCAGCGCGGCCAGTACGAGGCCATCGGCATACCCAGCTTCAGCGGCGAGGCTATTTTGGCAACCGAGTGGGCCGACTTCGTCGCCAAACATGGCAAGTCGGCGTTTTTGATGTGGTTTGTCGGCAAGATAGCCTCGTGCCAGGAGTTCTTCCGGTTTGTCTCGAACCAGATGGGCAACTATTTCCAAGACGTGCGCGTGCAGTTCACCGACCTTTTGATTCCGTTCGCGCTCGTTCCGTTCGCCGCCGGACACTGGATCGTCAAGAAGGAGAACCGCAAGGCGTTCTGGCAGTGGATGGTCCCGGCTTTCGTCTGCTTCCTCCTGATGAGCTTCCTTCTGCTGATGCTCGCGAACGTGAAGGGTGACTTGCAGGACGGCTTCATCCAGAAGGTGAAGTTCATTTCCTCCCATGCGATGCTCGCACTTTGGATTGGCTACGGTCTTGTCTTCGCGGCCGCGTTCGGGCTTTCTCTCGTAACGAAGAAGGACGAGCTGCTCGCCGCGCGCGCCAAGCCGATTGCATTTGTCGTTGCTGCATTGATGATTGTCGTCTCTTTTGCCTACCCGCTTATCGACAACTACTGCGGCAACTACCGCCTCGGCGTCAACGAGATCGCCTTCAAGCTCGGCGGCAGCGAGCAGAACGGCCACACCTTTGGCTGGCAGTTCGGCGCGTACCAGCTCGACGGTGCGAAGGCGATAAAGGAACAGCTCGTTGCCGACGAAGAACCGCTCCCGGATCCCGACTGGCCGCCGGCTATGGATCCGTTCGCGATCTTCTTCGGCGGTACCGACCCGGGGCGTTTCGTCCCGACGTATATGATCTACTCGGCCGACTTCCGCCCCGACGTCTACCTCATCACGCAAAACGCCCTCGCTGACGGAACGTACATGTCGGTCGAGCGCGACCTGTATGGCGACGAGATATGGATTCCATCTAACGACGACTCCGCCGAGGCGTTCAACGTCTATGTCGACGAAGTGCAGCGCGGCGTGAGACCCGCAAACGGCGACCTAAAGATCGAGAATGGTCGCGTCCAGGTCACTGGCGCGCTCGGCGTCATGGAGATCAATGGAATTCTGACGAAGATGATGTGGGATCACGATCGCCTACGCCATGCATTCTACGTAGAGGAGTCTTACGTCATTCCGTGGATGTACCCCTACCTCTCGCCGCATGGCCTCATAATGAAGCTTAACGCCGACAGGACTCCATACGACCCGAAGACGACCGCGAAGGACCGCGACTTCTGGGACTGGTACACTCGTAGGCTTCTTTCCGATCCAATGTTCCGCCGCGACTTCGCGGGGCAGAAGTCGTTCTCGAAGCTCCGCGCCGCGATTGCCGGTCTCTACGCTAAGCAGGGTCGCCACTCGGACGCGGCGCAGGCGTACCGCGAGGCATGCCTTCTCTATCCCGCTTCGCCCGAGGCGTCGTTCCGCTACGCACAGGAGATCCTGTTGCCGTCGCGTCGCTGGGACGCTGTCTTGGAGTTAATGGACTACACCGACTACCTCGATCCGAACAACAAGCGCACCGCGAACCTGCGCGGCTACGTCGGCTCCCTCCGTTCGCTGCTCGCGCAGATCGAGGCCCTCGAGCCGAAGCGTCGCGCCGGGACTCTCACGCCGGTCGAACGCGTGACGCTCGCAAACTCGCTCTTCCAGATCGGACGCGTTGGCGAGGCAGCGCAGCTCGTCCGCCCGATTGCCGACAGCGCAGCGAATCCGTCGGAGCTACAGGTGCTTGCCCAGATATTCCTCGCAGCCCACCTCGACGCCGACGCCGAGAAGGTGCTGCAGAAGTTCCTCAAGGCCGCGCCGAACGCGAGCGCCGACATGTGGATCGAGCTTGCGAAGATACAGCATCGTTCGGGCCGCAAGACGGCGGCGCAGCAGAGCTTCATCGCCGGCTACCGCCTCGACTCGAAAGGGATATTTGAAAAGCTTCAAAAAGATCAGGAACTGTTCGAGCTTGCCGCGCCCCTGTTCCAGAGAAAATAGCTCTCGACAGCATTTCACCTTGTAAACCTTAAATAAAATGAGATATGAGCCACAAAGAACAGGAGAAAACAGAAGAATGAGATTACAGTTTTCATATGCCTTACCTCCTGTAGCTACTGTACTTTGTGGCTAAAAAGACTTTCAACCTTTCAACTATTCAACTTCAATTTTTCAACCTTTCAACTATTCAACTTTTCAACTTTAATCAAGGAGTAGTCTATATGAAATCACCAAAGAAGGGAATAAAGTGGGAGACCCTGGGATTCGGGTTCTCCGACGTTAACTGCCACCTCCGCATGACGTGGAAGGACGGCAAATGGTCAAAGCCGAAGTTCGTAAAGGAGCCGTGGATCAACATGCACATCGGCGCCGCCTGCCTTCACTACGGGCAGGAGTGCTTCGAGGGCATCAAGGCGTTCAGGCAGAAGGACGGCAAGATCGCGATCTTCCGCCCCGACGAGAACGCGAAGCGCATGTACAGGACGGCTGAGCGCACCTGCATGCCGCCCGTTCCGGTCGACACCTTCATCGAGTGCTGCAAGGCGATAGTCAAGAAGAACGCCGAGTATGTTCCTCCGTTCGGCACCGGCGGCTCGATGTACCTCCGTCCTCTCCTCATCGGCACGGGTCCGCAGATCGGCGTCGCGCCCGCCAAGGAGTACACCTTCATGATCATGGTCATGCCGGTCGGCGCGTACTACAAGGGCGGCCTCAAGCCCGTCCGCGCCGTGATCTTCGACCAGTGGGACCGTGCGGCTCCCCACGGCATGGGCGACGTCAAGGTCGGCGGCAACTACGCCGCGGGCATCTTCGCCCACGAGAAGGCGAAGAAGGAGGGCTGGCCCGTCGAGCTCTACCTCGACGCGAAGACGCACAAGTACATCGAGGAGTTCGCGACGTCCAACTTCGCGGGCATCACGAAGGACGGAACCTACGTGACGCCCGATTCCTGCTCGGTCCTTCCTTCCGTCACGAACATGTCGCTTCGCCAGTGCGCGAAGGACCTTGGCATCAAGGTCGAGGTCCGCCCCGTTCCCTACACGGAAGTGAAGAAGCTCAAGGCCGTCGCCGCCCTCGGAACGGCCGTCGTCATCACGCCCGTCTGGGAGATCACGCGCGGCCGCGAGGTCATAAAGGTCAGCGACCCGAACGTCGTCCACCCGACTTTGCAGAAGCTCTACGACCGCGTCCAAGGCATCCAGTACGGTCTCGTCAAGGACACGCACAAGTGGTGCTTCGAGGTCAAGTAGCGCCCGGCGGTTGAAATGGGCGCCGGCGTTCCGGAACTGATAGAGAGGATTCTCGAGCTCCGCGGCATATCTGCCGAGGGGCTTGATGAATTCCTTACTCCGTCTATCCGCGATCTCGCGCCTTCCCGCGAGCTGCCAAATGTCGACGCGGCGGCCGAGGTGATACTCGCCGCCGTCTGCGCCAAGCGGAAGATCGTCATATTCGGCGACTACGACTGCGACGGTGTTTGCGCGACGGCGATCCTTGTAAGGACGCTTTCGGCGCTCGGCGCCGACGTCTCGGCGTTTCTCCCAGAGCGGCTAAGCGAGGGCTACGGCATGTCCGAGGCCTCGGTCGCGCGAATGCTCAAGGAGAACCCCGGTGTCGGTCTCGTCGTTACCGTCGACAACGGCATAAACTCAGTCGAGAACGTCGCGCTCCTGAAGGAGAAGGGTGTCGAGGTCGTCGTTACCGACCACCATCTTCCCGGCGAGACGCTTCCAGACTGCGTAGTCGTAAACCCCAAGGTGTCGCATCCTGAGATCTTCGAAAACCTCTGCGGTGCGGGAGTTGCGTTCCTCCTTGCAAGCGAGCTTGTTGCGAAGGCGAGAGCCGCAGGCCTCTATTCTGGGCCTTCGCTTGGCGGACCGCTTCTCGTCCTCGCGGGACTTGCGACTGTCACCGACGTAATGCCGCTTCTTGGGCAGAACAGGATTCTCGTCGCAGAGGCGCTAAACCGTTTCGACACACTCGCCCCCGTGGGACTTAGGGCCCTGTTTTCAAAGGCGTCGCGTCGCGGCGTCGTTCGCCACACGTCGAAGGATTTCGGCTTTCTGCTCGGCCCGCGCATCAACGCAGCCGGCCGCATGGCGTCAGGGGTCGAGGCGCTTCGACTTGTTCTTGCGGACGATCAGGACGAAGCTGGCGAGGCGGCGCGCATCGTCAACGGGCGGAACGACGAGCGCAAGAACGTCGAGCAGAAGATGCTTGAGAACGCGCTCGCCAAGATCGTGCCCTCTGCCGCCGCCCAGGTGATCGATCTTCCCGACGGGCACCAGGGAGTCGCGGGAATCGTCGCCGCTCGCGTGATGGAGAGGATGGAGCCGAAGGTTCCCGTCTGCGTAGTCGTCGGCGGACATGGTTCCGCACGTGCGCCAGACGGCATCAATGTCCGCGATGCGCTTGCGGCGTCTGGTGAATTCCTGAACCGCTTTGGCGGCCATGCCGCGGCGGCCGGTTTTTCCGTAAAGGACGGAATGGTAGATGCGTTCCGCGAGAAATTCGCCGAAGTGTGCGCGGGGCTTTCGGTCGAGGTTGGCAACGAGGCGCATGGCGACGGAGTGGACGCTTGGGTGACACCTTACGACCTGACCATCGAGCTTGCAGAGTGGATCACGCGTCTTGAGCCGTTTGGAGAGGGGAACCCAGAGCCGGTCTTCGGAATGAAGAATGCAGTTCTCTGCGACATTCGCCCGCTTGGCGCGGAAGGCCGCCACATTGCGCTTACTGTCAATGGCATGCGCGCCGTCTGGTGGGGACGCGGCGATCTCATCGAGGAACTGCGCCGCACCTCGTCCGCAGCGCGCGACGTCATATTCACTGTCGAGGAGTCAGACTACGGCGGTCCGCATGTCGAACTCCGAATAGCCGAAATCCGCTAATCCTCACGGGGCAATTTGGTATAATATCACATTAATTTCAGGTCGAATTGGAGCATAATGATGTTCAAGCCGGTATCGAATAAAGTCGCCTTCCCGAAGATGGAGGAGGAGGTTCTCGCGTTCTGGGAGAAGGACGGGACTTTCAAGAAGTCGCTGAAGAAGAACGAGGGCAAGGAGCGCTACAAGTTCTACGACGGGCCTCCCTTTGCGACGGGGCTCCCGCACTACGGTCACTTGCTCGCCGGCACGATCAAGGATATCGTTCCGCGTTACCAGACGATGCGCGGCAAGTATGTCGAGCGCCGTTTCGGCTGGGACACCCACGGTCTTCCGATCGAGGCGTTGGCGCAGGAGGCGCTTGGCGTCGCGGGTGCGCCTGAGATCAAGAAGCTCGGCGTCGACAAGTTCAACGAGCAGTGCCGCTCGATGGTGCTCAAGTACGTCAGCGAATGGCGCAAGACCGTCACGCGCATGGGTCGCTGGGTCGACTTCGACAACGACTACAAGACGATGGACTTCGGTTTCATGGAGTCGGTGTGGTGGGTCTTCAAGCAGCTCTGGAACCAGGGCCGCGTCTACAGGTCGCACCGCATCATGCCGTATTCCTGGAAGCTTTCGACGCCGCTTTCCAACTTCGAGGCCGGCTCGAACTACAAGGACGTGCAGGACCCGACCGTGACGTGCCGCGTTCGCGCCACGTCAGTTAAGAGTGAAGAGTTGAGAGTTAAGAGTGGGGAGAGCACCGTCTACTTCCTCATCTGGACGACAACTCCGTGGACGCTTCCCGAGAATCTCGCGATCTGCACCGGCGCGAAGATCGACTATGTCGCAGTGCGCGACGTGACTGACGACGCGCGGCCTATTTACGTCATGGCCAAGGCGCGCCTCCCGTTCATCTTCAAGAAGGAAGAGCAGTACGAGCTCGTCTGGGAAGGGAAGGGCGACGCCCTGAAAGGTTCCGAGTACGAGCCGCTTTTCCCGTACTTCGCCGACAAGAGGGCGGAGGGCGCGTTTCGCGTCCTCAACGACGACTACGTCACGACCGACGACGGCGTCGGCATCGTCCATATCGCCCCCGCCTACGGCGAGGACGACTTCCGCGTCTGCAAGGAAGCAGGCGTGACCGCTTTTGCCGATCCGCTCGACGACGCCTGCGCGTTCACTGACGCGGTTCCCGAATACAAGGGCCGATTCTGCAAGGACTGCGACAAGGACATCATCAAGCGCCTCAAGGCCGAGGGGAAGCTCGTCCACCAGGCGACGATCGTCCACTCCTATCCTTTCTGCGACCGCACCGACACGCCGCTCATCTACCGCGCGATCGACGCGTGGTACGTCCGTGTAGAGGACCTCCACGAGCGCCTCGCGAAGAACAACGCGGGCGTGCACTGGACGCCTGACTACGTTGGCGAGAAGCGCTTCGGCAACTGGCTTGAGGAGGCGCGCGACTGGAACATTTCCCGCAACCGCTTCTGGGGAAGCTGCATCCCCGTGTGGGTCAACGACGACGATCCGTCGGACATGATCTGCGTCGGCTCTGCGAAGGAGCTTGAGGAGCTTTCGGGCGAGAAGGTGACCGACCTCCACAAGCACTTTATCGACAAGATCGTCATCAAGAAGGACGGCAAGACCTACCACCGCACGCCCGAAGTGCTTGACTGCTGGTTTGAGTCTGGGTCAATGCCCTACGCCCAACAACACTACATGGGAGATAGCGGACTGAAGTCCGCCGCCCCGAACGGGAAGAAATCGTCGATTGACGATTTCTTCCCTGCCGACTTTATCGCCGAAGGTCTTGACCAGACGCGCGGCTGGTTCTACACGCTCATGGTTCTCGGCACTTGCCTCTTCGACAAGTCGCCGTACAAGAACGTCATCGTCAACGGCCTTGTTCTTGCGGAAGACGGCAAGAAGATGTCGAAGCGCCTTAAGAACTACCCAGACCCCTCGAAGATGCTCGACACCTACGGGGCTGACGCGATTCGCCTCTACATGATCTACTCGCCTGTCGTCCGCGCCGAGAATCTCAAGTTCTCAGAGAACGGCGTCAAGCAGCTCATGCGCGATCTCCTGATCCCGTGGTGGAACGCGTACTCCTTCTTCGTCACCTACGCGAATGTCGATAATTTTGCGGACGCAGAGGTGTTGCAACCCTCCTTCGCCAAGGCTACGGCGGGCGATACCAAGACATTCGAGGCCTCGAATGTCTTGGATCGATGGATCGTCTCTTCGATGGAGACTCTCATAGCCGACGTTACCGCGGCGATGGACGCCTACGACCTGCAGCGTTCGGTGAGGCCGTTCGTCAAGTTTGTAGAGGACTTGACCAACTGGTACATCCGCCGCTCGCGCCGCCGCTTCTGGAAGTCCACGAACGACGGCGACAAGCTCTGCGCGTACAGGACGCTTCGCTACGTGCTCGTCCAGCTCTCGAAGGTCGCCGCTCCTTTCACGCCGTTCATTGCCGAGGAAATTTACAGGAATTTAATCGGTCTCGATGGGCGGGGTGCGGGGGTGCCGTATCCCCCAGCCGCAGGCTGTCCGCGAAGCGGATGCCCTAGCAGGGGTGAAGCCCCGTCCGTTCCAGAATCCGTGCATCTCTGCGAGTTCCCGACGGCGAACGCCGCGGCGCGCGACCTCGCGCTCGAAAAGCGCATGGCCGCGGTCCAGACGGTCGTCGAGCTCGGCCGCCGCTTGAGGGCCGACAACGACCTCAAGGTTCGCCAGCCGCTTAGCGCCATACGCGTCGCCGGTGCCGACGTGAAGGGGCTTGAAGATCTCATCATGGACGAGCTCAACGTCAAGAAGGTCGAATATGTCTCCGACGAGACCGAGCTTTGCGACGTCAGCTACAAGGCGAACTTCAAGACGCTTGGCAAGAAGTGCGGGTCGAAGATGAAGGCCGTCGCTGCCGCTATAGCAGGAAACGCGCCCGGCCTGGCCGGGCTCTTTGGGCGGGGTGCGGGGACGCCCGAGTCCCCGTCCGTTCCAATCGAGGGTGTTGAAGTCACCATTGAGGACGTCTTGGTCACCCGTGCGCCGAAGGCCGGGCTTGTCGTCGCGTCCGAGGGCGCGACGGTCGTCGCGCTCGAGACGACGCTTAGCCCCGAGCTCGTCGCAGAGGGCTTGGCGCGCGAGTTCGTCAGCCACGTCCAGGCGATGCGTAAGGAGGCGGACTTCGAGGTTACGCAGCGCATCAACGTAACCGTAGAGACCGATGCCGAGCTAAAGGCGGCGCTTGAGACGCACATCGAATACGTCAAGGGCGAGACTCTTACGGTGGAGTTTGCGTTTGGCGCGGTTGAGGCCGAGTCGGTCGACCTGAACGGCCATGCCGCCAAGATCAAGATTCAGACTAGGTAAGGCGAGGACAAAATGAGAAAGCTTCCATTTGACAAGCCATGGATCGAAGAAACGGCTAAGAAATGGCCGACGCCGTTTCACGTCTATGACGCGAAGGCAATCCGCGAGAACGCGCGTCGCCTGAAGAAGGCGTTTGCATGGAACAAGGGCTTCCGTGAATACTTCGCTGTAAAGGCAACGCCGAACCCGCACCTCATGAAGCTTCTGAAGGAGTTCGACTTCGGGAGCGACTGCTCGTCGATGGCCGAGCTTATTCTTGCCGAGAAGGTGGGCAACGTCGGCGAGGCGATAATGTTCACGTCGAATGACACGCCTGCCGAGGAGTTCAAGAAGGCATGGGAGCTTGGCGCGATCATCAACCTCGACGACATCACGCACTGGGATTTTTTGCTTAAGGCGGTTGGTGGAACGGACGGGAGCTCGGGCGCTCCCGCACCCTTGCCCAAGGAACTTGAGAGCCATGTGCTCTGCTGCCGCTACAACCCAGGGCCCTTGAAGGGCGGCAACGCCATCATCGGCAAGCCCGAGGAGGCGAAGTACGGTTTTACGCGCGAGCAGCTGTTCGATTGCTATGCCAAGATGAAGGCGGCGGGCGTTACGCGCTTCGGCCTTCACACGATGGTCGCCTCGAACGAGCTCGACCCCGAGTACATCATCGACACCGCGAGGCTTCTTTTCTCGCTCGCGTGGGAGATTCACGAGAAGATCGGCATCGACTTCGAGTTCGTGAACATCGGCGGCGGCATTGGGATTCCCTACAAGCCCGACCAGAAGGCGATGAGTTTGGAGCGCGTGGGGGAGGGAATCCGCGACGCATACGCCGAGCTCGTCGAGGCGAAGGGCATGAAGCCGATCCGTCTCTACATGGAATGCGGCCGCTGCATCACCGGGCCCTACGGCTATCTCGTCGCCAAGGTGCGCCACATCAAGAACACCTACCGCCTCTATGCAGGCCTCGACGCGTGCATGTCGAATCTCATGCGCCCAGCGCTTTACGGCGCCTACCACGAAATCGTCGTTCCCGGCAAGGAAAACTCCGCCGAGCGCAAGGTCTACGACGTGACCGGTTCCTTGTGCGAGAACAACGACAAGTTTGCCATCCAGCGCGAGCTTCCTGTACTTGAGCCGGGCGACTACGTGGTGATCTGCGACGCCGGCGCACACGGTCATGCGATGGGATTCCAGTACAACGGCAAGCTCCGTTCCGCCGAGCTTCTTCTTGAGGAAGACGGCTCGGTGCGCGAGATTCGCCGCGCTGAGACTCTTGCCGACTATTTCGCAACACTCTCGTTCCCTGGGTCGGAGTTTGCTGACATCGCAACAACGCTGTAGGACATGGAAGAGCCAATCGTAAAGCTTGAGAAGGTCTCGAAGACTTTCCGCGACTTTTGGCTGAGGCCGACGGTCGAGGCCGTGTCGGGTCTCGACCTCGAAGTCCGCCGAGGCGAGGTCTTTGGCTTGCTTGGCCCCAACGGCTCCGGAAAGTCCACGACGATAAAGATGATGCTCGGGCTTCTCGCGCCGTCGTCGGGAAAGATTTCCCTCTTCGGGCTTCCGCCGCAGGCGAAAGCCGCGCGCGCGAAACTCGGGTATCTCCCCGAGCTCAGCTATCTCCATCCGTTCCTCACGGCCCGCGAGACGCTTATGTACTACGCGGGGCTCTGCAACTTGCCTAACAAGGTCGCGCGCGAGCGCACGGACCAGCTTCTTGAAATGGTAAAGCTTTCCGACGTCGCCACTCGCGCTGTCGGCGGCTTTTCCAAGGGCATGGCACGCCGCGTCGCTCTCGCGTCGGCGCTTATCGGGAAGCCCGAGCTTCTCGTCCTCGACGAGCCGACTTCGGGCCTCGACCCTGTGTCGACGAAGGAGGTCAAGACGCTCGTCAAGGCACTTGCGAAGAAGGGCATGACGGTACTCACCACGTCGCATCTCCTCGCGGACTCCGAGGATATCTGCGACCGCGTGATGATCCTGAACCACGGCAAATCCGCCGCGGAAGGGAAGGTTTCGGAACTCGGCGAGTCGCTTGAGGAATTCTTCCTCGCCAAGGTGGGAAGCGGAGATGATTTCGCTCTGGCGGATTTTCTGGCTTGAGGTCGTCGCGCTCATCCGGTCCTGGACCGCGCTGATGCTTCTCGTGGCGTCGCTTGGGTGGATGTTTGCCGCCAACTTCGTCCTCGTCACTGACGCGACCGAGGAGGGCAAAAGGGAGATGCTCGTCCGCTACGGGCTTGGCGGCGTCTTTGTGTTGCTTATCGTTGCCGTTCTCGCCGCCGCCACAGGGCTGATCGCATCGGAGCGGGAGTCGAAACGGCTTCAGCTGACCCAGGTACGCCCGGTGTCCGCTTTCTCGATTGCGTGGGGCAAGTTCCTCGCGCTTGCCACGGTCGCCGCGGCGATCCTCGCCTTGCCGTGTGCGACGCTCCTCGTCTCGTCGGAGTTCTCTGATCGCAGTTGCAGCCACGTCTATCGCCCGCGCCTTGAATCTCCGAAGGAAGAGGCGCTCAAGATGTACGACGCCTACATGGCCGACCCCGACACTTCTCCCATGGTTAAAAAGGCGAAGAAGTCAATTGTACTAAGGATACTCGAGCAGCGTGCGAAGGATCACTACCAGACGGTGCAGACGAACGAGACCGCTTCGTGGACGTTCCCCGGTTTCTGCGACTGGAGCAACGACAATCCGTTCGTTGAGCCGTCTGCGAGATTTCGCTTTTCCAACAATTTCAGTATGCGTGACGAGGTCTACGGAACGGTTATGGCAAACAGTTTCTTCGGGATCGTCAGCAACATCACGCAGACGGCGGTGACAGTGCCAATGCGCCTTTGCCAGCTTAAGTGGGAACATGACGTCCTTTCGTTTAGGAACATGGGCGACAAGCCGGTTATGCTTCGCCCACGTCAGGACGTGGAGCTGCTTGTGCCGGCCGACTCGTTTGCATGGAATCTCTTTCGCTCGTATGTCGTTATGGCGTCGATCCTTGCGCTCATAGCCGCCTTTGGCGTCTTCCTCGGCACGGGGCTTTCGCGGCCTGTTGCGCTCTTTGTCGCCTTTGTCATGCTTATTGTCGTCGAGATGGGGCCGAGCGTCGTAGAGCAGTATCCCGACAGTCTCGAGACTGACGCCATTGACAGGTTCGGGCTTTCGGTGGTCCGTGCTGTAGGGGCATGCGCAAAGCCGCCTAGCGCGCTTTCGCCGCTTTCCGCGCTCGCCGCCGACGATTGCGTCGAGCCCAAGGACGCGCTTGGAACGTTTGCGGCCGACTTTGTTCTTGCGCCTCTAGTCCTTTCGCTCCTTTCAGCGCTTATAATGCGCCGAAAGACGTAATATTTGGATAATTTTAGCGTGCGCGGAGATAAGTTCGGGCTAACTTCGTCGATTTGACAATTTTTTGGGGAATTGATACAATTCCTGCGGCGTGTGATAGTGCATGTCAATATAGAATGGGGAGGAAACTCATGTCGGTATCAACGATTCTAACCTCAAAGCGCACAATTTCTGCCATTGTCTGCTCGTTGTCTATAGTGGCAATGGCGGCAACGCCCGTCGCTGTGTGGGACGGGGACTTCAAGCAGGGTAGTTCAACCAAGGGGGGGTGGACGCTCGTTGACTGGAACGAAACCCACGCCGCAGATGGCTCCTCGGTGACGATTGATCGCAACAATCAGGGGTTGATGATTAATTCATCTTATGGCAAAAGCGGCATCACCGTGCTTGTCAAGTATTCAGGTCTCTCGGTGTCTTCAAGCTCCCATCGCGTCCTTGCGGCGAGCTGCGTCACGGCTGCGCACAAATACGACAGGACGGGAATAACGCTTAAGTCGGATGGTAAACTTGTCGGGCTCTGGAACTCCAGCACTACGGCAAACAGCGACACCGACAATGGTACCGCTTCAGGTTCTATCGCTTCCTCAGGTGTGATGGCCTTTAAATACGGAACGGGCGGCACTTATCTCTATTATGCTGCCAACACAGGGGGAAGTTATGATACTGTCTGGGGGAGTGGAGGTTTGATTGCGAGCACGGACATTAACAATAGCTCAATCTATGGTGCGGCGATTGGCGGCATGAGCAACGAAGCATCCCGAAACGGATATGAGGCCGCAAAGGGGATGACGATTACGGCGATAGCTGTCTTTGACAGTGTCCTTTCGCTTGAGGATCTTAATAGCTATGCGTTTCCATCGGAAGGGGCAACATCGATATCGACAGATACGACGGTTACGGCGCTTAATGCGCAGTTTGGTGATGCGACTGAACTGAAGCTGAAGTTTGCGCCAGGCGTAAAGCTGACTATGGATACGGCGTTTACGGCGACAAACGTTAAAATCCTCTCCAACGGGAGTGTTGAACTTGTGGCTGCAACCCAACCGGATGCGACAGAATTGGCGAAGTTTGACTTCTCAGGTGTTGAGGGTGCCGTCAAGCGCTGCTGGCTGGGGCCTGATGTTATAGGATATAATTTTTGCTCCGATGGGTATAACATGTCATATTTCTATGGCGGGGCAGCCGACACGTCGTCTGCCCTGGCAACTGGTGCATGGTACGCTAATGGTCAGTCGAAAGCTGGTACTGAAAAGGTTTATTTGGATGGATTGACAACGCTAAGTTGGTCTGCTCCGACCGTCTGGTCTGAAGGAACCGGAATTAGCAAAGGAACATTCATTCAGGGGTATCTGGATGATAATGGCGGAAGCCCTGTGGTGGAAGTGTCTGCATTGCCGTTTGAGAGCTATGATGTCATCATTTACTGCTCTGCAGGCAGTGAAGGAGCTAAATTCCAGGCCAAATATGTTAACGGGCATTATTATAAATGGGATGCTGAAACTGGAGCTACGGTCATTGCAACCGGAGCAGGCGACAACTGGGGGTCTGCGAAGACATCGGTTACTCCTGTTTATGGTACCAATTGTATTCGTGTCAATAATCTCAGCGGTCCTCTTACAATACGTGGCGGTCAGAGGAACAGTAATTTGGGAGGGGGGTGTGTTTCCGCCATCCAGATTATTCCGGCAGATGTCGAGATTGATGCGACTAATGGCTTCGTGGCGGATGCAACGCGTGCCGCAAACATTCGCAAAGACTATCGGGAAGTCACCATTTTTGGATCTGAGAATAATGGCGCAACGATAGACTTTGGTAATTCGTTTGCGACCTTCACTTCCCACATTGTTTTCGACGGTGGCACGCACACGCTCAACTACCAGAATCCCAACAACAGCGCATCCTTCAACAATCCAGGTGCGCCGGTCATCGAGACAAGAAACGGTGCCATTGTGAATTTCACAACGAAAGACCTAACGGGGTATACCGGTGCTGCTACGGCAAAAGTTCCATACAGCGACATCAAGGTTGGCGAAGGAACGGTGCTCAACTTTATTCCCAACGCCAATTCCAATACATTCTACTATCAGGGCCGCATTACTCTGGAGTCAGGTGCGACACTCAATTCACACTACACTTCCGGAGATTTGTTCCGCATGAATGGCGGCGCGGTAGAGGGCTATGAGCAGATTTATGTGCCGGAATCTCTTCAGGGATCGGAGCACGCCGTAATTGATGGAGCCGAAGGAAATACGGGGTTGTTCTTCCCTGAATCAGCGACAAAGGGTCTTGGTGTTTTTGTTGGCGAGAATTCCACGCTTGACATGAATCTTGCTGTTAAGAGCGCAGATTCTGGGGCACCGCTCGGCAAGTGGGGTGATGGAACGCTCAATCTTAACGGGAATATGTCGGGTTATAAGGGGACTCTAACAGTACACGAAGGAACGGTGAATGTCGGCACGTCAAATACTTTGGCGAATGTCGTCAATGATGGCACTTTGACATTTGCCTACGGCACGACGATTTCAACCTACTCAGGCGCAGGCAATGTCGTTGTGGATGTGTCGCCGCTTGTAAATTATGGTGTAATTGCTTCTGGTTCTTACACGCTCCTTCCTGGCGCGGCCGTTGATCCTGGCAACGTTGAGGTGACTGGGCTTCCGGAAGAGTCTGGCTTTTCCGTGCAGATTACATCAGAAGGAATTGTGCTGACGGATGAAGACGTATTTTCATCGGTTTGGACGGGTGGAAGCGGAAATTGGACGGATGGACAGTTCGATGGCCGCACTGGTTCTACAGAAGGCTTACCGGTTTTGTTTGCCAATTCGGAGAATAGCGATGTCGCCGTTCTTGTGACTGGTGATAAGTCTGTCGTCAGCATGGGATTTGTAGCCGACGACACGGCCTACACACTTTCTGGCGATCAGATTACGACGACAGAGGGTATTGCGGTAAGTGGTGTAGCGCCAGTTGTCATTAGTAACAAAGTGGTTGTTGGCGGCTCTGTTGTCCTTAACGCTGGCACCGAGTTGACTTTGGCTACTGATGATGTCTCGTTGGCATCCGGAGCGCTTTCTGGGTCTGGGACTCTCCTTCTTGACCCTGGCGAGGGCAACGAATTTACAATGTCCACTGCGAACACGTCCTTCACTGGCGAGGCCGTGATCGCAAGCGGCACTGTGAAGATGGGCGATGCACAATCGTTTGGTGTAGTAACGAAGGACGGCGTCATCCGTGTCAAGGGAGGTGCGACTTTCGATGCCAATCATGCGGGGGCTATAACAACCTACTATGCCGAAAACGGACACAAGCTTGGGTTGGTTCTTGAATCAGGCGCTACTTTTGCATCATCCACCCAGAACGACGACAGGAAGTTGAGCGCGGTATCATCGCTGACGTTAGAAGGGGACGCAACCGTGGATGCTACGACAGCAGACGTGTCGATTGCGCTCCATTTGAACTGGGACTATACACATATAAACTTGGGAGCAAATACTTTGCGAAAGAAGGGTAATAATACATTTTCTCTTTCTGCTTGCAAAATCGATGGAACAGGCGTTTTCCATGTTGAGGAAGGAAGTGTTACGATTTGCAACAGCTATTACGGAACGAGGGCGGGATTGTTCACCGAAGGCACGCTTAGGTTAGACTCGGGCACTTACTTCAATATGACGCATTACTATAATGCTGGCAAGTATCCTGTATTTACGGTCAAGAATCTTGAATTGAACGGCATTGTCACGCGCCAGGCCGGAACTGATGCGACAAACAGCACTCTCACCGTCACTGGCTACGTCACTGGCAATGGCACGACGCCGATGCTAACGCTGGCGGAAGGTGCGGTGTTCAAGCCAACCGGCACGGGATATCTGACGATTACCGAGTCGCTGACTCTGCCCAGCGTTCTTACGAATGACGTAAGCGGCATTGACTTTGACTCGGCGTCGACTGTGCCGCTCTTCAAGGTGGGCTCGTCCGAGATGCTTCCAGAGGCCGAAAGCATGGCCTTCTCCTGTGGAGCGCTCCCGAAGAGGTGGTCGCTGGAAAAGACGTCGAACGGTCTTGGTTACAGGTTGAAAAAAGAGATGTCGTTCTCGATCCGCCTGCGCTGACAAGTGAAGGAGAAAATATGAAGAAGACCATCACTATGCCGAGTGGGAACGGCAAGGGCGAGCTCAAGCTTGATCTCGTCCTTGACGAGGAACTTGGAGACAAGTGCGGGCTCTATGCCAAGGTGACGATACCGGCGGGCTCCACGCTCGGGTATCACGAGCACCACGGGGAAGGGGAGAGCTACTTCATCCTCTCCGGCGAAGCCGTCTACGACGACAACGGCACGAAGCGCAGGATCTCCGCTGGCGACACGACCTGGACGCCTTCGGGCTCAGGCCACGGCGTGGACAACTCCGCCGGCTCCGAAGACCTCGTCTTCATGGCCCTGATAGTCAAACAGTAGAATTTTTCTGTAGATCGCATGGGGGCCCAGTCGGTCTTATGGCGAAGATCTGCAGATATTCTGCTCGTTCTACACGGCATAAAAAAGTCAGGCATTAGTGCGATCATGAAAAATTGGGTTGATGTTTGCGATCCACATCGCTGGGTTGCCGTTGCATTAT
>Ga0310695_10002186_pt1 | contig 42181 bp, 27 predicted proteins | sample RumenRJG_04DNA_FD_203882 | JGI IMG/M metagenome (GOLD analysis project Ga0310695, IMG submission 203882) | Bovine rumen microbial communities from Lethbridge, Alberta, Canada - RJG_04 (v2) (version 2) | ecosystem: Host-associated > Mammals > Digestive system > Stomach > Rumen | place: Canada... | reverse complement strand
GCGGGCAATGGGGAAGCCCCGCTCTTTCAGCTGAAGGGCCAGCTGGTCGTCGCTGAGAGGATGCTGTTTGTCCTCATGGTCGACGATGTCTTGCAATTCGTTCTTGATCTGATGGACTGACAGTTCCTCGCCGTCGGCCGTTTTAACACCTTCGCTGAAGAAGTGGCGCAGCCGGAAGATGCCCCATCGTGTCTGGCAGTATTTTGAATTGCAGACACGCGAGATGGTGCTGATGTCAAGCCCTGTCCGCTCGGCAATGTCTTTCAGCACCATCGGCCGCAGGTCGTTCTCGTCACCATATTCGAAAAACTTCTTTTGCCAGTCGATGATACTCCTCATTGTCGTGTAGAGCGTGTGCCGTCGCTGCTGCAGGGCGGTGATGTAGCCTTGAGCACGGTCTATCTTATCGCGGGCATAGACATAAGCCTCTTTCTCCTGTCGGCTGAGTGGACTCTTCTTTTGTTGGAATCCCCTGACGATGTCGCTGAACATGGGCGACACCGAGAGTTGGGGCACCCGTCCGCTGGTGACGACGAACGAGACGTTGCCATTGTCGTCGGTGTCGACGATGAAGTCGGGCGCTATCTGCTGCGTGCTGCGCCCCTCTGTCTCGCCCATGGCTGCTCCGGGTTTCGGGTTGAGGCGCAGAATCTCGCGTTGCACCTCGCGTGCTGCCTCGTCGGTGATGCCGATAGCGTCGGCGATGGCACTCCAGTTGTTGTGCGTAAAATCGTCGTAGTGTTGTTCGATCACCTTCTTCATCAGCTTGAGCATCACGGCCGACCCTTCGTTGTTCTCACGCTTCCGCTCTATCTGTATAAGCAGGCATTCCTGCAGCGAGCGTGCGCCGATGCCCGGCGGGTCGAAAGTCTGCAGAAGTTCTATTAGCTGCCGGATGTCGGCCTCTTCTATATATATATTATGGTATAAAGCCAGTTCGTCGCTCAGGGTGGAGAGGTCTTTGCGCAGCAGACCGTCGCTGTCGAGTGAGCCGATGAGATATTCCATCACCTCCTGCTGCTGTTCGCTCAGTGAGAGTTCGCCCATCTGTTCGCGCAGCGTGTCGTAGAACGATGTCTGTTCGCCGTAGACCATCGTCTCGCGCTCAGCATCGTCGGTATAGTACGAGCGCGCCGTCGGCATCTCGTCGTCGCCTCCGAGCCGTTCCAGCGCATCGTTCATAGCCTGTTGGCGCTCTTCCTGTTCGAAGGTGTCGTCGGTCCATTCGTCGGTGTTCTCTCCCCCTTCGCTCCCCGTAGCCGTCTCGTCGCTGGCCATGCTGCTCTCATCGATGCTCAGAGCGGGGTTGTCGTCTATCTCAGTCCTGACATTCTCCTCCAGCTCAGCCAGGGGCATTTCGAGCAGCCTGACTTGCAGGATTTGCTGGGCCGACAACCGTTGTTGCTGGACGAGCCTTTGTTCTTGGGTTTGTATCTGTCCTGTTAATGTTTTCATCATAAACTCCTATAATTACTTGGAAAGCTTCGGCTCTGTCGATGCTCCTCTCTCCTCTCTCCTCTTTCAGACAAAATATGCTTTCAGCTGTGCGGCCAGGGCTGCCAGCTTCTCGGGCTTATCGTTGCCGAAACGCTGCCATATCTGCCTGCAAGGTAGCAAGAACTCGCTCACCATCATAGCGTCGCGCTTCAGGTAGGGATCGCAAATCTGGAACACGTCCATCACCTCGACAACCGTCTCGGCCGGTATGTCCAACAACCGTGCGAGGGCTTTCACTTCGGGAGTGGAAGCAACCATAGTTGTCGGTGTCAGGCGGAAATACTGGTCGAGAATCATGATGAGGTGGACGGGCATCATCGTTGTCTTCTGCGATGATGCGGCGGTTTGCTGTTGCGGCATGGTAATGCCCTCCAAGGGCATAAAGTCGGCTTCCCATTCGGCAACAGTCTCCTCCACTCCATCGTAGAAGGCGTTGGCATTGCGGAAGCCCTTCATCTGGCGCAGCATCTTCACCCCCTTGGCCAGGCGTCTCGGGCTGTTGCCATACTGCTGCCAAAGGCGCTCCATCCGCGGAGTGTCTATCTGCCTGAGCTTCATCATCTGCTCGTAGAGCACCTGCGGGTGGATGTGCAGTTCAAGGGCGAGGTCTACCATCGGGCGTGAATAGATAGGCTTCACGCCGACGGGCTTGAACAAGTAGAGCTGCATCAGCAGCAACCAGTCTTCGTCGTTCCATGTGGGATGTTTTGTTGCCATACGCTCCGTATTTTTACGGCAAAGGTACGAATAAGTGAGCGAAAAGACAAGAAAAAGCAAAGAAAAGTTGCTTTTTTTCGGGCTTTTCCGAACGGAAGTACCTTCGGCGGAAGCCAATCACCCAGCAAGGTCCGGTAAGATGTGGCTCAGCCACGTCAATCACCGCCCTACCCTTTTGGCCAGATGCTCCTCATCGGCCACACGGACATGGAATATGCCGTTCCCGGCATTTGGCTGAACAGTTCGAAGGCCGTATGGCTGTCGGCGGTGAAGGTAGCCAGCGAGAAAACACACGTGCCATCTTCCGAAAATATTTCAACAGAACACCTGTCAACAAATATGTCCAGCTTCAGCCATCCGTCGATGGGTGCTACCTTGGCATGGCACGTCGTCTCGAACTTCGGCATGTCGAAGTCGGCCACCTGACTACGGTCTACGACGAGCGAATGGCTCTCGGTGTCGTAGGTGATGACAAGTTTCCGACCGCCACCGGCACAAAGGTTGATTCCGAAGGTGTTGCTTGTCGACGTGTCGAAGCCTACCATCGCCTCATATGTGTTGCCCAGCTGGCCGACGGCATCGATAGTCGTCCTGCCCGGAAGGAGGAATCCCTCAAAAAACTGTGGGTTCCCCCTGAGCGAATAAATCTCTTTCTTAGGTTTCTGTACAAGCCGCCATCCTTCGGGCGTATCGCGGAGCGACAGTTCGCGGGGAATCGACCAGAAACCCTTGCCATACGTCGTCGGCAAGTCGCGGCAGTAGCGCCAGTTGGACATCCATCCGATGCTGTACACCTTACCGCCCAGCGTTCCGTCGAAGTCCTTGAACGTCCTGGAGGCATAGAAGTCGGGGCCGCAGTCTACGTAGACGCCTGTTTCTTGTTTCAACCCTTCGGCCGTGAAGGTGGTGCCGTCGAAGTCGCCCACGAAATATTGCTCGTTGTCCCAGTCTACTGAGACGACGAGCACCCACTTCTTCTGCCCTTTCATAGGGCCGTTATCCACCTCAAGCTCAAAGAGGTCGGGACATTCGAAGCAGCGATACGTCCTACCCGCCGGACCGAAGTCGCTGAGCCACGTCCATTGCTTGAGATCCTCGGAGGCGTAGAAAGCCACCTTGCTCTCCAGCGTCTTGCTGACCACCATGAGCCACCGACCGGTCGCCTCATTCCAGATGATCGTGGGGTCGCGGAAGTCCTGATAGCCGATGTCGAGCACCGGGTTTCCCTCGTAGTAAGTGAACGTCCTACCGCCATCATGACTGATGGTGAGGCCCTGCGACTGGTTCTTGCGTTCACCGTCGTTGAACGTAAGACAGGCAACGTAGGCTTCCTTTCCGAAACCGGCGGTATTGGCCGTATCGGCCACCACGCAGCCTGTCCAGCAACCCAATCCTCGCGGCACATCCTTGTGAACATAGCGGCTAATCTCGGTAAAATGGACGAGATCGACCGACTCGGCACATCCCCACCAATAGCAGTGGTATCGCCCGTCGCGGTAGACGAAGCCGCAAGGGTCGCTGATCCAGCCCCTTTGTGGACTGAAGTGATACTGGTTGCGGTAGTGCTCATTGTAGTCAAGGTAAGCGTCGGCTCTGCCGATGCACAACGCAGCAAAAAGCGATTCTGATGGCAGCAACACTGCCATCAGAATGCTTGTCAAAATTGCTATACGATACTTTTTCATCTCGTCGTTATTGTGTTGGTTCGTAAAGAGAGAGATTCTTTATTTTTCTAATTTTACAACGAGTGTTTAGTAGGCTGAAACCTTCAGGTTGCTGATGGTGATGTTACCACCATAGCCGTTGATCGACCAGCAATTCTTGTAGATGCCGTAGATGCGCTGTGTGTAGCCGTAGACTCCGTTGATATACATCGTCACAACGGAGTTGTCGGTATAGATGCTGACGTTGTAAACATTGTCAGCCGGTCGCGGGAAGATATAGCCGTCGATACCCTCTACAAAGCCCTTGCCTTCTGGGCCTTCCTGCTCGAAGTTCACCTTGCGGCGACCGTTCTCCCACTCGGGGTTGACCACCATGGTGTAATACTTCGTGGCATCGGTGCCGCGGCAGAACGACACACCAAACTTGTCACCATCGCCGCCGGTCGTCACCGTGAACGAGATGTGGTTGTGTGCGCCCAGACGGTTGTACAGCACGTAGGCGCCATCGCCCGAGAGGCGACCGTCGCTATAGCCGTTGCTGGCCATCACATTGCACTCTACCGCAGTGGCATATTTGGCAGCCATCGCCGGCACTTCGCCAACGGTGAGCGTACCATCCTCATGCTGCACAAGCTTGTGGCACACCAAAGCGCCCGACCAGTTGGGCTCGCCGTTGGCACCCACGGCCAGGTTCTTGTCGTGGTATGTCGTCCCCGTACGATAAGGACACCATCCCCAGATGTAGCGGTCCTGTCCGTCGGAGGCCGTCTTTCCGGCATAGAAGGCACGGCTGTCAAGCACACCCTCCTTGTCGTCCTTCGGCCAGTTGGCACCCGGGTCGTTGAAGCAGTTGCGCAGTCCTTCGAACGAGTCGGCCATCATGTACTTCACCTTACGGCTCCAGCTGGTGGGGAAAGCCTCACTGTAGACGAGGTACCACCACGAACCCATCTTGAAGACATCGGGGCATTCGCACATGCGGTCCCAAACCATGTTGAAGCCGCCCTCGCAAGTCCAGTCCTTCAGGTTCGACGATTTGAAGTAAGCGAAGCGATTCTTGCTCGTGATAACCATATAGTACGTTCCGCCGTCCTCGAAAATCTGCGGGTCGCGGAAGTCTACTCCCGAGAAACCGTAGTCGGGGCCGTTGAGGCGCCACTCGCGGTCTTTCGTCCAGTTCTTGAAGTCGGGCGACGTGGCGCGCATCACCACCTGGCGGTTCGTGCAACGGGCATTCTCGCCTGTATAATAGATGTAGTAGAGCTGGTCCTGCTCGTTGTAGACACAGCAGCCCGTGCCGAGAGCTGCATCCTGCTGGTCGATGTTGGTGCCGGCGGGAAGGATCTCGCCGAGCGACTCGTAGTTGCAGCCGTCTGTCGTAGCGACAGCCCAGATGGGGTGGAAGAACTCTCTGTTGTTGTTATAGTCCTGCAGGTAGAGCACCTTGAAGTTTCCGGCCTTCTTGTCGTAGAAAGGCATGGGGTCGCCGATGCGGCCGAGATAGTGCTTATAATAGGTAGAGAAAGCCTCCTCGGTGTCGTCGTTGACCGACGTGAAGGTCGTTGCCGTTCCAGCCCAGTCCTTCTGAGCGTCGCCGGCGAAATCGTCGTCACTGCAGGCTGTGGTTGCGGCGATACCGCAACACACAAGACCCATGCAGAATATATTCATCATTTTTTTCATCATGGCTGGTTTATTTCGTTAAGTAATTGAATGCGTTCTGAGTAATGATGGCAATGTTGCGGTGGTAGTTCTCCTGATAGCCGGCCTCATAGGTGTACGAATACCAGTCGTAGCAGCCCGAGCCGATACAGATGATGCCACCCTTACCGTCCGTGGCGGGATATTCCCAGGCCACGACAGCACCATCGCCGCCCACGCCGAGAATCTTACCGCCCGTGCGGGCCTCCCAAGCAGCATGGTCGTCATAGCCGCCCCAGTCGGTGCCGATATGATACTGTGCCGTAGAGTTGGTGATGTGGTAGCCGGCATCCGTGCAATACACCTCCTGAGCATTGTCGCCGGCGATGAGATTCTGCCACAGCGGATGACCGTTCTGACCGTCGAAGATACGGAACGTCCACGGGCCGCCGCAAAGCTCGGCGCCATCCTCGTTCTGACCCCAGCAGTTGTTGGGCGTCGTCCACTCGTCGTCGCCCGTCACACCGATGAACGACGGCAGGTTCGTTGCGTAGCGTGTCAGGAAGAGCGCGCCGCCATTCTCGCGGAACGTGCGCAGCTGGTTCGTGGCAGCAAGGGCCTCAGGAGCGTTGGCCACAAAGGCATCGTGGCCGTCTATGCCGCCATCCTTATGGTAGTGCCACCAGATAATCTTACACTCAGAGAGGTCGATCTGTTCCGACTGGACATCGGCGAACGAAGCATACATCGACTCCGGCACGTTGGCCAGCATCCACGAGCAGGCTGCCTGGGCCTCCGGGTCGAGCTTCGACATATCCGAAGCAGCGCCAACGAAGAGGGCCTTCGGCTTGCCGATGGCATGAACGGTAACAACATACTCGTTTTTCGCCGTGTTGTTCGTAACGGTATACGTCACAGGCTCGCTGAAGTCGGTAGCTACACCGCTCAGCGGACTGATTGTAGCATTCGTCGACACCTCGATGGTCGGCACGATGGTCTTCACGTCCACCGAACCCGGCACATACACCGTGATGGTCTTGTCCTCCTCGTTGATGACACCCGTATAGATATCGTTCACCACGAACGACAGAATCTTGGCCTCGTCGTGCAGGATGCTGAGGTTCCAGTCCATATAGAGGTCGCCCATGCTGACGCGGATGGCCTGTGCGCTCTCCATGTTGAGCACCTGACCCTGGGCGATGTCGGCCTTTGCGCCGTCAGAGATTTTCAGGCTCGTCACCGTCATTCGCGAGGCATCGTGCCCCTCGGGCAGACGTACCACAATGCTTCTCGTAGCGAGGTCTATCGTGCCCTCATAGTTGTCGAGCGACAGCTCCTCTATCATGCAGTTGCCCGTGAGGTCAAGGTTGCAGTCGTCGTTCTTGTCGCATGCCGTCAAAGCCACCATAGCTACGAAGGCACACATCATAAATTTATATAGTCTCTTCATTTTTCAGAAATCTTTTATTTGTTATCAATTGTCAATTATCCATTGTCAATTACCAGTTGCCGCAATTCTGAGTGTAGTTGCCGTTGGCAGCAGCAAACTGCTGGTAGGGGATGGGCAGATACTCGTTCTTGTTGGCCGTGAAGCGAGCTTCCTCGTAGATGTTACACTTCGACTTCTCCACGGCATAGTAGTCGTTCAGCACCTTCGCAGCATCTCCCCAACGAACCAGGTCGAGGAAACGTTCCGACTCCATGGCCAGCTCCAGACGGCGCTCCATCTTCACGATCTTCATCGTCTCCTCCTTCGAGTAAGTGCCGTTGTACGTCTTGCAGTAGAGCTTCACGCCATAGCGCGACGGATAGTTCGAAATCATCTGTGTCGAAGCGGCGGCACGCGCACGAATCTGGTTGACCAGCGCGATGGCCTCGGCGGTGTTGCCCAGCTGAGCCTCAGCCTCGGCACGCATCAGCAGCACGTCGGCATAGCGGAAGACGATGCGGTTCATCGAAGTAGCCCAGAACGAACTCTTGATCAGATAACTGCCAATCAGCGCAGGGTCCACATTCTGCTTCAGCGTCACGTAGTAGCCATACAGGCCACCCGAACGGCTCCAACTCGACGAGCGGTCCATCATCAGACTCGAATTGAACATATACGGCAGTCCGGGCATACCAACGGTCAGGAAGAGGCGCGGGTCGGCATTGTCGTTGGCCATGTCGTAGTCGGCATCGTTGAAACTGTCTAACAGAGGCAGACCGTCAGCACCCGTCCGGAAAGCATTCACCAGGTTCTGCGAAGGCTTATAGAAGTCGGTACCGCCATCCGTCACGTTGACGATGTTGGGACAAATCAGTCCGTTGCCCAGATTGAGGTTGCCATACTTCGTACCGTCGTTGCGCGAGTACTGGATAGCCCAGACTGACTCAGGCCCGTTCTCGAACTGCTCCTCCGGGCGGAAGTTGTTGTGGATGTCGGTCTCCAGCTCGTAGCCGCCGGCGGCATAGATGGCAGGATTGGTATATTCTACCACTTTCTGCAGGTCGGCCTCGTTGATAGAGGTCACCTCGTTGGTGTTCTCGTTGTCCTGGCGATAAGCCTTGTAGAGATAGACCTTGGCGAGGAAGGCGGCACAGGCAGCCTTTGTGGGGCGACCCTTGTCGGCCTGTTTCACGGGCAGGATGTTGTAGGCCCACTCCAGGTCTTCGGCAATCTTTGCCCATCCCTCGTCGTTGGTAAACTCGGTGTTGGAGATAAGGGCATAGTCATCGTAGGTCAGGTCGGTACGGACGACGAAGGGAATCTTCTTGAACAAACGCTTCAGCTGGAAGTGGGCATAAGCGCGGAGGAATCGCAACTCGGCCAGGCGTTCGTTCTTCAGGCTGTAGCTGTCGTCGACATTCTCCAAGGCGCGGATGCCCGCATTGACACGCGACAGGGCGTTATACAGACGTACCCAGATGTCGTTGAGGTTCCAGTTGGTCGAGAGGATGCCCTGCGACACCTCCAGCTGATGGAAGACGTCGCCGTCGTTGGTGGTCGAACCGCCCTTATAGGCATCGTCGGAGCGCACGTCGTAGTTCCACAGCGAGAACGAGGCATTGATATCCTCGGCCGTGATGAAGATGGCGTATGCCGCCGTCACTTGTTTGTCGACATATTCGGAGGTGTTCACCTGCTCGTCGGAGAGAGTACCCTGCGGCACCTGCTCCTCGAGGAAGTCGTTGCATGAGGCGAGGGTTGCTGTGATACAGCAACATACTATACCTGCTACGAAAAGCTTATATATTTTAGTAATCATAATTGTCAATTTCAATTTTCAATTTTCAATTAAAAGGAAACATTCAGTCCGAACGTTACGTTCAGCGGGATAGGATAGCCGAAGGTAGGCACTTCCGGGTCCACTCCCGTATAGTCGCCACTCTTGATGCAGAAGAGGTTCTGGGCCGAGACATACATGCGCAGACGCTGCATGTAGAGTTTCTTGGCGAAGCTGTCGGGGAAGTTGTAGCCAAACTGCACGGTGCGCAGTTTCAGGAACGAGCCGTTCTCGACGTAGTACGACGATACGCGCGTCTCGTTGTTGGTGTCCATCGTGGTCAGCGCGGGGATGGTCGAACCGCTGTTCTGCGGTGTCCAGGCGTCGAGCACGCGGATGCCCTTGTTCAGGTTCGGAACGTTGACACCGGCCCAGAGGTCGGTCTGACGCTTGTAGTCGATGGTGATGACATCGTTGCCCTGCACACCCTGCCAGAACATCGTGAAGTCGAAGTTCTTATACTGCAGGTAGACATTCAGACCGTACGTGAAGTCGGGCGTCGGGTCGTAGATCCAGTCTTGGTCGGCTTCGGTGATGAAGCCGTCCTTGTTCAGGTCGAGGAAGCGCATACGCCCTACGCCGGCTCCCTCCTGGACAGCATGGTTGTCTACCTCCTCCTGGTTCTGGAAGATACCGTCGAAGATATAGCCCACCTGGGCTCCCATGGGATGGTCGACGACACTCTTCACGCCGTTGCCGCCGAAGGTGCCGCGGGCAGCAATGGTCTCGGGCAGCTTGGTTATCTTGTTGCGGTTGGTGCTGATATTGCCGGTGATGTCGTACTGCAGGTCGCCTGTCTGTCCGCGGTAGCCGATGGTGGCCTCGATACCCTTGTTGAGCATTTCGCCGGCATTGATCCACATGGCGCTGCCCTCGCCCATGACGCCCACACCGGGCATGTTGACGAGGATGTCGGTGGTCTTCTTGTGATACCAGTCGATGCTACCGTAGAGCGCATTGCCGAAGAAGCCGAAGTCGAGACCGACGTTCACCTGTGTTGTCGTCTCCCATTTGATATTGTCGTTGCCAATCTGGTTGCGCTTGAATCCGCTGTCGAGCGTGTGTCCGCCGTTGGTACCCTGGATGTCGTAGCCCGTGTTGTACGAGTCGCCGCCGAAGTTAAGGCTGCCCGTCGTGGTATAGAGGGTGTAGCGGGCAGTGTTGGAGATCTCCTGGTTACCGGTCTGTCCCCACGAGGCGCGTAGCTTCAGGTTGTCGAGCCACGAGGCTTTTCCTTTGAGGAAGGCCTCCTCGCTGATACGCCAACCAAGCGAAACAGAGGGGAACGTACCGTACTTGTTGTTCTTACCGAAGCGGCTCGAACCGTCGCGACGGATGGTCAGCGAGGCCAGGTAGCGGTCGTCGTAGGTGTAGTTGGCCTTGCCGAAGAACGATACGAGCGAGAAGCCCGAGCCCGATCCGTAGGCCTTGTCCGTGCCTTCCACACCGGCGCTGGGCCACATATAGTCGGTGTTCAGCACGGCGAAGTCCTGACGGTAGCCCGAGAACCAGATGTCGTCCTGACGGTTGAGCTCGATACCGGCGAGCGCGTCGGCGCGGTGCTTGCCCACTTCGAAGTTGTACGAGGCCACAGCGTTCCACATCCACTTCATCCAGTGTTCCTGCTTGGCCTCGACACCATTCTCGTCGCGCCCCACGTTGCCATTGGGGATAGGATAGGTGAAGATGCGTTGCTGCTTCTGGCTGTAGTCGATACCGAAGGTAGTGCGCAGGTTGAAGCCTTTGAACGGGGCAAGGTTCACATGCACGTCGCCGAACGTACGCCAATAGGTGTAGCGGTTGTCGGCATTGCGCGAGAGTGTCGACCGCGGGTTCTCACGGTCGGCATAGCCTCCGGTAAGGTTGGCATATTCGCCCAGCGTGTTGTAGATGGGGTAGTTGGGATTGAACTGCAGGGCATTCTCGAGGAATCCGCCCGGGGCACCCACCTCGCTGGTGCGGTTCAGGGTGAAGTTCTCGCCGATGCTCAGCACGTCGCCTATCAACTTGTATTCGGTATTCATACGGGCAGAGAAACGCTCGAAGTCGGAGGTCTTGATGACACCGAGGTTCTTGTAGTAGCCCAGCGAGAAGAAGGCCGAGCCCTTCTCGTTGCCGTTGCTCACGCTCACATTATAATTCTGTATCACGCCCGTGCGCGTTGACTCGTCGAACCAGTCGGTGTTAGCGGCCTCTACGGTGTTGGCAGCGTCGAGATACTTGCTCATCGTCACACCGTTGAGCTGTGGCTGTCCGTTCTGGTCGTAGCCCCAGTCGAAGCGGTAGCCCAGGTTGTTGTTGTTCGGATCGAGATGGTCGTTGACGCGTGCCTGCCAGAATGCCTGGCCCCACTGCTCGGCATTGAGCACCTTCATGCGGCGGGCATACATCGAAGCGGCAATGCTGCCGTCGAAGTCGACACGTACCTTGCCGTCCTTACCCTTCTTCGTCGTGATGATGATCACACCGTTGGCGGCGCGGCTACCGTAGATGCTGGCCGAAGCGGCATCCTTCAACACCTGTATCGACTCGATGTCGTTGCCGTTGAGCTCGTGCATGCCGGCCTTCGTCGGTACGCCGTCGATGATGTAGAGCGGGTCGTTGTCGTTGAGCGTGCCGTTACCACGGATGCGCACCGTTGCGGCACCCGAGGGATTACCGTCGGCCGAGATGTTCATGCCCGGGACACGTCCCTGCAGGGCCTTCATCGGGTTGTTCTCGTTCTGCTTCTGCAGCTCGCCCACGCTCACCACGCTGACGGCACCCGTCAGGTCGGCCTTGCGCTGCACCTGGTAGCCCGTTACGACCACTTCGTTCAGTACGGTGGCATCTTCTTTCAGCGTCACCGTCATGCCATCGGAGGCGATGGCATCGATAGGCTCGTAGCCAATGTAAGAGATGGTGAGCGTTGCTCCGGGCTGCACCTTCAGCTTGAAGTTGCCGTCGAAGTCGGTCACCGTCCCATTGGCTGTTCCTTTCTCCTTCACGGTTGCGCCGATGGCGGCCTCGCCGGTCTCATCGACGACAGTTCCCGTGATTTCCGTTTGCGCGTACGTACACAACGCACCTGCAAAGATGAGCATCATGCTCAAGAGGAATTGTCTTGATTTTTTCATTTGCTTTACGCTTTGGGTTAGTACTATTGATATTCAGATTTCTGGTGCAAAAGTACTCACTCCGCGCGTAACGCGTTGTTAATTATCGTTCATCGGATAAGAAAAATGTTTCTTGTAACAATCGTTGAGTAGAAAGTCTGATTTGTTGACTCACTCTCTCCTCTCTCCTCCTTCCTCTCTCCTCTCTCCTCCTTCACGACCGCAGGTCCATCGGCAGCTTGCCGTACTGCTCGCGGAAGCATTTCGAGAAGTAGCCCGGCGTGTTGAACCCTACCTCGTAGGCTATCTCGGAAACCGTCTTCGTGCTGTTGCACAGCAGCACGTAAGCCTGCTGCAGACGCATCTGCCGCAACAGCTCGACGGGCGACGAGCCAGTGATGGCCTTCACGCGGCGGTACAGCTGCACGCGGCTCATGCCCATCTGCTCGCCCAGATCGTCGACCTTCAGGTTGGGATTGGAGAGATTGCGACGCACCACCTCGTTGAACTGTTCGGCAAAGAGCATGTCCTGCGAGTCGGGCTCCGGCAGGTCCTCCTGTGCCTCGATGAAGATCCCCGACAGCTTGCGACGGTTGGCATCGGTATAGAAGAGGGTCTGCTCTTCGTTCATCGCCTGTCGCTGATGCGTCGCCTTCCGCGTCTGCAGATAAGCGCCCAAGGCCATTACGACGGCCACAATGAGCAGCACGATGACCATCAGGCTCGCCACCAACAGCTTGTGTTGCGTGTTATACAGCCCGAAATAGTTCTCCAGCTTGTCATGGATCGTGATGAGATGCTCGTTCTGCCGCAACAGCTCGTGGCTGTTCAGGGCGGTGATGTCGGCATTCTCGGGAGTCACCATCATCCCCTCCAACCGATTCTCACGGGCGTACGGCTTTCCCGTCAGTATGTTCAGCGCCAGACGCACAATCTGCTCGCCGTGCGTAGGATAGATATAGGTGCCCGAGAGTTGACCCTGCTGGATATAGGCGATGCCTTCGTCGGGCATACCGTCGATGCCCAGCACCTTCACCCTGTCGGCAAGACCCGCCTCTTCGATAGCACGCCATGCACCCGTCGTCATGCCGTCGTTGTGGCAGAACACGATGTCGGGAACCGCTCCAGCCTCTATCTGCTTCTTCACGGCCTCGTAGGCTCCATCCGATGTCCAGTCGCTCTCGGTGCTGGTGTAGACTACACCCCTCCCAGTCTCCACGCGCGAAGGAGAAGGCGAGGGTTCGGAGGCGAGAGCCTCGGCGAAGCCTTGATGGCGCTCTTGTGCGGGCGATGTGCTCATCGACCCCGTCACCTCGCTGATGCGGATGGGATGATGGCGAAGGGTGGAAGCCAAGGCCAGAGCATACAGCCCCATCGTGCGGCCCGCCTCTACATTATCGCCTCCGATGAAGGCGGTATACTTGTCCGTCGCGGCTTTGCGGTCGAAGAATACGACGGGGATGCCCCGCTGCCTGACACGGTCGATGGCAGGGGCTATCGGCGACGACTCGGCCGGGGCTACGACGAGCAGGTCGATGCCCGTCGCCGCCAAGCTGTCAATCTGCCGAACCTGTAGCTCGGCATCGTCGAAGGCGTTGGCGATGCTCACCTGTACATTCTCTTCGTACAGGTGCTGCGCACCCTGTATCTCACGGTTCACTTTCTCGCGCCACTGCCCCGACGAGCATTGCGACACACCGATGCGGTACACCTTTTCTTGTTGCGTGCAGCAGGTAAGCAACAGCAACATCACCAAGGGGAAAAATATCTTGTTCGCCATTTTGTTTTCTTTTGGGAGCAAAGGTAAACAAAAAAAATGGAACAACCATAAGAAACATGTTTTTTTCTGTAAAAAATATCCTTTATTTCTTGCGTTGCTTGGCAATGACATAGATAATGACGGGAGCTCCGATGAGAGGGGTGACGGCATTGAGGGGGATGATGCCGGCATCGCCGGGAAGGACACACACAATGTTGCATAACAGCGCGACGACGGCACCGGTGAGGATAGTGGCCGGCAGGAGCACCCGATGGTTGTCCGTCAGCAGCAGCATGCGGGCAATGTGTGGCACAGCCAGTCCGATGAAGGCCACAGGCCCACAGAAGGCGGTGGTGATGGCCGCGAGCAATCCGGTAAGGAAGAGCAGGCAGTTGCGTACATGCTGCGTGTTGAAACCCAGGTTCTCGGCATACTGCTCGCCCAGCAACAATGCGTTGAGGGGCTTGATGAGCAAGAGCGAGAGCGCCAAGGCGATGAGCGTGACAAGGGCAAAGACGGGCATCTGCTGCATCGTCACACCGCCGAAGTTGCCCAGCCCCCATATCATATAGCTCTGCACGCCCTGTTCGGTGGCAAAGAAGTTGAGCAGCGAGATGGCTGAATTGGCCAGATAGCCTATCATGATGCCCACGATCAGGAGCATCACGTTGTTCTTCACCACGGTGGAGAACAGGAGGATGAGCCCCATCACCAACATCGCACCGACGAAGGCGGCCACAAGGATGGCCACAAAGCCTGTCAGCGAGAACTCGCCTGCCGTGATACTGCCCCCCATGAGGAGCATCACTAGAGCCACACCGAGCGATGCCCCGCTGTTGATGCCGAAGATGCTGGGACCAGCCAACGGGTTGCGGAAGGCCGTCTGCAACATCAGTCCGCTGACGGCCAACGACGCTCCGCAGAGCATCGCCGTCAGGGCTTGTGGCAGTCGGCTCTTCAGCACGATATAGGCCCATGAGGGGCGCTCGGCCTCATGCCCCATGAGGATGCTGACCACATCCTGTGCCGGAATGCGGACGGCTCCCACGAAGAGGCTCAGCGCGAAGAGGGCGAGCATCAGGAGCATCATCAGGGGGAAGAAGGAGGCTTTGCGCATGGTTTTTGTCTCTTGTTTATTTGTTTGGCGCTGTAATACAGCGACTTACTGAACCTACTGGGCGACGGGCAGGAAGTAGCGGGGTTCGCCCAAGCCCAGCTCGGGATGGGCAATGCAGATGAAGTCGCGCAGCAGGAGGTTGGGATGGAAGGGCGTGTCCTCGTAGAAGGTTGTCGTGGCCGTGTTGCAACCGTAGCAGCGGTGCTGCTGGAAAGCCCGGAACTGGCTGTAGGCGGCATTCTCGCTCAGCAGCGACGCATAGCTGACGGGCTGCGGAGCGTTATAGCGGAAGAGCCAGATGTCGGCCTGGCCTGCCTTCTCGAGGATGGTCTCGAAAGGTAGCGGCAACGAGCCTCCCTCTCCGTTGTCGGCCCACGCATAGCGGATGTTGGCATCGCGGATGATACCGCCAATGGTGCTCTGCCCTGCCGGCACATACCATACGGAGCCTGTCTGCTTGTCCATCAGGATGGAGGGAGAGGTCCCCAAAGCCCCCGAAGCCCCCCTTACGGCCCCCGAGGGGGCTTCATTTGCATGATGCGCAGAGGCATTTGTAGCCCCCTCGGGGGCTGAATGGGGGGCTTTCCCGGGGGCTGAATGGGGGGCTTTAGCTGCGAGTTGCTTCAAGCGGAGATAGTCTTGCTCTACGGCATTGAACAGGCTGTCGGCCTGCTCCTCCACACCGAGCAGCATACCGTAGAAGCGCACCCACTCGGCACGTCCCAGAGCTGAGGTCTCCATATAGTCGGCCATCTCGATGATAGGCACGTCGAGCTCTTCGATGCGCCCGTAGCCGCCACTGTTCTGGAAGGGCGACAGGCAGATGCAGTCGGGCTGCAGGTCGATGATTTTCTCAAGCGTAGGCGCCAAGCCCGATCCGCAATCGGCTATCGTCCCCTTGCGGCACCCTTCCTGGACGAAGGGGATGTTGACATACTGCACGTCGCAGACGCCGCGGATGGCATCGCGCCGCCCGAGTTTGTCGATGAGGCCGCAAAGCACACTCGTCCCGACGACAACACGCTGAAGCGGAACGTGGATGATGGTGGCTCCAGAAGCCCCAGAAGCCCCCCCTACGGCCCCCGAGGGGGCTTCATTTGTACCAAGCGCAGAGGCATTTGTAGCCCCCTCGGGGGCTGAATGGGGGGCTTTGGGGGCTTTTGGGGCTTCCTGCGGTGCTTCCCGAGGAACCAATATATAGCGGTGGAGCGTCTTGCCTTGGTTCCACGGGTCTTTCAGACTGACCTCCGTATAGCCGTCGTGGCGCACGATAGTCAGGTTCTTGGCATAGCGCAGACGCACGGTGTCGCCCTCGTCGCGGGTGGAAGCCTGCCGACCACCGCCGCACGACGAGAGCAACACAATGCTCGTGATGAATACGACCAGTTGCTTACTCATACTTCACGCTCGTGTTGAACACGATGGAGATGGGGCCGACGCCACACTCGAAGCGCTTCTTGAACGTACCGTCGGCGCTGTACTGGTTGACGTAAGAGGGCAGGTTGTAGCCGGGATAGCCCGTGTCTTCGTTCTTGCTGTACGAGATGACGAAGATGTCGCCCGTGATGGGGTCGGCAGCGATGGCTGCTGGGCTGAAGATGTCGGCGGGCTGCCATGTGGTGGTCTGCCCGGTCGTGGTGTCATAGATATTGTACTGGATGCCGTCGCCACCGTAAGGAGCATTCACCGTGAAGATGCGGCGGCCGTCGGTGCACATGGCTGTGCCGTCAACGACACGCTTCACCTCGCCACTCTGCGTCACCTGTCGCACACCGGCCCCCGTCTGGTTCCAGTTCTCGTCGTAGGTCCCATAGTCGAGGAAGTAGGCATTGCTGCCTACGGTGAGCATCTGCATCGGGTTGGTGATGTCGCTGTTGGCGAGTTCTTTCTTCTCACCCGACTTCAGGTTGTGCATCGTCACCGAGGGAGCCACACCGTCGCCATAGCTTGAGTTGGCCACGAAGAGCCAGTCGCCGGCAATGGCGATACCGTCGGAGTGATTGCCGGTGGCGTATGTCTTCTGCACCTTATACTCGATGGTGTCGATGGCTGCCACCACACCATTGGCGCCGTTGCCGTAGGTTGAGAAGAGCAGCTGACCCTCGTAGCCTACCATCGAACGGGGGCTGATGCCGTCGGTCTCGCCGAGCAGCTCGACGGTATTGATGCGCTTGGTGGTCTTCAGCGTGTTCTTGTCGCACACCCAGATGGTGTTCTCGCCGTCAACGGCGATGTAGAGCTTCGAACCATAGACCAGGGCGAAGTTGGCCGTCTTTCCGAGGGAGATGCCGTTGGCCTTCTGGAAGGCATTGAGGGTCGATGTGCCGTTGGCATAGTCGATGTAGGTCAGGTTGCCGTCGATGTTGCTGCGGGTGTTTCCCGACCCCACGACGAACATTCCCTCGCTGACGTCTACGGGCTTCAGCTTGGGTGTCTTGTTGTCGTCGTCGTCGCTACAAGCTGTGAAGAGCGATGCACCCATCATCAGCACTGCAAAACTCAATAAATACTTTCTCATCTTTAATTGTAATGTTTAATGTTTAACGTATAATGTTTAATGCTATCAAATATCAATTGTCACAGAAAGCTGCCAGTTGCGGCCGGGCATGGGATAGGAGGCCACTATCTCGTATTGCTTGTCGAGCAGATTGCGCAGGTCGAAGCGCAGCGTCAGCGAGGGCCTATGCGGTTGCCTGCTCAGGCAGAAGGTGCGCCAGAGGGTTGTCCCCATCTCCCAGTAGCCGCTCACCTGGGTGCCTTCCAGATGCTCGTTGTTGGTCCACCGGCTGCTGATGCCCTCACCATGAAGGGAGAGGTTCACCCAGGGATTCTCCCAGCTCAGCGAGGCGCCGCCCACCGACTTTGGCATATAGGCTATCTGGTTGTTGTAGTAGGGCGACTCGGGGTTGGTACGGTTGCCCACATGCTGCATGCTGTAGTTGGCCGTAGCACAGAGCAGATGGCCTGCCGCTACGGGCTGCTGCCAGCGCCCCGTGATGTCTATGCCCAGGGCCCGCACCTTGCCCACGTTGACGCAGCGCCATACGAACATATTATGCGGAACGGCCACAATCATGTCCTTTACCTTATTATAATAGGCATCAACAGCGAGTGAGAAGGCTGTCTCGGATGCTGACAGGCGGCCGTGGGTGTAGGCAAGCCCGACGTTCCACTGCTGTGTCTTCTCGGGTACGAGCGTCCGGCTACCGAAGTGGTAATAATAGTTCTCGTTGAAAGTGGGCATGCGGAAGATGTCCTTGAAGGAAGCGCGAACCCGGAGGCCGTCGGCCAGCTCGTAGGCGATTCCCATGGAAGGCGAAAGACGATAACGGTTGCGGTTGTCGGTATTCTGCGGCCCTTTCTCCGGATCCTTCTCGTCGTTGATGTAGACGGAGTAGAGCAGTCGGAAGGTTGCCGTGAAGCGCTGCGTCTGATAGCGTGCCGCTGCGGTCTGCAGGATACTGTGGCGTAGGGGCCGCGTGTCGGAAGGCAGCGTGGAATTGAGGTTGTTCAGGGCATAGTCGGCGGCATAGTTGAAAGCCCAGCGCTCCGTAGGTGCATAGAGCAGCGCCGCAGAGGTGTAGTATTCGCGCTGCCAGTAGTCGGCATCAACTATCTGGCTGGCCGACAGACCGTCGTTGTAGAGCGAGGCAGCCCAGTTGACTTTGCCCGTCAGTTTCATCGACAGACCATTGTTCCATCGTGTCTGGTAGACCAGCTGCCCGAAGGCATTGCGGTCGCGCAGCGTCTCGCGGCTCACGCTGGTATAGTAGCGTACGATGCCAGGCAGCTGACGGTCGTTGTCGTAGTAGTAGAGCTTGCCGCCAAGCGAGCTGTTGTCGCCCAACCGCCATCGCATGTTCACCTCGGCATGGCCTTGGTTCATGCGGCTGTTGGTGCGTCGCTCCGTAGTGGTCTGCGTGATATTGCGGAGACGGAAGGGATAGTCGTTCTCGGCATAGACATAGTCGGCCACAGCCCATATTGTGAAACGGTCAGACAGAGGCTGCTCGTAGCGTAGCATCGGACTGACATAGCCGAAGCTGCCCAAGCGCAACAGTGCCGTTAGGTTCTTTCTCTGGAAAGCGTCCCCTCGGGCCGAGTGGGGTGAAGCATGATGATGGCTGCCTGACGGCGACAACGTCTCGATGGAGAGCAGGGCCGGTGTGGTGGCCTGACGGGCACTGATGAAGAGATGGTCGTTGTCGCCTATGCTGAGCTGCAGCGCCGACATGTTGTCCAGGCCATAGCGCGACACGTCGATCTCGCCGTTCTGGCTATCGCCGAGCATCACGCCGTCGTAGCTCACGCCCGTATGCTTGGCACCGAAGCCTCGCACGCTGACGGTCTTCATGCCGCCGGCACCGCCATAGTCGCGCAGGGTGATGCCCGGCAGACGGTGAAGGGCGTCGGCCATATCGGTGGTGCCCATACGGAGCATGTCCTGCCAGTCGAGCACATGGACAGGAGCGGTGCTGCGCTGTGCTTGCTGCTGACGGCTGTCTGTCACCATCACTTCAGGCAGCTGCTCGCGTTTCGACACTACTGTATCAGGCATCCCTGCTGGCAGGGACACCTTCTGCTGCGCACTCGCACCCGACAGGATAGTCCATGCCAGGGTCGCAACCATTCCATATTGCTTCTTGAAAATCTTCATTGCTCAGACAGCCTCTCCTCGGAAGCCTTCGTCCAACATCCGTTACGTTAAATGGCAGGTCTTCTGACTTATTGCCTGAAACGCGCGCCTTCCCACCTTTTTTTTAATTGATAATTGACAATTGAGAATTGATAATTAGCAATTAGCATAGGGCAGTGGCCTCTTGCACGTTCCCACAATGGCAAATTACAGCAGCGGGACTGTCGGGGAATCTCACCCCGTTCCCTTTTCATCGCTCGAAGCGAACCATTTCGGCTGCAAAGGTAGTGAATATAATTGATAATTGACAATTGAGAATTGATAATTATTGTGAAATGCACAAATTTTGCATGAAAAAGCAAAGTATATATAAAAAACACAATAAAATGCAACTTTTTCCGTTATTATAATAAAGACTAACTCTTTAAACAACTCACTCAACATGATGAAAAAGCTTTTCTTCTTCTTAGCTGCAGCGCTATGCTGCATGAACACTTCTGCACAATCGGCTCGTGAAGAGATTGATGCCAACCCTTTCCTTTGCGGCAGCAACTATCTCGACTACGACCGTCAGTTGTCCACTACACCGCTCACACCTGCTCCGAAGGGCTACGAGCCGTTCTATATGAGCCACTACGGTAGGCACGGTTCACGCTGGCTCATCGGCGAGAACGACTACGACGCTCCGCTGCGCACCCTCCGCACGGCCCGTCGCTACGGCAAGCTCACAGCCCTGGGCGAAGAGGTGCTGCACCAGTTTGAACAGCTTTACAAGACCACCATCAACCGGCGAGGCGAACTGACCACCGTCGGAGAGCGGCAGCACCACGGCATTGCCAAGCGCATGGTAGACCATTTCCCGGAACTCTTCAAGGCGAAAGGGCTGAACATCGACGCACGCAGCACCACCGTCATCCGTTGCATCCTCTCGATGGAGGCTGAGTGTGAAGAGCTGGCCCAGGCCAATCCTGCGGCACGTTTCCACAACGACGTCAGCGAGTCGCTGCAATACTATCTCAATGCACCTCTTTCCGAACAGTTGCGCGCCAGCCGTAACAAAGGCGACTCTATCCGCGAAGTCTACAAGTACCGGCTCACCCACCCGCAGCGACTCATGCGCCAGCTCTTCAACGACGAGCAGTGGGTCTACGACAACATCGCTGCCGGCGACCTGATGCGACAACTCTTCCAGGTGGCTTGCAACATGCAGAGCCACGACACCGACATCGACTTCCTCCGGCTTTTCACGCCCGAAGAGCGCTTCGACCTGTGGAGCCTCTACAACATCCTGTGGTATGTCAGCTACGGACCGGCCAACGAGACCGACGGTCTGATGCCTTTCCGACAGGCTGAGTTGCTGAAGAACATCATCCAGACGGCCGACACCATCATCTCGCCTCTCACCCCTCATCTCTCACCCCTCACTTCGAAATCGACATGGGCCACGCTGCGCTTCGGTCATGAGGTGTGCGTCATGCCCCTTGCCTGCCTGCTGGAGTTAGGCGACTGCGGAAAGGCCGTCGACGACCTCGACCACCTGTCGGATACGTGGCGCAACTACCGCATCTTCCCCATGGCCAGCAATATCCAACTGGTGTTCTACCGTCCGCGCAAAGGCACGGGCGACATCCTCGTCAAAGCCCTGCTCAACGAGCGCGAGATGTCACTACCCGCAAAGACCGACCAATGGCCTTACTACCGCTGGGCCGACCTCCGCACGTACTACCTGAAGAAGCTCGAAGGTTTTTGAAGCTCACCCGGCTTTACGTGTCACTTCAATGGGTATTCCCTATACTGCTTGCTATCCGATGTCGATGCGCTTCGCATGCCCGCCGAGGATGCCCTCGAAGAAGGGCGGCTCGTCGAGGAGCTGGATGTCATCGTAGACGAAGGGCACCACGACGGTGTCTTTCCTGTCGGGCAGGATGAGGCCGAACTTTCCGTCCTTCTGTGCGATGATGGGCATCGTCACGAGGTCGTCGACATAGACGTAGCAGGTGCGCAGGAAGTCGTACTGCGGCGAGACAAGCGTCTTGCCCTCATGGTCGCGGATGCCAAACTTCCCATCCTGCTCGAACACTTCGTGGAAGCGTACATACTTGTCTTTTACCCGTGCGAGATAATGGTCCATGCGCCGCTCGTCGCGCAGCATCGTCAGCAGATAGTCGTAGGTGTCGCAGTAGTTTGCCATCGAGCGCGCCACCACCACCTTGAAGTCGAGGCCGCTGATGGCTTTGCGGTTCAGGTCGATATATCGGGCGATGGCCTCCTCTTTCTCTGCATCGGAAAGGGTCTTGAGTGTTTCCTCAAACTTTTCCATGATACATTTGCGGCCCGACATTCCCTTGATATACCGGTGTATCTGCCTACTCATCTCCATGCAGACGAAATGATCCATCTGCTGCTCTTCTATCGGGTCAACGTATTGTTGCTCAAAGTTTTCGCACGTTATCTTTCCCATAATCGTAGTCTTTTTAAAAGTTTTCTGTGGGCAAAGATACAACAAAAAGAACGAAACGCCAAAGGAAAACTTGTTTTTCTTTGTAAAAAAACGTCCTCACCGTTGCTTCAGCGAAACGGTAAGGACGGCCTTTTGAAATTAAAAATATCAAAATAAGGCTTAGTGGATGCCCTTGATGAGCTTCTTCAGCGTCTCCTTGGCATCGCCGAGCTCAAGGTAGACACCCTTCTCGCGTGTGTAGAGTGGGTTCTCTACGCCAGCGTAGCCAGGCTTGAGGTCGAAGTTGCAGATAATCACCTCGGGAGCCTTGTCGACATTGAGCACAGGCATGCCGTAGATAGGCGTTCCCTCTGCCTCGCGGGCGGCGGGGTTGAGCACGTCGTTGGCACCGATGACGACGACAGCGTCGGTCTTGCCGAAGTCGTCGTTGATCTGCTCCATCTCGAACAGCTTCTCGTAGGGAACGTCGGCCTCGGCCAGCAGCACATTCATGTGTCCCGGCATACGACCGGCCACGGGGTGGATGGCAAAGCGCACACGGGCACCGTTGTCCTCGAGTGTCTCGGCCAGCTGCTTCACCTGGTGCTGAGCCTGAGCGAGAGCCATACCATAGCCGGGCACGATGATGACATCCTTGGCCTGCTTCAGCACGGCTTCAGGAGAGGCTGCCTCTTCTTTGGCTGCGGCAGCGGGAGCAGCCTCTATCTGGGCATTCAGTGTGCCCACGCGAGCTTCGAGAGCCTCAACGAGGGCTTCGAGCTTCTTTACTCTTTCTTCTAATTGCATAACGCGTTGTTCTAATTCTTGGTTATTGGGTGATGGGTGATGGGTGATGGGTGATGAGGGTTCTTGCTTTGGCAAGCGTCCCTTCGGGCCGAGCGTGCTCGTTGTGGGCGGGATGAGAATCTTCATCAGACTGCGGTTCATGGCCCGACACATAATCTGTGTGAGCAACAGTCCCGAAGCGCCTACGATGCCGCCGACGGCGACGAGGAAGATGTCGCTGATGGCCATACCTGCGATAGAGCCGGCCACACCTGAGAGTGAGTTCAACAGCGAGATCGTGATTGGCATGTCGGCACCGCCTACACGGACAGAGAAGAAGAGTCCGAAGAGCGAGGCACTGATGAGTGTACCCAACATGCAGAAGAGCGTATTCTCACCTGCGAAGGTGCCCACAAGGATGAGGCAAACGGTGAGAACGAGGAAGAGCATCGTGAACAGCGAGTGGCCACTCCACACGATGGGTTTCTGCGGCAGCACACGGTGCAACTTTCCGGCGGCTACAAGACTGCCCACGAGGGTAATCATACCGACAGCGACGGCCAGCAACGACGTGAAGTTGACGAAGGGCTGATAGCCATTGAGCTGTATCTCGGCCATCTGCTCGGCGCTGAAACCGATGCCTAACGACGAGAGCACGCCGACAAGAGCCGACGCACCGCCACCCAGTCCGTTGAAGAGGGCCACCGTCTGCGGCATCTGGATCATCTGCACGCGGCGAGCCATCGTGCCACCTATCAAGGCACCCACGAGGATGCCCACATAGATGGTCCAGGCGCTGACCACATGGCTGAAGAACAGCGTGGCGACAACGCCTACGAGCATGGCCAAGGCCGACAGCAGGTTGCCGCGGACAGAGGTGTTCACCTTGCTCATCATGGAGATGCCGGCGAGGACGCAGAGCGACAGGACGACACTAATGATAATCTGGATCATAATAGATGGTTGAATTACGAAGGTTGAATTACGAAGGATGATGTCATTTCTTCTTGTTGAACATCATGAGCATGCGATGGGTCACTCCGAAGCCGCCGAACACATTGATGGCGGCCAGGATGATGGCAACGCAGCCTACAAGCTGCGACAATGCCTGACTGATGGGCGACATCGTGCCATCGAGCAGAGCCAGGCCGGTAGCGGTGATGGCTCCTACGATGGTGACACCTGAGAGGGCGTTCATACCCGACATCAGCGGCGTGTGCAGCAAGCTGGGCACGTTCTTGATAATAAAATAACCCGCTATCGTGCAGACCACGAAAACGAGTATCAGAATCCAAGGACTAATCATAGTTCAGGAGTTTAGGAGTTTTAGGAGTTCAGGAGTTTCAGGAGTTCAGGAGTTCAGACAATACTTTCATGGAACTATTCAAGAAACTTCTGAACTCCTGAACTTCTATAAAACAATTACAATCCCATAGCTTCGCGTGCACCGGCATGGACGAGCTGTCCATCGATGCAGACGAGGCTCTTAGCAATTACTTCGTCCGAGCGGTCGAGGTTCATCTTACCGTCCTTCACGAGGTAGTTGACGAGGTTGTAGAGGTTGTTCGAGAACATCCAGGTAGAGCTGGTCGGCAGCAGGCCGGGGATGTTCTTCACACCCATCAGTGTGACGCCATACTTGGTCTCGATGCCACCCTTCGGGGTCAGCTCGCAGTTACCACCCTGGTCGATTGAGATGTCGACGATGACCGAACCGCGCTTCATGCCCTTCACCATTTCCTCGGTGATGATGATCGGAGCTACCTTGCCCGGAATCAGGGCAGAGCAGAACACGATGTCCATCTCCTGGATGGTCTCTTTCAGGTTCTCGCGCTCCACGACGAGCACATCGTCTGGCAGACGCAGGGCGTAGCCACCCTCACCGACGGCGAGTTCAGCAGGCACACCTGTCTCTGTTACCTTGGCACCCAGCGAACCAGCGTTCTCTGCAGCCATCGGACGGATGTCGGCAGCGTAAGTGATGGCACCGAGGCGCTTGGCAGTAGCCAGAGCCTGCAGACCAGCCACACCCACACCGATAACCATCACCTTGGCGGGCTTGATCTGTCCCACGGCGGTGAACATCTGCGGCATGAAAGTGGTCAGGTGGTTGGCAGCCATCAGAATACCCTTGTAACCGGCACAGGTACTCATCGAGGTCAGAGCGTCGAGGTTCTGGGCACGAGAGATACGGGGGATGCCGTCGAGCGTGATGGCGGTGACACCCTGAGCGGTGAGCTTCTTCACCATCTCGTGGTTCACGGGCGATGCGGGATGGATGAAGGTAATCAGATACTGACCCTTGTGCATCATCTCCACTTCGTGCTTGCCGAGTTTCTCGTTGAACAGAGGCTCTTTCACCTTCAGAATCAGCTCAGCCTTGTCGTAGATCTCCTGCGGGTTGTCAATCATCGTGGCACCTGCGGCTACGTATTCCTCGTCGGTGTAGAGGGCACCGTCGCCGGCAGTTTTCTCAACCAAGACTGTGAAACCTTCTTTTACAAACTTACCCACGGTTTCCGGAGTAGCTGCTACACGGGCTTCGTCGTGCATAATCTCTTTTGGAATTCCAATGATCATGATATTACTTTTTACTGTTTGATAGGTTATTAAAGATTGATTTTGGTGCAAATATACGGTTTTTATGCAATTCAGAAAGAAGGAATAAACAAGTTTAACACGGAATTAACTCTCCGTAACACTTCCTTCCGCCCCGCCTACTCCCCCTTCCGTCCCGCCAATCCTGCAAGCATGGCTTTTGTTCTGGCGGCACAAAAGCTAAAAAACATGTCTTTATTTTTGTTCTGCTCTCGATTTTTCGTAACTTTGCACCGATATTAGCACCACAGATAATGAACAGACGCATAACAACTAATCAAGAATAAGGATATGAAGAAAATGATTGTACTGGCCTTGATGGCCGTAGCGACGCTGAGTGCCACGGCACAGCAGTCGCTCGAATGGGGGCAACGGCCCCTGCAGTCGCCTGAGATCAACAGCGACAACACCGTGACGTTCCGCCTGAAAGCTCCCGAAGCCCAGCATGTCATACTCACGGGCGACTTCGTGCAGGAACAGCAGGGGGTGGCGATGACAAAGGGAGAGGATGGCGTATGGCAATACACCACGCCGCAAGCCCTCGCGCCCGAACTTTATTATTATGCTTTCAACGTCGACGGCCTGCGGATGAACGATCCGCTGAACGTCTATCAGATTCGTGATGTCAACACGGTGATGAGCATCTTCCTCATCGGAACGGCCGAGGAATGCCCCTACGCAGTGGGAAACGTGGCGCATGGCACCGTGCAGAAGGTGTGGTACCCCTCGCCGACGGCCAACATGACGCGCCGCATGACCATCTATACGCCGGCGGGTTATGCTGACAGCCGTGAGAGCTATCCTGTGCTCTACCTGCTGCACGGTATGGGTGGCGACGAAGAGGCTTGGAGCGAACTGGGCCGTGCCGCTCAGATCATGGACAACCTGATAGCGCAGGGGAAGGCCGAACCGATGATTGTCGTGATGCCCAACGGCAACATCTCACAGGAGGCGGCTCCGGGCGAGAAGGCAGGATCCTTCGCACAGCCGTCGTTCAACCTGCCGCACACGATGGACGGACTCTACGAGGAAGCCTTTCCCGATATTGTCAAGTATGTCGAGGATCACTACCGCGTGAAGGCCGACAAGCGTCATCGTGCCGTCGCAGGCCTGTCGATGGGTGGTTTTCACTCGTTCTATCTCTCGGCCAACCATCCCGACTGCTTCGACTATGTGGGACTGTTCTCCGCCGCCGTGATGCGCGAACCGCGCGACGGAGGAGCTTCGGCTATCTACAAAGACCTTGACGCAAAGCTGGCCCGCCTCTTTGCCGCCAAGCCTCAGCTCTATTGGATAGGTATCGGGCGTGAAGACTTCCTCTATGATATGAACACCGACCTGCGCCGGCAGTTCGACGAAAAAGGCTATCGCTACACCTATGTAGAGAGCACGGGCGGCCACATCTGGCGCAACTGGCGGTGCTATCTCACAGAGTTTGCCCAGCTGCTGTTCAAATAGGGAACGCAGCGACGGATGCTGATAGGGATGGTCTCCACGTCGATGTCGTCGGCATCGACGGTGAGCTTCACCACACAGGCCTGGGTGTTGATGGGTTTCTGTTGGTCGAAGATGAAGTTGCCGATGCTGTAGTAGATGCGTCGGCCACGATATACCTCTATGGTCTGCAGCGTATGGGTATGATGCCCTACGATGAGATCGGCCCCTGCATCGATGATGCGGTGGGCCGTTTCTATTTGTGCCGGTATGGGGCGCAGCGTGTGCTCGCCGCCCCAGTGGGGGCAGACGACGATGACGGCCTCTGGGTCGTTGGCGCGCAGCCTTCTGATTCGTGCCACGAGCGAGTCTTCCGGTTCCTGGCTAACGCAGGGTCTGTCGGGCAGGTAGGAGTAGTTTTCCAAGGCCATGCGCAGCGTGGGAACGATGTAGATGTTTCGTTGGGTTACAGGATTACAAATCCCGCTGTTCAGCAGCGACGGGATTACAAATCCCGCCGAACAGGGGATGCTTCGTTGGGTGATGATGAGCGGCTCTGCTGCTTCGGCCATGTTCAGTCCGGCACCGAAAGGAATCATCCCCGCAGCCTCGATATTGCGCTTCGTGTCGACGAGACCGGCACGCCCCTGGTCGATGCTGTGGTTGTTGGCCAGGTTCAGATGGGTGATGCCGTGAGCCCTCAGCACATCGAGCCATTCGGGTTCGGCACGGAAGACATAGCGCTTGAAGTCGGGCTGCCGTATCGTCGTGGCCGGACACTCTAAGTTGGCCACGACATAGTCGCACGAAGCAAAGAGGGAGTCGACCTCCTGCGTGAACAGGTAGTCGACTCCCCTATGATTGATCACTTCCCGCACACCCCGGTCCAGCAGGATGTCGCCGGTGAAGAGGATGCTAACAGCCAGAACTATAGAAGATATACTCATTGTCCAGATTCTTACTGTCCATCGGAACGATGATCTCTTCCATCCACGAGGGAGTACCCTTTGTAGGATTCGTCTCCAACTGCTGGTGCCACTCCTCATCGGTCAGACGGGGCACGTCCAAGCCCTCCTCAAACTCACGATAGGAGAACACGGCGCCGCGTGTCAGCCACAGGTAGCCCTCCATCTCTACCACGACATAAATCTCGTGAGCCGGGCCGACAGCCTCGTAGACGATCGACGGTTCCGGATTGTTAAACGAGTTGGCGGTATAGACATCGGCCACGACGGCCATCTTCTTGTCGGCACCCTGCACGTCGTCCCATCCCATGAGCCACTGGTCGGGTTCGCGGATAAGGTCGAGGGTGATGTTCTCGAAGGCCGCTCCGATACATTCTATCTGACTGTATTCCTCGTCGGTGAGCTTCTTTCCGCTCAGCTCTTTCTCGCTGATGTTGAGCAGGAACTCCGCCTTGTCGCGCAGCGACTCGGTGGCACTCGTTATCTTCTCCGTCATGAGGTCGTATTTCCGCAATACGCTCACGGTGTTGTCTATCAGACTGATAGCGACGCTCCAGTAGTTGACATTCGGTTCGACGTAGCCTTTCACCGTTGGCACGGGAACACCATAGCCGCCACACTCAGCGCCGAAGGGCTGCTTGGCATAGAGGATGGCGTCGTGCTTCAGCTCGGCCCACGAGGCCAGCGCGGCGTTCAGGCATTTCTTCTCCCACTGAACGGTCTGCATGAAATAGGGTTGGTTGCCGCCACTCAGGGGCAGCGAGCGCAGCGAGTGAATCCACTGGTTGGCAACGTTGGCCTGCCAGTCGACCTCAAGCATACGGTCCTTCATCCGACTGAGGTTCTCAGTATACTTGTCCCAACGCCCCGCTTCGTTCAGCTCTTTGAGCAACAGACGCTCAGCACTGCCCATGCCGATGGCGGCCAGCACGTCTAGTCCCTTGGGTGTGGCACGCTGCGTGGGCATGTTCTCGTAGTCCACCATCTCCTGCAGCACCTCGCTGTCAGGCATATAGCGTTGCGGCATGAGGTTGATCTTATACCTACTGGTGGTCAGGAATTTCGGCACGATGCGTGTCTGCTTCTTCGCCACCACCTCAACATCTTTGCGCACACGCTCGGTCAGCTGTTTGCTGGCAATGATGTCCGTCAGGCTCGATCCCGTCTTCTTGATTTGTTCGTACACCTGCATGATGGTGACATTGTCGGGCATGCCCATCAGATAGTCTAACGGTTCTGCCACACGCTGATACAGCTTTGTCAGCCCCGCGTTGCTGCCGATGGCCTGAGCCATCACTAAGGCGCGCTTCAGCTGTTGCGGTTTGTCGGTGCCGAAGGGAACGTTCTGCAGCCACATCATGCCGCTAAAGTAGTGTTTCAGCACCTCGTTGCGCGTGTAGTGGCCACGCGGACGGAACAGCGAATAGACGAATTTCGGCATCTCCTTGTCGGCCGTATACTCCAAGAACTCCGAGAATTCGTTCTCGCAGGCCAGCACATTTTTCACCTCCTGCTCGGCCAAGGCCTGCAGGTCGACGGTGCCCTTCCCCGTGGGGTTGGCCATCGTGGGGTGCTGCAGCTTCACCAACGACTTACCAGTCAGCAGGGCCTGGGCGATGGCGAAGTAGGCCGCGTCGTATTGTGCAGCCGCCTTCACGTCGGCATTCTTTGTCGATGAGGCCATGCGGTTCATCTCTTTGTAGAGGCGGTCGGTCAGATCGACGAGCGTGGGGATGAATTTATTCTGCTCCACCTCGCGCAGGATGCAGTCGAAATACATGTGGAAGGCCTGCAGGTAGAGGTCGGTAGTGACGAAGCTCGGGAACTGGTGGTAGTCGTTGTTCTCGTAGACGTGGAACAGCTGCAGGTGGTCGGCCGGCACGATGGCGAAGCCGTTGCGCCCGAGCGTCTCCATCAGCTGCGGCTCCTCACGGCTAAGCTGGAAGGGGTTGACGATGTTCGCCGTGTTGACAATGTCTCTGCCCGCGGTGTTGAAGTTCTGCGCCTTCAGCTCATCCTCGCGCGCCTTCAGCCTTGCCATGAAGGCTTGTTCCTCCTTGGTGTAGCTGATGGGAGCCACCTGCCGGTTGACGGTGTTCCCCTCTTCGTCGTAGCCCGACTCAGCCCAGAAGCGGTCTTCCATCACCTTGTTGTACCACGACGTGGTGCCGAACAGTCCGCGCAGGTCGGCACTCATGAAGCAGTAGCCCTGCCGTGCGGCGAAGGCATTGCGCAGGACGCGCAGTTCAGCGATGCTCAGCTGCGAGATGTCCATGTTGAGGTCTATCTTCTGGTTGAGCTTTTCCACACTGAAATGCTTGATGCCTGGCATCGCTACCTTTCCGCTGTCGGCCCATGCTGCGAAAGTGCTCAGCATGGCCAACATCCATATCATCATACTCTTTTTCATTGTATATCAGTTTTAAAGTTTGAAGTCAGTCTTGCTCGAAGATGCGCTTGCCCTCCTCGGCATCCACATTCTTGGCGAGGAAGCGCACGAACGTCAGTCCGAAATGGTCCCATCGGTATTCGGCCACGACAAAGCGCTGGTCGGTGGTGGCCTCAAGGCTGCGCACGACGCCCGTCGTTCCCTCTTCGCTTCCGACGAAGCGGAAGTCGTGCAGGATGCCGCCCAGCCTGCTACCCATCCACAGCGGACGGACACGTCCGTGGAAGTTCTTGAAGATGAACAACCGCCGACCCTCCTCAGGATAGTAGCGTGTCGCCTTCACCACCCCCACCAAGGCATCCTCGCTGCCGTCGCCGTCGACATCACCCGTGCAGAAGCGGTAGACGGGATAAGGCAGCGGCCACTCGTCGCGCATCGAGTCGGTCTGCAGCACCAGTTGGGTAGCCTTTCTGGCAGCAAGTCGCCCTGCGGAGGTCGTTGCTGAGTCTGGCCCCACCTCAAGATGGAAGACAGCCTGTCCAAAGCACCCTGTCGCCCATATCCATGCCCCTAACCATATACCCCTGCGCTTCATTGCCTATTCTTTATTGGGTAGCTGTGATACAGCTACATACTGGACCCGTGACATATTGGGTAGCTGTGATACAGCTACATACACAACCCGTGACACCTTTCTTTATCTATCTGTCTGTCCGTCTATCTGTCTATCTGTCCTTTTTTCTACCTGTCTACAGAAGCGAGCGGATCTCGGCATCGAGGTCCTTGATCTGTGCGTCGCGCTTGTGCAGCACGTTCTCGCGGTCCATCAGGAAGAAGGTAGGCAGTCCCTGCAGGTTATACTGCGAGAAGATGGGCGACTCCGTCAGGCGGTTGTCGTGCACACAGATCCAGGGCAGTGCCTCCGTCTGCTGTTTCCAGAAGTGCATGTCAGGATCGAACGACACCTGGAAGATCTCCAGTCCTTGCGCGTGGTACTTATTATATATCTCGCGCAGCTTCATGATGCGGGCCGGCGACTCCTTGGTGGCGAAGACATGGAAGTCGATGATCACCACCCTACCCTTCAGGTCGGTCAGCCGCCGTGTCTGCCCGTGGTTGTCAGGCAGGGCGATGTCGATGATGTTCGTCACGTTCACCTTCGAGGCATCAACCACCATCTCGTCCTGCTGGCGTGCGATGCGCAGGTCCTTCATCCCCTCGATGGCGATGTTGTGCAGGTTCTGCCCGCGCACGGCCTCGGGGTAGTAGGTGTCCCAGCTGGTGGCCACGGCGGCGAAGGCTTTGATGTCCTCCGCATTCTCGCGGGGGTTGAAGATGAGCATGTTGCCCAGCGTCTGGAACAGTGCGAAATACGACGAGGCCTTCATCGGCTCCTTGTAGATATAGTTCATCTTCACATCCTGCTTATAGGCCTCGATACACTTGATGATGCTGTCCTGCGCCGCTGTGGGGTTGAGGTTGATGTCGCCCTGGATGTCGATGAGTCGTCGCTGCAGGTCCATCTGCTTCAGTGCCAGCTCGCGGATGGTCAGACAGTTCTGCGAGCCCTCCACCTCGTAGTCGGTGGCCATCGTGGGATATTTCGCCCTGACGGTGATGGTCTCTGTCGAGTCGACGCTCAGGTTGATGATACGCCCGTTGATGCGCAGGCGATAGAACTCCGGTCCACCGTTGGCGGGCAGGGCTTTCATCGTGAACGCGCCGTCCTCGCCCAGCCGCACCGAGTCGATGGCCTTGGGTCCGTCGAGACTCATGTTGTCGAGGTAGAGTACGGAGTCTTTCGCCTCAGTGATGTTACCCGTTATCTGTGCCCTTTTCTGTCCGCAAGAGGTCAGTGTCAGTGCTATGGCAGCCGCCCAGGCCACCCGTGTCAGTGTCTTTTTGTTCATATCAAAATGCGAAATTATTATCATACCGACTGCAAAAGTAACTTTTTTTTTTCATTGTCACAAGAAATAAACAGAAAACCTTCTTTTTTTGTTCTCGCAAGTAGCGATTCCGTCGCAGCATAACAAAGATAACAATGGCGGCTCCTTCCTCGCATCACCGTACCTTTGCACCCGGAAATCCATCGGCCGGCGATGCGACATCCGCGTATGTTTCATCTTTTAAAAAGTAGTATGACAATGAAAAGAAAAATCGACCTGAGCATGCAGCTCACCCAGAACTTCACCCTCCGAGAGTTTGTCGACAGTGCCACGGCCCAACGTCTCGGTATCAACAACACACCGCAGTGGCAACATGTCGTAGCCCTGCTCAACCTCTGCCGCAACGTCTTGCAACCGCTGCGCGACCACATCGGACGCCCCATCGACATCAACTCGGGCTACCGCTGCGAGGCCCTCAACGAGGCCGTCCACGGCGTGGGACGGTCGCAGCACCTCCTCGGCGAGGCCGCCGATCTGCACATCAGCAACGTCGCCGAAGGTCATCTGTTCTACGACTTCATCCTCACCCACTGTCCCTTCGATCAGCTTCTCTTCGAGTACAACCGCTTCGGCGCCGTCTGGATTCACGTCAGCTGCAAGCAGGAGATTGTGAAAAACCGCCGTATGGCATTGCCTAACTATCACGTCAAATAAGCAATCGTTAGTATCATGAGTCAACAACAGACCAAGACCTGCCGCCATTGCGGCCTCACGCTCCCCCTGAGCGAGTTTGAGCAACTGCCCACCGGCACCTATCGCCGTATGTGTCGCCGTTGTAAGTACATCGTCTACGACCGGCCTGCCCGTGAGCGCCGCCGTCAGCTGATAGCTTCTGGCCTTATGAAACACCCCCCTTAGACCCTTTCAAGTGAACGAAAGCGATCGTTAAAGGGATCGTAATTGTCGCTGAAGAATCTTGACAATTTTTGGTTTGCTTTTTTCCGCGTTTTCGTGCAAATGCAACGCTTCAGACCGCCTTCATACCGTTTGTCGGGAAGCCTATAGTTGTCAGTCGTGGTTCTTGAAGGCGACTTAGATGTTCTTTATGGCGGTCAGTGATAGGAAGTGAGCCCGCGAAACGATATCACTGACCGCATAAGAAGACGCAGATGACCGAGTAAAGTGACGCAAACTACGAGGTAAAGTGACGCAAATCGCAACGTGAAGTGACGCAAATCAGAAAACCCTTTGTGGCAAAACTGCGAGTGATTTCTGTAAACGGCTCATAAACAACGTGTTGCGAAAAATGCTTATTTTTGCCCGTTTTCCGTACGAAAGATTTTTTTTCCGCAAACAACGGAGTTTTGACCCACCTAATTTCGAAGTTTTCTTGACAAATCATCGCTCGCATAGCCGCCTCGCCATCTCGTTCAGCGACAGGCATTGCCCCCTGGTGATGGTGATCCGTTCGTTGTGGTGTTCCCATGGAGCGAGCATCAGCAGCTGTCCACGTGCGCAGGCCTCCATGCGTTGCCCACCCGGTTTCGCCAGGTCAGTGAAGCCGTTCTCTTGTAGCACCACCATCGGGAGGCCTGCTTCAAAGGCTGCCCGCATCACTTTCTTCTCGCCTTTCGAGATGGCCGGCGACACCAGCACCGCTCCTTCACGTCCTGCCTTCAGAAAAAGCTCTACTTGCTGCGCAATCTCCTCATTGGTCAGCCTGCGCGAACACTGAACCTGCCGCAAGCACGGGCGGTTGAGTAGGAAGAGGTTGCCAATCGCCGAGAATGTCATCCCTGCGGCAGTCACATGACGTCGCACGCGAAACAGGTCAGGGTGTTCGCGTTTCATCAGCAGTCGGCGGGGGTTGTCGTGTAGGTATTGTTTCCATCGTTCCAGCTGCCCTTCTTGCGTCAGCAGTCGGTCGTTGTAGCCTCGCTCGAACACAAGCCCCGGCCGCCTGTACTCACCCCGTCTGTCGCGCTTAACAGTGGCGGAGCCACCGTCTACCAAACCCTTTAGCGGCTCTTTTGCTTGCGGTTCTGCCTGCTGTGGCTCTGTGTCTTGCTTTTCTGCCTGCTGCTCTGTGGTATGTTGTTGTGCCTGCTGCTCTGTGGTATGTTGTTTTGTAAGCTGCGGCTCTGCCGCTGCGTTTTGTTCTCCTGTCCGCTGCGGCTTTGCCGCTGCCTCTATCTCCCGGTATGCGCGGTTGCAGCCCGCCTTGAAGCCGTTGATAAGCCGCCCCAGCCCCTCCGGCAGTTCCTCTTTCACGAAGAGGATGCCATGCAGATGATCGGGCATCATCTGCAAGGCCACAACCTCCACCTGCGGATAGTAGCGGGTCACGCCTAAGAACTCCTGCTCTACGCGCTGCCCAAACGCCGACAGCACCATACGCGGCTCTTCCGCCGTGGCCGGCCCTCCATCGCTGCGCCCCACAATCTCTCCAAAGAGTTTCCGTCGTCCCTCCGTGGTGAGCGTCACCATATACATCTGGCGCCGCGTGTAGTCGTGCCACTCGCAGCGTCTTTTCATCGACGGCACCTTCTCCCCGGCGAAGGGGGAGCGTCCTCGCCCACGTTCACCCTGTTCCATGTCTCTTGTCTTGAATACCTTCTCGATTCCATTATTAGAGCCGCAGCTGCGCCATGGGGTGCAGCTGCGGGGATATGATGGGGATTCCTTCAAAGAGGATTATCGGGTGTCGGAGAGACCAGTCACTGAACGGGCGCGGATACCGCCGAAATAATTGATGTAGAAATACAGCCCAACTTGGGTCGTTGGCGTTTCACGGAAGTCACTGGAACCTACGTCTTCGAAATAGAAAGTATAGGTCTTGTCCACTTGAGTAGGCTTACCGTCCTCGTCAAGCAATATGTCATCGTCGTCCATCTGGTAGGCTGGTGAATCAATACTATAGTTATACCAGAATCTCCAATCATCGGCATTGTAGTTCCAGTATTGTTTGGTTGTCGTTTGCCATGCACCATTAGCATAAGTTTCTAAATCGCCATCTACTACCTTTGAGGCATTGTTAGCAGCTGTCGTACTCTTCAGGTTCACACTGAACGAACCATTGCGGGCTGTCAGCGTGTTGTTCATTCCATCGTGGTATGGGCGCAACGTTGATGTTGCCATTTCTACCGTAATGGGATACAGACCTGTGGGATATTCCTTCGGAACCGTGAACGACAGTTTATACAGTGGATAACCGTTGCTGCTATTGCTTCCTGTGGCTGTCAAGTCTGTGATATTTGGATTGAACTCGGTAACAGAATACAAGAAAATCTTTCTCTCCAAACCTTTCTTGGGATGCGAGATGATCAGCTCACCATGTTTGGGTGTCTGGGTGATGTTCACGAAATAGACTCTGACAGTTCCCGTAAAATTACCATCGCTACCAGTCACACTTAGAACTTCTGCTTTCTGTGCAACCGTGTTGTTGGCATCCAATTCCACCCTGAACGAAGCTGTCGTAATGCTGTTCAGTTCAGAGGCATCAGTTGTAGTATAATAGAACGTGAAATCCTTGTAATAATAGTTTACGCCATTTACAGCCGCCTGTCCGTCCAACTCATCATGACTGAGGAACATATAGTGAGTTTGTGGGATGCGCAACTTGCCGCCAGCATAGCTCACCTCCGTCACCCTCTCGTTGATGGCCAGCATCTTGTTGTTTGAGAACTCCTTTGTTGTGATGGCTTCGTCGAGCGTCTCATATCCAAGTTCACGCGGCAGGTTACCAATGGTAAACTGGTAAGTATGATTACGCACAATGACAAACTGTTTCTTCTCGTTGGTCATCAACAAGATGGGATGGTAGTAATACTTGCCTGCCTCATCTGTTTTATAATGTACACGCATGATGATGCGGATGGGGTCTTTGCGCGGATTGTCACGCTTGTTCTCATCCTCGAACACGTACAGCGTATGGTTGGCATTAATGGTGGGGGTGGCATTTGCGTTGAATGCCGGCACCCAGTTAGCTTCGATAAAGGCTTTTGTGGTAGCCACATTGTCGCTCGGTGTGTAGTAGCGTCCACCTCCGTTGCACGGGGTACTCGTAGAGGTCTGATTGAACACTTGCACTCCTTGAACCGTAGTCCATTTTGGTGTGGTTACGGCGATGTTGGAGGGATCGGTGGTCTCGTAATATCCCCAATAAGGATCGCTTGGCAACTTCGACATGTCGACAGGTGCCAGATAGCCTTTGTTCAGGCCATTGACAGCAATCCAGTCGATGGTCGCAATGTCGTTGTTACTCTCTACCTCACCAGGATTATTCTCATCTTCATACATATAAACCTTGTTGATGACAATCTTGGCGCGGTCACGCAGCATGTAGACAACATTCTCTGACATCAGCCACTGTTGCATTTCTCCACTGTTGTTGGCATAGTGGTAGCCCCAGTAGGTCACTTTGTCACTTTTGTTGACGGTCAGTCGCTCGCTTACCTCTTTTAGGATTTCCGTGTCGCGCTTACCGAAGTCAGCTGCCGTGAACACACCTTCCGATGAGTATTGGTCAGCCTCTGTCTCGGCTGTTGGTTTCCACTTTTTGTTGGCGATAAAGTGTACGCAAACTGTCTGCGACGGCACGATGGAGTCGTACACCTCTACAACGGTAGTCTCACCTCCTACAGTGGTGGTCTCTGTGGTTTTTGTGGAGATAACGCCATGGTCTGGGTTCTGCGTTGACTGTGTGGGAGTGATGTCCGCAGCGCCGATGAACAGGTGTGATGAATTAAAGCACAGCAATGTCATGGATTTGACATAGTCCTCGTCGCCTGTCACCACCGAAGAACGTGTATCCTGAAAAGCAGGAAGGTTCACTCGCAGGTTTACAGACATGTCACCACTCGTGTTGTACTCATCGAGATCTTGACTACTTTCGAACCAGTCATCATCGCTGCATGAGCTGAACGCTAATGCCAGCAGTCCAAATGTCAGTATATAATAAATTCTCTTCATAATCGTAGTATTTTAATTATGCTGTTGAGCCAAGCGCTTTAAGTCGTCGTCAGACAGGTCACGAACGCAGCGTACGTACGCATTATTCGCAGAACCATCTGATCCCGTGCTGATATAGGCTGATTTGCCCGTTAATGTCCAGTAATATTGTCCTGACAACACTTCGGTGATGGTTTCTCTAGCACTAATGTTGTTTTGATAATCGATGATTACTTTAATTTCTTCTTCTGTGGGAAGACGCCAACCAACATACTTGGTTCCATCTGTACCAACTTCCATGTAGTGACCACAATGATCTGCTGCTGCTTTTGCTCCATACTTATTCCCATAGTCACTATATAAGGTAGAGTTGTTAAAAGGCGAAACAGCACCAAGTTGTGAGGCAATCATAAATGCTGGTGATACTACATGGTCTTTCGACTGGTAGTCTGCATCCAAATTAGGTTTTCCTAATGCAAAATTATTGCTGGCAGCAGTAATCTGAATGACATACATATGATTATTGGTCAATGAACCATTGTTTGTTGTTACCGTTTTATATCTACCATAACTTTGACGTTGTTCTGTTAAGTAAGCACAACGAGTACCAGTCCATGCTTTTGCTGTAAAACAATTGTCGTCATATGTTTTAGGTCCATTATGTTCGCTCTGATCAGTATCCCACATTACCCAATCTGAAGTAATTTGTGGTATTGGTTCTTGAACTGTCCGTTTGTAACGTCGTGCATAGTAATGGGTTACGTTTTTCTTCTTATAATAGTATTGATATTTGTATTTATTATAGTCATTGTCTGTTGAATAATTTCCTTGGCCATAAATGCCACTATTACGATAATATCTATGTGACCAGAAGTCCCAATTATCTGAAGTTGTAGCTAAAGCTGGTTCAGGATTATAACTTGAAGTATAACCAGCATATCTCGCAGTTTCACCCCAATATCCATTTATTGCATTTGTTTCACTACTTGCATTGGTTCTATCTTCGTTGGTTGTCACATTCTCAAGGAACTCACTTCTTTCAGCCGTTACCGTCTCCAGAACGACCTCAGTTCTAATTTTAGTTGAAGCATAATAGTATTCAGATTCAGAACATTCTACATCATCATAAGCGAAAGTACCATTACCCCATCCATCTTGCTCAGGATTCCAACTATATTGTATAACATCTTTTGTTCCCCATGTATAACTGTTGTATTTTGAAGACCATGCTCCTTCAAAGTTTTGGATATTCTCAATAGGATAATGAACAATTGTTACATCAAAGGTCTGGTCTGTCAGTCCTGACACCATGCTTACGGTGAACTTGATGTACTTCACGGCTTTATTCGCCAATACTGGTGAGTTTACATGAATCAAGCCATTATCAGCATCTATAGTAACTGTGGTTCTGTTGTTACTTGTGGTTGTGACATTACCTGTATAAGCCACACTGCTTGGATTGGAAGAGTAATTCGTTGTTTCCGAGGGGAAGGTTGCATTCAGGTAGGTCTTGGTTCCACTACTATTGTAGAAATACACCTGGGCATTGGTAATCTTGATGCTCTCACCTTTGGTGATGAAATAGTTGATGTCGATTTCACCATTGTTGCCATACAGGTTGGCATTCAGCGGTGACACCATCAAGAAATACGACTTGCTGGTAATCATGTCGTAAACATCCGACTCGTTCTTTACCCATGGCAGTACCTCGTATTGCAGATCAACGCTCTCAAAAGTGTTTTCTGTCGGTGAACTGGCACCCATACCCTTGATATTCGCATTGATATGATAGACATGGTTGCGCTTGATTTCTGTAACTTCAGATTCCTTCACGACAGGAATACGATAGTAGTTAACGGCCATGGCTTGGTTTTTGGGTGTGAAACCAAGGGTTAAGATCGTATAAGGTGCTTCAGCCACCGCATTCGACGTTTCATCCCATGAGAAAGCATAGGTGTACGTAAGGTAATTATATGTTTTGCGAAGATTTGCTGTTTCAGGCGTAGTTTGAATGTCGGTATAAGACACTTCGCGGTCTACACTGGTGATGTTCCAGTGAGTACCCGTAGGAGTCTGCAGATTCCTGTCGTCGCCAGTAAGTTGGTTCGTGGTGCCTTCTCCATAATCCATGCCGAAATCGGTGGTGTTATAAGCAAAGTTAGCATGTTTCCAACGAGGGCTACCAACATTGATTGAATGGTCAGGGTCGTTTATACTGAGTGAATCGAGCGAACGGATGAATTTGTCATCAAAATTCACTGAAACCACAATTTTTGTGGCTGCCCGTCGCATTTCTACGGGTATCACCTGCTTTGCCTGCCCCGCAACAGGCTGCCACTGTTTGGCCACACCGTCCATCATAAAGACTTTATCTGCCTGCTCGTCCCACTGGTCGTTGCCGTAAGGCTTGAAAATCTGGTCGTCGGTGGTATACAAAGCCCGCAAGTCAGCAAGCGTATTGAACACAACATATTCATCCCCATTTTTTTGATGGGTCTGGGGGTTATTCAGTGCGACATACACATCGTACTTTTTGTTCACGTCAAGTCCCTGGTTCTGCCAGTTCTTGGCCAAAAGATGCTCTGCGTTATCAGTGACTTCTCCGTTGTAATGATAGGTCTTAATGATCTGCTCCTGTCCCGTTTCCGTGATAAACACATCTATGTTCTCACCGAGATAGTTCTCATTCAGCTTGGGCACGCCTGGTTCATCTGCACGAGTTGCAGTGAAATCGCCTTCCATCGAAGGCAACGATGGCTCAATAATCAATCCCTGCTCATAGCCATTGTTTCCCATTTCGATAAAGGTATCGTCATCGCTACAGGAAAGAATAAGCACTGATATTGCCCCAAAGGCAAACAACTTGAATATATGCTTGAAGTTATTCATGATTATACTATTTTAATTATTGCCATCTAATAATGTTTGTATCCTCACTATCATAGATGTTGTTATTCACATAGTAGATCCACAACTCGTCATTGGAACCATTACCTGGATAAGTACCAGAGGTAATGGGTATTCGTTCTGAGAAAGTATCAGATGAATGTTTGACAAGGGTTAGACCAGCAAATTGAATTTGCCCGGTACCGATAGCGTCTTTCGGTACAACGCGGAAAAACACAACCTCGTCGTTTGCACCATTGGCTATTTCAATGGTTTCCGAATTTCCAGTTACGTTTCCTTCCTCGTCACAAACCTGGAACCAGAACAGATCGTTGTTCGGTGACAAAGTAGTGGCTTCCTCGCAGGTGATTGTAAGTTTCCACAATGGTGATCGATAATACATGTAATCATTCTGGGTATATGTTCCATCTGATACAGCTACTGCTGCATGCTGCCAGAAATCGTTGGAGTTATAGTCTGTAATGGCTCCGCGCATATCATAAATCTTATACTTGTTGTTCCAACCACCCATCCCATAGAAGCCGAGACAAGTCAAGTTGGCACTGGTATTATGCGTGTAATTCAATGTGCCCCCATCCGTCCAAGGAAGCAATGCAGGCTGAACAAACAGTCCACCGCCAGTAAAATAGCCGTAGATAAACCATTGATGATTACGAACGAAATCTGTTTCGTTTTTTAGGGCAAAGGTTGTCGTGTGATCTACGCCATCGATTGTAAAATGGATGGTTCCCATAATGGTATGTCTGTTTGCATCCTTGGCTGTTTGACCATCTGTTTCACGCAGATAAGTGGTGCAGCACATTGTGACGTTCTGTTGGGGGTTGCTATTTTTCGTAATCTTATCAACATACTGTTGCGCTGTCTCACCCTCAGCCCACATGAAATTGTCTGGAGTTTGTTCTTCGGTCAACTCCTTGATTGTGATTGGTGTCGTCGTGTTATTCATATAGATGAGATTTGTGGTCTCCCGAACCACAGTATTCTCACTGTTTTTGGGTAGGTTGGCCACTGTGACATCGCCAAAGCCTGACGGCTCTTCGACTGGAAAGATGTATTGTGTGGCGGGGAACGATGAGCCGTTGATTTCGATGCTTGTTATTTCCACGCCTTCCATACCGTTGGGCTTCGTAAAATAGAACTGTATCTTCGAGATGGAACGAGTCAACTCTACATCGAACTCATTCCGGTAGAGCAGATTGTTGTTTGGATTCTGAAGAACGATGGATTGATTGGTCGCAATCTGTGACATGGGAAGTCCGTCAGTGGCTCCGTTGCCTACCTCTCGCACAGGATTGATTAATCCAAAGTCGTCATTATTATCAACATGTCCGAAGACTGTATTCTTCAAGATGCCACGTTTAACCATTTCTGCAGGCTGTGTGAGCGATGTAAGACCCGCCGTATTGGCCATTACATAGAAGTCGAGCTTTGCCGTAATGGTTAGGTCTGCATTGACCAAACGGTTCGGAAGAAGCATCTGTACTGTTTGACGAGCTGCGTTCACATCCTGAATATTGTTCAGTTCTGCGTAGCCTACCGGTGTTGCTTCATCGCCCGTTCCTGTTTCGTATGCCCACACACGAACATTATGGAGCGCGTTTTCTGCGGGAGTTGCTGTCACCTTTAAATCGTCATCAGCGCGTGTGTCCAATGTCGTTGGCGCGTAGATATTGATGTTCAGTACGGCTGCCTTGTCCTGTGGGGTATACTCCTCGTCGATAGTATTGCAGGCCGCGAGCGTCAGGAGCGACGCTGTGGCAAGGAGCGGCAGGTATGTTTTACTTAAATTCCACATAATTCTTCTATTTTGGAAAGAAATAATCTATCTTTGGTTCTTTGATTTGGAAAGAAATTGGAATAATTATCAGAAATTATCTTATATCTTGGGTTGTGAATGTTCTTGATTCGTGGTGGGATCAGATGGTGGGTTGCTCGAAGTGGAGTCCGTCTTCCCAGTTCAGCTGTACGCTGACGCCTACCTCGGCATCCACCGTGGTCACCTCGCCGGTGGGTTCCATCTTGAGCTTGATGATCTTGAGGTTGGCGGCCTTCAGCGGCTCATGCACGTAGAGGTCGTTGCGGGTGATGGTGCCGTCGGGCATCCACACGAGGAGCGTCATGCTCCAGTAGCTGCCCACTTTGACATCGGAGGGCGTGACGCGCGTGGCCGTGTCGGGCGAGGGGAACCCCATGCCGTAGTAGCACACCTCTTTGCCCTCGCTGACGGGGAGCAGCTGGGTGCGCACCACTTGAGGCTTGCCGTGGCTGTAGGTGCTGTCGGCGGGCTGGAAGCTGTTGCCCAGTCCCTCGATGTAGGCCTTCATGCCATTGCATTTCACGCCGGTGGTGTCGATGACCACGGCGGCGGCATCGTTGGCCATGTACATGTCGACAATGCCTGTAAGTCTGTCGCCATCCTTGCCCACGAGCA
>Ga0310695_10002185_pt1 | contig 42200 bp, 30 predicted proteins | sample RumenRJG_04DNA_FD_203882 | JGI IMG/M metagenome (GOLD analysis project Ga0310695, IMG submission 203882) | Bovine rumen microbial communities from Lethbridge, Alberta, Canada - RJG_04 (v2) (version 2) | ecosystem: Host-associated > Mammals > Digestive system > Stomach > Rumen | place: Canada... | reverse complement strand
GGGGTGAGGGCTCATCAACAGCGTATGACTATTGCGTCTTCATGGTCGATGGCGTGGAGAAGTTCCGCTATGGCGCCCGCGACAACGCCTGGGAGACCTACACGGTGGAACTGGGCGACGGCACCCACACGCTCACCTGGAGTTACATCAAGGACAGCAGCGTCCATGCGACAGGCGACTACTTTGCCATCAGCAATGTACGCTTCACATCCTATGCCCCTGAGGCCTACGCCTGCTACACGCCGTCGAACACGACACTGACGTTCTACTACGACGGCCAGCGCAGCTCCCGCACGGGCACGACCTACGACTTGAACACGGGCGACAACGATACCGGTTGGGAGAACGACGGTACAAATGCCAATGTGTCCCGGGTTGTCTTTGACCCGTCGTTTGCCAATGCCCGCCCGACGACTACCTATAGTTGGTTCTACAACATGAGGAATCTTCAATCCATCACGGGCCTGAGTTACCTGAACACCAGCGAGGTGACCAATATGGGTTGGATGTTTACGAATTGTAATAAACTTACGAGCCTTGATGTAAGCCACTTCAACACGTCCAAGGTGATATATATGAATCAATTGTTCTCTGGCTGCATTGGCTTAACGAGCCTTGATTTGAGCAGTTTCAACACGTCCAACGTGACCATAAAGATGAGTAGCATGTTCTATAACTGCTACAATCTGCGGACCATTTATGTGGGCAGTGGCTGGAGCACTGCGGCCGTGACGAGCTCCGCTAATATGTTCTTTAACTGCACCAGCCTGGTGGGCGGCCAGGGCACGACCTGGAACGAATCCAACCCGACGGACAAGACCTATGCCCACATTGACGGCGGCCCCAGCAACCCGGGCTACTTCACCGCGAAGAATGCTGGCCTGCTTGGTGATGTGGACGGTAACGGCAACGTGGGCATCGCCGACGTGACACTCCTCATCGACTACCTGCTCACCGGCAATTCCGCCGGCGTCCATCTGGACGTAAGCAACGTGGACGGCGACGGCGTCATCGGCATCGGCGACGTCACCGCCATCATCGACTACATCCTCACAGGCGTGTGGTAACACAGTTAACAGTTAACAGTGAATAGTTAACAGTTAACAGACGTTAGACGGCATCCGCGTTATATCTTTGTAAAGAGCGCGGATGCCATTGTAATTATTGTACTTATTGTTTTCCTTTTATCCTTCTATCCTTCGCGCCTTTGCGCCTTAGCGTGGGGCATAAGAGCGCGGATGCCAATTCGTGTCATTGTCCATTCTGATTTCAAAAAAAGTAGTCTTTCTTGTCTTTCTTGTCGTTCCCCCCAGTGAGAGCACGGGTGCCATCAGCTGGGACGGTTCTAATGATGCGGTAAGCGAAGCGGCGCTATCAGTTAGAACCGTCCCAATGATGCACCGCCCCCCCGCTGCTGACACCATAACCCAAAAATCTCACAAGTGTAATTACCATCACTTTTCTGCCTTAATGGCGGATCTTGCTTTGCGCCTTTGCGTGGGGTGTAAGAGTGTGGATGCCAATTCGTGTCATTGTCCATTCTGATTTCAAAAAAAATAGTCTTTCTTGTCGTTCCCCCAAAAAACGTGCGCGGATGCCAATGTAATTACTTGTTGTTTTCCTTTTATCATTCTATCCTTTGCGCCTTCGCGTGGGGCATAAGAATGCGGATGCCAATTCGTGTCATTGTCCATTCTGATTTCAAAAAAAATAGTTTTTCTTGTCTTTCTTGTCGTTCCCCCAAAAAACGTGCGCGGATGCCATTGTAATTATTGCACTTGTTGTTTTCCTTTTATCATTTTATCCTTCGCGCCTTTGCGCCTTAGCGTGGGGCATAAGAGCGCGGATGCCACCTAAAGCCTAACACCTAAAGCCTAACACCTAATCACCTAAAGTGTTTTCGTCCTGGGATTGTGGTTCATTGGGGAAAATACTGTACCTTTGCACAAATCAATTGGGAACTATGAAATCAGCCAGTAATATACACGAAGTGTTGGCATTCCTGAGGGAACTTGTCATCAATAACGACCGCCCGTGGTTCAAGGGGCATAAGCCGCAGTTTGACGACCTGCGCGGCGCATGGGAGCAGGATATGGAACGACTCATTGGCCTCGTCGCCGAGTATTTCCCTGAGGTGCGCGGCCTTGCCGTGCGGGACTGCGTTTACCGCATCTACCGTGACATCCGCTTCTCGCACGACAAGCGTCCCTACAAGAACTACTTCTCGGGCGTCATCGGCAAGGGCGGCAGGCACACCGTGCGCTCAAGCTACTATGTCCACATCGGTGTGGAGGAGATGATGCTGTGCGGCGGCATCTGGTGGCCCGAGAAACCCATCCTGGAGCAACTGCGCGGCCTCATCGACGCCGAGCCCGAGGAGTTCCTTACCATCGTCAATCATCCCGACATCACGTCGCGTTACCAATGGATGTCGCAGTCACTCAAGACGATGCCCAAAGGCTTTCCCAAGGATCACCCCCTGGCACAATATATCAAGATGAAAGAATACCTGCTGGCGATGCACGTCGGCGAGGACTATTTTGACTGCGACGATTGGGTGGAACGTGTCGCCAGCGACTTACAACCTCTCAAACCATTGCACGATTTCCTTAATTATGTGTTTGATTAGCTGAATTTATGTAACAATCCGTAACTTGGGAATTTGCCACCATTTTGGCAAAAGAATCGGCATTTTGCCAGCGTTAAGCGACAAAAATCGATTCTTTTGCTACTTTTTTACGATTTTTGCGACGTGAAACGGAATTTTTTGGCGCTGGCGGTGTTAATTTTTCAATAAAATTACACCTATTAAAAAAAATGATAGTATCTTTGCGGCCGATTTATCAACAGAGCAATGTGAAAAACCTGAACTGAAAGAATCAAACATCATAAACAAAACAAGTAATTTTTCAAAAGATTTATGAAGAAATCCTTAATTCTCCTGATGGCGCTGGCGACAAGCCTTGGAATGAGCGCCAGTGAGGCCGACCTGGTGATGCCACAGTCGTTGCACGAAATCAGTTTCCTGCATTGGGGTTTCCTGGTGTGCGTGCTGGGCATGCTGTTCGGTGTCTATCATTTCATGAAGACCAAGAGTCTGCCCGTCCATCCCGCGATGCGCGAGATTGGTGAGGTGATTTACAAGACCTGCTCGACCTACCTCAAGCAGCAGGGCCGTTTCCTTGCCATCCTGTTTGTCTTTATCGGTGTGGTGGTTGCCTTCTACTTTGGCGGCCTGAGCCACATGTCGGTGGGCGAAGTGCTCATCATCCTGCTCTCGACAGTAATCGGTATGCTCGGCTCCTATGCCGTGGCAGCCTACGGTATCCGCATGAACACCTATGCCAACGCCCGCATGGCGTTCGCATCGCTGCGCCGCGACCCGCTGCGCCTGCTCAACATCCCCTTGAATGCGGGTATGAGCATCGGCGTGATGCTGGTGTGCGTCGAGCTGATCATCATGCTGGTCATTTTGCTCTTCGTCCCCGTACACTTGGCTGGTGTCTGCCTCATCGGCTTCGCCATTGGTGAGAGCCTCGGTGCCAGCGCGCTGCGCATCGCCGGTGGTATCTTCACCAAGATTGCCGACATCGGCAGCGACCTGATGAAGGTGGTCTTCAAGATTGGTGAGGACGACCCCCGCAACCCCGGTGTGATTGCCGACTGTACCGGTGACAACGCTGGTGACAGCGTTGGCCCCACCGCCGACGGTTTTGAGACCTATGGTGTGACTGGAGTCGCCCTGGTATCGTTCATCCTGCTCGCCGTCAACGATCCCGAGATGCAGAAGAACCTGCTCGTGTGGATCTTCTCGATGCGTATCCTCATGGTCATCACCAGCGTGGTGGCTTACTGGGTGAACATGGCCTTCTGCAAAGCCAAATATGCCGGCAAGGACAGCCTCGACTTTGAGAAACCCCTTACCTCGCTCGTATGGTTCGCCAGTGTGCTCAGTATCGCTGTGACCTACATTGTATCCTACATGCAGCTGGGCAACATCGAAGGTCAGCCCAACCTGTGGTGGCAATTGGCAAGCATCATCTCGATGGGTACCCTGGGCGCTGCCCTCATCCCCGAGATTACCAAGGTTTTCACCTCGCCCAAGAGTGGCCACGTCATGGAGGTCGTGAAGGCTTCGCACCAGGGTGGTGCCTCGCTGAACATCCTCAGTGGCTTTGTGGCAGGTAACTTCTCCGGCTTCTGGACCGGCCTGGCATTCGTGCTGCTGATGTTTGTCGGCTATGCGTTCTCCATCGATATTCCCGAGACCCTCATGTCCTATCCCGCCATCTTCGCCTTTGGTCTGGTGGCCTTCGGTATGCTGGGCATGGGTCCCGTCACCATCGCCGTCGACAGCTACGGTCCTGTGACCGATAACGCCCAGAGCGTCTATGAGCTCTCCCTCATCGAGGAAGTGCCCAACAAGGACGAGGAAATCGAGCGTGACTTCGGCTTCAAGCCCGATTGGGAGAAGTCAAAGCACTACCTCGAGGAGAATGACGGTGCCGGCAACACCTTCAAGGCAACTGCCAAGCCCGTGCTCATCGGTACCGCCGTTGTGGGTGCCACCACGATGATCTTCTCTATCATCCTCGTGATCCAAAAGACCCTCGGCGTTGACCCCGCCGCTCTGCTGAACCTGCTCAACCCTTACACCATCATCGGCTTCCTGCTGGGTGGCTGTGTTATCTACTGGTTCACCGGTGCTTCGACCCAGGCCGTTACCGTGGGTGCCAACCGCGCCGTGGCCTTCATCAAGGACCACATCAAGCTCGACACCAACGCTCCCAAGAAGGCCGACACCAAGTCGTCGGTCGAGGTGGTGAAAATCTGCACCCAGTATGCCCAGAAGGGTATGTTCAACATCTTCCTGGCCATCTTCTTCTTCGCCCTCGGTTTCGCCTGCTTGGCATCGCCGGGTAGCGTGGGTGGCGACAATGCCGTTTCGCTGTTCGTGTCCTACCTCATCTCGATTGCCCTGTTCGGTCTGTTCCAGGCTGTGTTCATGGCCAATGCCGGTGGTAGCTGGGACAACAGCAAGAAGGTGGTAGAGGTTGACCTCGACCTCAAGGGCACCGACCTGCACGACGCATCGGTTGTCGGCGACACCGTGGGTGACCCCTTCAAGGACACCTCGTCCGTTTCGCTGAACCCCATCATCAAGTTCACCACCCTGTTTGGTCTGCTTGCCATGGAGATGGCCATCAGCGATAACTTCCGCGATTACGCTCCCTGCGTGGGCATTATCTTCGTCATCGTGGCTATCTACTTCGTTTGGCGTTCGTTCTACCGCATGCGCATCGATGACAGCATCGAGAGCATCCTCAACGCCTACAAGAAGAAATAATTAGGTTTTAGGCGTAAGGCATTAGGCTTTAGGCTTTAGGAAAGCGGATGCCAACTAAAAACTAAGGACTAGGGACTAAGGACTAAGGACTAAAAACTAAAAACCAAAAAGGGCGCGAGCCCCCGTCAATTCGTTAAGACGGCGAGACCACTTCAGGTCCCGCCGCCTTGCTTTTTTATGTTAGATCGGCCTAACGGCCGAGACATCAAACAAATCTTTATAAAAACTGAGCAAAAAATAATTTTGTTTGATTTCTCGCGCAAAGCGCGATGATAGAGACATTGTGCGTCACTCGCTGTAGTTGTGGTCGATGACAATCGACAGTTTGTCATCGGGGACAAGGGGCTGCAACTCGTTGATGAGTTCCTGGACAAAGGCGGCATCGTCGTGGACGGTGATGTCGGGCACCACATCGATTGAGACACGGCGCTCGTCCTCAAAGTAGTAGAAGCCGTGCACCTGCTCGACGTGCTCGTGGGCCGCAGCAGCCTGCATGAGCGTGTGCTGCAACTGGGCACGCTTGTTCTCGCCCGTGGCGACAGCATACACACCGACGGTCATGATGATGCCGTGGCGGGCAAACATCTCCTCGGTGATGCGGCGCGTGAGGCCGTGAATCTGGTGGGCATTCATCGTGTCCATGACGTTGATGTGCAATGAGCCGATTTGCACGTCGGGACCGTAATTGTGAACAATGATGTCAAACACGCCATGCACGCCGTCAAAGTCGTTGACCTCCTTCTTGATTTGTGACAGCAGCTCGGGCGAAATCTTGGCACCCAGCAACTCGTTGACGGGCGATGCCAGCATCTCGATACCGGCCTTGATGATGACCAGCGAGATGAGGGCGCCCAAGATGCCGTCGAGCGAGACATGCCACAACAGCATCACGCCTGCCGAAACGAGCGTCGCCAGCGTGATAACGGCATCGAACAGAGCGTCAGAACCCGAGGCAATGAGCGCGTCGCTCTTGAGCTTCTCGCCCTGACTCTTGACGTAACGGCCCAGCACCAGCTTCACGACAATGGCCACAATGATGACAATGAGCGTGACGGTGGTGTAAGACGGCTCCGTCGGCTCGATGATTTTTTTCACCGACTCGATGAGCGACGTCACGCCAGCCGAGAGCACAATCACAGCGATGATGATGGCACTGAAGTACTCGATGCGCCCAAACCCGAACGGATGTTTACGGTCAGCCGGGCGCTGCGACAGCTTGGTGCCCACTATGGTGATGACACTCGAGAGCGCGTCGCTCAGGTTGTTCACGGCATCCATCACGATGGCCACCGAACTGGCCAACACGCCCACACCCGCCTTAAACGCAGCTAACAACACATTGGCAATGATGCCAATCCAACTTGTCCTAATAATCTGTGAAGAACGATCCATATCTGATTTTTTTGCTTGTTTATAGTCCTTATTTCACGGCATTGCGAAAAATTTCGCAACGAAAAATTTCGCAACACCCAAACCACTGTTTTATAATTGCTTATCAATAGAGAAAACCAAAAATCCACAATGGAATACGGTTGCCATTACCGATTTCTATATCATCAACAGCGAGATAACTGTTGGGAACATTTTTTATCTGTTCATACGATTTGCGATGGCCGCCCACTTCAATGGTGTAAGTGTTATCTACCAAGAAGTCTCCACTGCCGCTGAAAGTTAACTCGTGGTCACTGAACAACTGATTGGAGAAAAATGTCTCTCGAATATTACCAATGTTGATGTCGCCAGCCAACGCATACATCAAATTGGTATTCTCAAGATATACTTTCTCGGGCTTAACCAACTGTTGCATCGAATTCTTACCCTTGAACAGCATGTTGATAAGAGAGGCCCGCTGCATGGTCCTTAACAATTTATGTACCGTTTGACGGTCACAACCCAGCAAATTGGCTATCTTACTCACATTGATGGTGAATGGTGTCATTTGGGCGATGATGGACATCAGCCTCTTGATACGGTTGATAGTACTCTGCTCCAACGCCTCAGATTGAGATATATCTTGATCAATGACATTAACAACCATCTGGCGCAGAGCCATTTCATAACCTTGTCCCAGTTCTTTATAGAAAGGATAATACCCATGGCGAAGGTATTCCTCAAAATACTGCAACACGTGAACCTGATTAGTAATCTCCATCGCCATGGTGATATGATGACTCAATATCTGATTAAGTGAGACTGGTTCAAACCGAGCAATACCATTAAAATCGAGATATTCACGGAACGAGAGTCCTTGCATCGTGAAAAACAAGCACCGGCGAGACAAATCGGCCTGAGACTGATCAATCTTCAACATAGAGGAGCCCGTGAACACGACATGAAATCCGGGATAACGGTCATAGATATTCTTGAGTTCCTGTGCCCAAGAACTATGAGGATATCGATGAACCTCATCAACGAACAAGTGTGTACCACCATGCGTATAATGGTAATCGGCTAAATCCACCAGGCGGTTTTCACTGAACCACAATTCATCAAGCGATACGTATAGAGCCGCACTACTGCCTAAAGGGAATGATTCGGCTATCCGCTGCAACAGCATCGTAGTCTTGCCCACACCACGAGCGCCACGAATACAAATCATCCTATTATCCCAAGGTAACTGATGATATAAGTATCGTTTGTGACTGGTGTCCACTTGAGACACAAGCCTATAACTATTGATATATAATTCCTGAATATCCATAGCTTGAAAGTTTTATTGCCGCAAAAATAGGCATTTTGTTGATTACAACCAACAAAAATTGGGGAAAATTGATGATTCCAATCAACAAAATTCACAAAAATTGTTGATTGGAAACTACAAAAATGAGGCAAAATTGGTGAATGGAATCAACAAAACCGCTGCCCGAGCAAGGTCGGGCATGATGCCTGGCATGGTCTGTTTCAGGAATTATCGCTTGTTTCACATGGCGGTTGCCACAGGAACAATCCCGCTGCAGTGGCCAGTTGGCCGACGAGTTTCAGCAGCCCTTCGGTCGGGTTGTACAATGTGAGGTAACTGTCACCCGAACTGGCAGTAATCAAGGCATCCTCGTCATCAACCAACACGCACATATGGGCATGGCCCAGGCTTTTGGTTAACCACGAGTACAGTTGAGCAGGCTCGGGATTCTTGACCCATTTGTCATCGGGGGCGTAATTGACCACAAAGTCATGGTAACAGTTCAGCTTCAACAGCACATCGCCAAATTGGCGGTGCAGCGGCACCTGTGGAGGCATATTACAATGATTATTGAGGTAATACTTCTCCACAGCAAAAAACTGGCCAGGACTATCGGGTGGCACCTGCTGCGGGAGCATGTCAATCACCCAACGAGGGGCTTCCAGCAACCGCTCTACTTCGCTATTATAATCCTTCTCCATAATCATCTGCAAAGTTAGCATTTTTTTCAAAACTGAAAAAAAACGGGATAGCTTGTTTGTGTTGCCAGTGAAAAACACTACCTTTGCAGATTATAACTAAACAAACAATTTACCGTGAGCAATAATAACAACAACAATACGGGCGGATTCAACCGCTTTCGTGACCGCCACCCCATCCTGGTCAATTCGACACTGATGGTCCTGGCATTAGTGGCTTTGGGCTACATCGCCCTGCTGTTTATCGACGTGTTCACCTCCCATGGCCAGCAGGTGCAGGTGCCCGACGTGCGCAACCTGCCGCTGGAAAAGGCTATCGAAATCCTTGATGACGCCGGCCTGCGCTGGGAAATCAGTGACTCGACCACCTTCTACGAGAACTACAAGCCTGGAACGGTCATCGACCAGGACCCCAAGGCCAAGTCCTATATCAAGAAGATACGTATCATCTATCTGAACGTCAACGCCATGCACGCACCCATCATCCCGATTCCCAAGTTGGTGGATCTGCCCGGACGACAAGGTGCCGCCATGTTGAAGGCCATGGGCTTCAAGCATGTTGACATGGATAGTGTGCCCAGCGAGATGGGCGGACTCATCCTGCAAGTTACTGTCAATGGGCACAACGTGGCTCCAGGCAGTCCCGTCAGTGTCAACAGCCAAATCAAGATCATTGTGGGTGACGGCTCCATCGTGGACCTCAACCCGGAGCAGATCATTGACCCCGAACTGATGGACTCCATCGACGAACAGAACTATCAGGAAGCTCAAAAGAACTACGAGGAAGAGCTCAAGGCTGCTCAAGCACGAGCCGAGCAAGAACGCAAGGCTCAAGCTGCCGAAGAAAAGAAAGACCAAGATAATAAAGACAAGAAAAAAGACAAGGACAAGGACAAAGACAAGAAAAAGAGCAATTAACTCTTAGCAATCAGGCATTTATAATCACCCATGGCACTGGACAACGAGCTGCTCGATGATGAACTCGAGGCGGGCGGCAAGGACGAAATTCAATATGAATACAGCGAGCCCGACTTCACCGAGGACGGCCGCGACTTCTGGGAGCACTACCACTATGTGGTGGAGCCAGGCCAGGTGTTGCTGCGCATCGACAAATACCTTGTGGAGCGCATCAAGGGCACCAGCCGCAACCGCGTCCAGAATGCCGCCGAGGCGCAATGCATCCGCGTCAACGGCCGCCCCGTCAAGAGCAACTACCGCGTCCATCCCGGCGATGTCATCAGCGTGGTCATGGACAGGCCCCGCTATGAGTGCGAAATCGTCGCCCAGGACATCCCGCTCAACATTGTCTATGAGGACGCCAGCCTGATGGTCGTCAACAAGCCTGCCGGCATGGTCGTACACCCTGGGCACGGCAACTTCGACGGCACCCTGGTCAACGCCCTCGCCTGGCACTTCAAGGACAACCCCGACTATGACGTGACCGACCCGCGTCTGGGCCTCGTGCACCGCATCGACAAGGACACCAGCGGACTGCTCGTCATCGCCAAGACGCCCAACGCCAAGACCTCGCTCGGCGCCCAATTCTTCAAGAAAACGACCAAGCGGCAGTATATCGCCGTCGTGTGGGGCGAGATGAAAGAGCTGGACGGAACCGTCACGGGCAATATCGGCCGCGACCCGCGCGACCGCGTGCTGATGAAGGTTTTCCCCGACGGTGACCAGGGCAAACACGCCGTCACCCACTGGCACACCCTCGAGAACCTCGCCCACGTCGCAGTGGTGCAGTGCCAACTCGAAACGGGCCGCACCCATCAGATACGCGTACACATGAAACACATCGGGCACCCACTGTTTAATGACGCCCGCTATGGCGGCGACCAGATCCTGCGTGGCAACCGCTCATCCAGCTATGCCCAGTTCATCCACAACTGCTTCGAACTGTGCCCCCGCCAAGCCTTGCACGCCAAGACCCTCGGCTTCGTCCACCCCGAAACCGGCCAACAGATGGACTTCGACAGCGACCTTCCCACCGACATGGCCGCCCTCATCACCAAATGGCAAGACTACGCCCACAACCTCGCCACCAAGTAAACGATTTTTCCATGATGGGGGGTGGGGAATTTGCATCGAGAGTGTTGAGGTGGTTTGCGCAGTATGGGCGTGAGCTGCCGTGGCGTGGCATCGGGGATCCCTACGGTATCTGGGTGAGCGAGATCATCCTGCAGCAGACACGCATCGAGCAGGGTCGTGATTACTGGCTGCGCTTCATGCAACGTTTCCCGACTGTCGAGTCGCTGGCTGCGGCCAGCGAGGACGAGGTGCTGCGCCTGTGGCAGGGATTGGGCTACTATAGCCGCGCTCGCAACATGCATGCCGCTGCGCGTCAGGTGGTCGCGCTGGGCGGTTTCCCGCGCACTGTCGAGGGGTTGCGTTCCCTCAAGGGAGTGGGAGACTACACCGCTGCCGCCGTGGGGTCGATGGCCTTCAACCTGCCTGCCGCCGCCGTTGACGGCAACGTCTATCGTGTGCTCGCACGCCACTTCGGCATCGAGGTGCCCATCAACACCACCAAGGGGAAACACCTGTTTGAGGCACTGGCCCAGGACCTGCTGCCCGATGGGCAAGCGTCGGCTTTCAACCAGGCAATGATGGACTTTGGAGCCACGTGGTGCACACCGCGGTCACCGCGTTGCATCGACTGCCCCGTCGGCGAGACCTGCGAAGCCCTGCGCACGGGACGCACCACCCTGCTGCCTGTCAAAGAGAAAAAACTCAAAGTGAGCCAACGCCACCTCTCCTATATCTACATCCGTCACAAGGGCATGACGGCTCTGCACCGCCGCCTCGCCGGCGACATCTGGCAGGGCCTGTGGGAACCGCTGCTGGTCGAGGATGCCCCCCTACCCGACCTGGGTTGCCCGCTCACCCTCATCGCCAGCGGCGTGAAACACGTGCTCACCCACCGCGTGCTGCTGGCCGACTTCTACCTCGCCGAGCCCGAGAAACGCCCCACATTGCCAATTGGATACCAATGGATTTACGAGCAGGACATCAATGACCATGCCCTGCCCCGTCTTATAGAAAAACTGCTGGAAAAATTGCCGCCGGCATGAAAAGTCACACCGGCGGTCATAGGTTCATTTGGTAATACCATTAGGGATTACTGGGCGGTAGCGGAGGATTGACGTCAATGTTATAGGTCTTGAGCCGTACGCTCTCCCTGACAATTATTCCCTCATTCCTTGTCTTGATGAGATGCATCAGGCACGTCAAGTGGTCACCGCCACTGGTATAATCCTTATAAAACTTCTCATAGGCTTCGTCGCAAGCCCTTACCACAGCTTGATCGTTGCCAACGCTGTCAGCCTTGGGATAAGCCTTACGTATCGCCTCCCTCATGGTCGTGACCGGATCGATGTAGCCATCAGGGAAGTTTGTGGAACCATTCACGAGGAACGATTCCTCAACTTCTATGTAATAGTCAACTGTCAAGGGCTCAGGCTCATCGCTGCCGCATGATGACAGAACGCCCATGAGCAAGCACGAGAAAACGAGCAGAAGCCCTATACGGGATAATTTCTTCATAACGATCTGAATTGTTTATTAAAACCAGTATATAACCACATCACTTCGAGTGGCACGTCACTACTGCGGCAACACACGACCTCACCCACACAAAAATATCATGCCCCGGCAAGAGTCCTGCCGGAGGTATGATATCTAAGCTTTGTCGTGATGAGGCGTTGCCGTGGCTATTCCCTTATTCCTCCTTCAGGTTCTCGTCAATGGCTTCATTCAAGTCATTGATGTTGGGCTGATGGTTGGGAGCCAGGGTAATTTCCTTGGCAAGGGCATCAATATCCACCTTCTGCGACGGAGCACGGTTAACCTGAGCCTCCAGCGACTGGTCGATGAGCGTGGTCACATCAGCGATGGTGAGTACGCCATCACCGTCAACATCAAAATTGGTGGCCATGATCATGTTAGAAGCCGGACGGTTGAGCAGCGCGTTGACGCATTGCTCGATACGGCTATTGTTGTCGGCTGCTGCAGTCAAGGCAACAACGCAGAAAAGCAGTGTAAAGATTTTCTTCATAATTGTCTCCTTTCTCTTTTGTATGGTTAGTTGTCTATCTCGTCGCAAAGGTACTGTATTTAATCGGATTCAGCAAACGATTAATATCAAAAAAAACGTGAAAAAGTAAAATCACCTCCAACCTGCGGCACGAGGAAACCTTGAGCGCACAATCAGTTAGGGACGGGTTTCTCAAAAATGTGTCAAAATTGTACCTACCAAATGGGGCGACATTCAGCGAAAATACTTAATTTTGCGTGATGGCGAAGATTGGCCGCGCCTCGGGATAAAAAAAGAATGAATTCTTTTTGTTCTCCGCTCGGCTTGCACTACCTTTGCAGGTTAAACCAATTGTAAAGAAACAACAAGGATATGGCTAAGAAGAAATATCAAGCGGTAACCGACTACGGCATGGTGCGCGTGGCAGCCGTCGTGCCCCAGGTCAATGTCGCCGATGTGGACGGCAATGTGACTCACCTCATCGAAAGTATCGACCAGGCTGTGAAGGCGGGCGCCGCTATCGTTGTGACGCCTGAGTTATGCGTCACCGGATACACCTGCGCCGACCTGTTCGGCAACGAGCTGCTGCTGGACGCCGCCGAGCAGGCACTGCTCACCCTGTGCGACCATTACAAGGACACGCCTGTGATGGCGGTCGTGGGAGCGCCCCTGCGCTGCAGCGGACACCTGTTTAACTGCGCCGTGGTCATCAACAACGGCGAGATGTGGGTAATACCCAAGACCTATATCCCCAATTACAAGGAGTTTTACGAGAAACGCTGGTTCACCACGAGCAACATCACCGCGATTGCCGGCAAGAGCAGCATCACGGTGGGCGGCGCTGAGGTGCCCTTCGGCACACACCAGATATTTGAGGCCGGCCGCGCACGTGTGGCGGTGGAAATCTGCGAGGACCTGTGGGTGCCTGCAACCCCCAGCAGCATCGCCGCCATCAACGGGGCCAACGTGATTGTCAACCTGTCGGCAAGCAACGAGCTTATCGGCAAACACACTTACCTGATGGACCTTATCAAGCACCAGAGCGCGCACTGCATCGCAGCCTACGTCTATGCCTCGTGCGGCTACGGCGAATCGACGACCGACCTCGTGTTTGGCGGTAATGCCGTCATTGCCGAGAACGGCAAGATGCTTGCCGAGGGCGAACGCTTCTCCACCCAGCCCCAGATGTCCATCGCCGACATCGACATTGCCGCCCTCGAGAACGAGCGCCGCGTCAACGGCAGTTTTGCCGACAGCATGGTGCAGTTCGGCACGCCGTTTGAGCACTACACCATGACGGTAGCGGGTCCGCTCGACTATGAGAAAGAGGAGTTGATGCGCCCCGTCAAGCGGCTGCCGTTCGTCCCTGAGGGAGGTGACCGCCTGACCGCCCGATGTGAGGAAATCATCGCCATCCAGACCAGCGGTCTGATGCGCCGACTCGACTTCACGGGCATCAAAACGATTGTCGTGGGCGTCTCGGGAGGCTTGGACTCGACGTTGGCACTGCTGGTGGCCGTTCGGGCCTTTGACCGCATGGGGCGCGACCGCAAGGACATCCACGCCATCACCATGCCGGGCTTCGGCACCACCGACCGCACCTATACCAACGCCTGTGCCATGGTCAAGTCGCTTGGGGTGACCTTGCACGAGATCAGCATCGCCGCTGCCGTGACACAGCATTTCAAGGACATCGGCCACGATGCCAGCAACCACGACGTGACCTATGAGAACAGCCAGGCTCGCGAGCGCACCCAGATTCTGATGGACTTCTCAAACAAGGTGAACGGCCTCGTGTTAGGCACAGGCGACCTGTCGGAGTTGGCACTGGGTTGGGCCACCTACAACGGTGACCACATGTCGATGTACAACGTCAACGTGAGCATCCCCAAGACACTGGTGCGTCACCTCGTGCGCTGGTTCGCCATGGCGCTCAACGACGGTACCAAGAAGGGCAAAGCCATCGGCACCACGCTGCTCGACGTGCTCGACACGCCCATCAGCCCCGAGTTGACCCCTGCCGCCAAGGACGGCACCATCCTGCAGGTCACCGAGGACATCGTCGGCCCCTACGAGTTGCACGATTTCTTCCTGTACAATATGCTCCGCTACGGGTTCACGCCCGCCAAACTCTACCTGCTGGCACGCAAAGCCTTCAAGGGTGAGTATGACAACGCGACCATCAAGAAGTGGCTGCGCACCTTCATCAGGCGCTTCTTTGCACAGCAGTTCAAGCGCTCGTGCCTGCCCGACGGACCCAAAGTGGGTAGCGTTTCGCTCTCACCGCGCGGTGATTGGCGCATGCCCAGCGACGCCTCATCACGGCTGTGGCTGGCCCAATGCGATGCCCTGGAGTAAATTAGGAATTAGAAGTTAGGAGTTAGGAGTTAGAAGTTAGAAGTTAGGAGTTAGGAGTTAGAAGTTGGCGGATGCCAACTAGAAACTAGGGACTAGGGACTAAAAACTAAGGACTAAGGACTAAAAACTAAAAACTAAAAACTAATGGCACTATATTTGCAGGGATAGCGGGAAATAGACACGACCATGAGTTTCACCAGGGGAACATACAACGTGTTGCGCAGTGTGGTAGTGACCACGCTGGCCTTGGTCGTTGCTTTGTCTGCGTCGGCCTACCTGCTCCTCTTGCTCCCGCCCGTCCAAAACAAGTTACGCCATGAGGGAGAGAAAGCCCTCGGCGAGTATCTGAATACGTCGGTGAGCATCGGCTCGGTTTCCATTGCACCGTTTAACCAGCTGGAAATCAACGACGTGCTCATCAATAACCAACAGGGCGACTCACTGCTCACCATCGGCAAGCTGGGAGCAGGCATCAGCCTCAAGGAACTGATTGCCGACGGCCGCATCGTTGTCACCTATGGCGAAATCATCGGACTCAACGGCCATGTGACGCGTCCCGACAAGGAGAGCCCCACCAATATGCAATTCATCATCGACGCGTTTAAGCCCAAGGATGACAAGCCACCCAAGCCCTTTGACGTGCAGGTCAAGACGGTAGTGGTGCGTGGCTCGTCGCTCACCTACGACGTGCTCGACCAGCCGCAGCGACCCGGGCGACTGGATCCCAACCACCTGGACGTGAAGAACCTGCGTGCCGATCTCTCCTTGCCGCAGCTCAAGAACAACGACTTTGACATCCGCGTCAAGCGCCTGTCGTTTGACGAGGGCTCCGGATTGGAGCTCAAGCGCCTGACGGCCGACGTCCACGTGACAGACAACGCCCTCGACGTGAAAGGCCTGAACGTGAAATTGCCGAATAGCGACATCCGGCTGGATGACATCCATTTGGACTATACGTCGCTCAAGAGTTTAGGTTCGGAGTTGGCCGATATGCCGCTGCGTGTGAGCACGCCAGGCAGCACCATCACTCCTGCCGACCTGGCTCCCCTGCTGCCCCAACTCAAGAGTTTCACCGACCCGTTGCACATCGCTGCGACGGTAGAGCGCAATGGTGACCGCATCAGCGTTCCCAACCTGAGCCTGCGGGCGAGGGACGGCTCGCTGGCGCTTGACACCCGCGGCTCCCTCATCATGCCGGCGATGGGCGGCGGCTACAAGTCACTGGACATGGAACGTCTCGACCTCACCGCCAGCGCCGGACAATTGTCCAGTATCACCCGCCTGATCCCGTCCATGCCCGCCAAGACGCGCGACTTCATCACCCGCTGCGGCGAACTGCATGTCAACGGCGCACTGCACAGCGTCAACAACCATGTGAAGTTCAACGGACTGATTGGCACGTCGCTCGGCGACACCAAACTCGACGGCGAACTGGCACAGACGTCTGGAGGAGCGCATTTTAACGGGCACGTCAAGACCGACGGGCTGCAGTTGGGCACCATGCTCGGCAAGAAAGACCTGCTCGGTCAAGTGGCCGTCGATGCCCAAATCAATGCCGCAATCCAGGGCAGTGACGTGTCCGGGCACCTGCAGGGAAGCATACCCTTTATCGATTTCAAGGGCAACCGCTACCACAACATCACCGCCGACATCGACAAGAAGGGCAACGACATCAAGGGTGAAATGGCGATGAATGACCCCGCAGGGCGCGTCAACATCGACGGCTATGCCTTCATCAACGGGCCCCATTCCACCTACGACCTGAACATCGTCACCCGTGACCTGAATCTGGCTCACATGGGCTTGACCAACAAGTATCCCGACCACCGCCTGTCAACCAGCGTCGCCGCATCGTTCTGGGGCAACTCGCTGGACAACGCCACGGGCTACGTGCAGTTCGACGACGTGGACTTCACCGAACGCAACGGCAAGGGGCTGCGCATCAAGAGCCTGCAACTCAGTGCCGATGACAACGATGGCGAGAAACTGCTCAGCATCACCAGCGACCACTTGAACGGCTACATCGAGGGAGATTACGATTTCAAGACCATTGTGCCCACCGTGAAGCGCGTCCTCTCGCGCACTTTCCCGCAATACTTCGGCGACTATGCCGCCTATACCCACACCGGCGATCCAACCAAGGTGAACTTCGACTTTGTCATCACCCCTGATGACGAATTGAACAAGACACTCAAACTGCCGGTGAGCCTGATTTACCGCACGACGCTCAAGGGCAGCCTGGATGAGCAGGACAACTCCTTTGACCTGACACTCGACGCCCCTTACATCCTGCAGGGAAACAAGATTATCGAGGCAACACGTCTCAATGCCTCCCTCGACAGCATCACCGACAGAGTGGTGCTCAACATGCAGTCGCTCTATCCGATGAAGAACGGCAAGATGGCTCTCAACCTCGACGCCAGCGGACAGGACAACCGACTGGATGCCAATGTCGGATGGCGTGTGCAGCGTGATGCCGACTTCCACGGCAACCTCAACTTGAGCGCCCTGCTCGACCGCGACACCGAAGGCAAGTTCAAGGCCGATGTGGACATCATGCCGTCACAGATGGTATTTAACGACACCGTGTGGATGGTCGAGAAGGGACGCATCATGGTCAACGACGGGACTGTCACTGTCGATAACCTGTCTGGCGGGCACGACAACCAGTTCATTCGTGTCAACGGCAAGGCGTCCAAGAACCCCGACGACGTGCTGTGCCTCGAGTTGAGCGACATCAATCTCGACTATGTGTTCGGCACGCTGGCGATTGACCATGTGGACTTCGGCGGCAGGGCCACCACCAAGGTGTATGCCAGCGACTTGTTCTCGGGCGCACCCCGACTGCACTCACCCAGTTTCTTCATCAAGGACATCACCTATAACGGGGCACTCATGGGCGACCTGGACATCGAGGTCAGCTATGACAACGACACCCAGGGCATCATGGTCAATGGCGACATCGTGCAGCGCAACGGGCGCAAGAGTGCCCTCGACGGCGGCATTTACATCAATGACGACTCGCTCCACATCGTGTTTGACACCGACCATGCCAACGTGGCGTTCCTCAAGCCCTACATGGTGGCCTTCACAGGCGACGTTCAAGGCGAGATGTCGGGCAAGGCGACTCTGTTTGGCAATTTCCACACCATCAACCTCGAGGGAGACCTCATGGTGGACACGTTGCGCTTCCTCGTGGACTATGTCAACTGCTACTACACCACGTCCAACGCTCCCATCCACATCATCCCCGACTACATCGAGATTGGCGGCATACCGATTCACGACCGTGACGGGCATGAGGCCATTTTCAGCGGCTGGCTCAAGCATGACGCCTTCCACCGCCCGGAATTCAACTTCGCCATCACCGATGCCCATGATTTCCTTGCCTATGACACCAATCCCACCATCAACCCTTACTGGTATGGCACCATTTACGGCAACGGAGCCTGCTTTGTCGAGGGTGGGCCTGGCATGGTGCAAGTCAAGGTGAACATGAGTTCGGCGCCGCACAGCAAATTCACCTTTGTGATGAGCGACGATGAGCAGGCCGTGGGCTACAACTTCATCACCTTCAGGGACAGGAACGCGCCAGCAAAATCCGACACCGAGCAAGAACCCGACACGTTAGACTTGATTCTGAGCCAACTGCAGCAAAAGGTGAAACAGGAGGAGGTTTCAGAGCCCAGTGGCTACCTCATCGATCTGCAGGGCGACATCACGCCCGACCTGGCGCTCACCGTGGTGATGGACCCCGTTGGCGGCGACCGCATCAAGGCGACAGGCAACGGCCACATGCGACTCACCTACAACAACAACGGCGAGTTGGGGACCTATGGCAAATACACGCTCGACAAGGGCACTTACAACTTCACGCTGCAGGATGTGATTATCAAGGATTTCACCATCCGCGACGGCAGCAGCATCAGTTTCCAGGGCGACCCCTATGCCGCGACGCTCGACCTGGAGGCGGTCTATTCGCTCAATGCCAACATCCGCGACCTGGATGAGTCCTTCGGCCAGGATCCTGACCTGAACCGCACCAATGTACCCGTACACGCCTTGCTCAAGGCCAAGGGAATCATCAGCCAGCCCGACATCTCGTTTGACCTCGAATTCCCGTCGCTCACCACCGATGCCGACCGCAAGATCAAGAGCATCATCAGCACCGACGAGATGATGAACCGTCAGATCATTTACCTGCTGGCGCTCAACCGCTTCTACACGCCTGAGTACATGGGCCGCACTTCCAACAGCCAGAACGAGATTCTCACCTCGGTGGCCTCATCGACCATCGCAGGCCAGTTGAGCAATATCCTGGGCAAGATGACCGACAACCTGAGCATCGCGCCCAACGTGCGCACCGACCGTGGCGACTTCAGCGACGTCGAGGTGGATGTGGCGCTCTCCAGCCAACTGCTTAACAACAGGCTGCTGTTCAACGGCAACTTCGGCTACCGCGACAACACCTACAACACGAGCAACACCAACTTTATCGGCGATTTCGACCTGGAGTACCTGCTCAACAGCAAGGGCACTTTCCGCCTCAAAGCCTATAACCACTTCAACGACCAGAACTACTACCTGCGCAACGCGCTCACCACCCAGGGCGTGGGCATCGTCTGGAAACACGACTTCGACAAGCCTAAGGGCAAAAGGAAGCAAACTGTCCAGACCGAGCCCTCACGGGACAGCATTCCCAGGCGCGAGTCAGCCCCCGCGGCCCCTGGCGACAGCAGCGTGCGTCAGCTGGTCAACATGATCACCTTCAGGTCGGCCGGACACACCGAGCCCAAGACGACGAGATGATGAGACGATGGACCATATCGTTATTGATGACACTGGTCTCGTGTCTGGCATGGAGCACCACAGCGGTGTGGCAGCAAGGCGACTATCCAGGGGGTGCGCCAACAAGCCAGGACACCATCGCCTTGAAGGTAAAGAGTATTGCCGACGGACTGGACAGCATCCAGACAAGGATTAACGCCATGACAACAAGGGTGGACAGTATCGATAGTGAACGAACCCATTGGGAGGATATCATCTTCAGGCACGGTTGGAGCATCAACGACACGTCAATTCATTATCCACCGGTAATAGACTTCGGCTTCAAGGCCTACCGCTGGCTCAACCATGCCCTCAACTACTATGATACCGCCTATGTCGTCAATCCCGGCAAGAAGAGCAAAAAATTCAAAGTCATGCTCAAGAACAGCAACTGGCTGGACTTCTATTCAGGTCACCTGGGCAAGTGGGAAACCCCTATACAGCTGAACAGTGACGTCACGTCATTGTTCGGTTTTCACATCAGCGGCATGGGGCTCAGTTTCACCTACATGCTCAATGTGCGGGACCTGTTGGCAGGGAGATTCATCCACAACCGCAGGCTGCAGTTCTCATTCACCACATCGCGCATCTTCATCGAGGGATACTACCGCAAGAACGACCAGAGTTCAGTACACATCAACCGACTTGGCAAGTGGGTAGGCTCAGAATTATTCTACGGACTCACACGCGAGGGATACGGGCTTGATGCCTATTACATCTTCAACCACACCCACTACTCCCAAGCCGCAGCCTATTGCTTCTCCAAGTACCAGAAACGCAGTGCCGGCTCATTGATGGCAGGTATCTACCTGAGCCACCAGGACGTGGTCATGGACATGATCTTGATGGACCACACCCTTTTGCCTTACCTGCCCGACGAGGTGACCGACTACCGCTTCCGTTACCGCGACTTCGGGGCGATGATAGGCTACGGCTACAGTTGGGTTTTCCATCACGGATGGCTCTACAACATCACCGCCGTCCCCAGCATCGGTTACCGCCACAGCTTCCCCAACTCCATCGACGGGAAAAGGTCGCTGCTGTCAACCAACCTGAACGGGCGCATGGCACTCGTCCGCACAGCAGGCAACTTCTTCTACGCCCTCACCTTCAGCCACGAGGGCCACTGGTACACCAGTGTCAACCACAGCTTCTACAACAGCTACAACAACCTCGACATCACCGCCGGCTTCCGCTTTTAAGGCCCATGCCATCTCTGTGCAGTCACAGGGCCACCGGAATCCGAAAAAACCACCCATTTTCCAGTTATAGCGAGCCAAAACTCAATTTTTTACCGACTTTTGGCTCGCTATAACCGATTTTTTCCAATTTAGTTTATCGTGATAGAAAAAGCATTTACATCATTCGCCTCGATGATGATAGCCCCCATGGGTATGGTCTCCGTCGTGTTTCTTAACCTTGCTGATAGGGTTTCACAAAAAAATCACCATTTGTTGGTAAATATTCATACATTTTTGCTTGCCATGTCCCCAAAAAGCAGTACTTTTGGGGGTAATTAGACGAACTTAAGATTAATAACCTTTTAAACTTTAAACTATTTCTTTTTATGGCAAAAATTCATGGAGCCGTAGTAGTGAATACGGAACGATGCAAGGGATGCCGCCTGTGTGTTGTGGCTTGCCCCTGCAATGTACTGAACCTCAAGGAGAAAGAGGTGAATGACCGCGGATATCATTTCGCTTACATGGAGCAACCGGAGCTTTGTATCGGTTGCCAGAGTTGTGCACTCGTGTGCCCCGATGCCTGCATCGAGGTTTATCGCGTGACCGAAAATTAACAGAGACTAACCATTTAAATTACTGTCGAACAATATGAACGATAAAGTAACATTGATGAAGGGTAACGAAGCCCTCGCCATGGCGATGATTCGCTACGGTGCCGACGGATATTTCGGATACCCGATCACTCCGCAGAGTGAGGTGCTTGAGAAACTCGAGGAAGAAATGCCTTGGGAGACTACTGGTATGGTTGTGCTGCAGGCCGAGAGTGAGGTCGCTGCCATTAACATGGTTTATGGCGGTGCCATGACCGGCAAGGCTGTCTGCACCTCTACTTCCAGCCCTGGTTTCAGCCTCATGCAGGAGGGTGTATCCTATCTCGCCGCCAGCGAGGTTCCCGCTCTGTTAATCAACGTGCAGCGTGGTGGCCCCGGTCTGGGAACCATTCACGCCTCACAGGCCGACTACTTCCAGGCTTGTAAGGGTGGCGGTCACGGTGACTACCACATGATCGTGCTTGCACCCAGCAGTGTTCAGGAGATGGCCGACATGGTCGCCCTGGGCTTTGACCTGGCTTTCAAGTATCGCTGCGTATCGATGATTCTCGCCGATGGTACCATCGGCCAGCTCATGGAGAAGGTCGTGCTGCCCGAGCAGCGTCCGCGCCGCACCGATGACGAGATCCGTAAGCAGTGCCCGTGGGCCGTTAACGGTCGCAAGGGCATGCGCCCCAGCAACGTCGTTACCAGCCTTGAGCTCGACGACGACAAGATGGAGGAGAACAACTGGCGCTTCCAGGCTTGCTACCGCGAGATCGAGAAGAACGAGACCCGCTGCGAGCTCATTGACACCGAGGACTGCGACTACCTGATCACCGCTTTCGGCACCACCGCCCGCGTCGCCATGAAAACGATGGAGCTGGCCCGCGCCGAGGGTATCAAGGTGGGTATGTTCCGTCCCATCACCCTGTGGCCCTTCCCCGAGAAGCAACTGCGTGAGGCCGCCAAGAACGTCAAGGGCATCCTGTGCGTTGAGCTCAACGCCGGCCAGATGGTCGAGGATGTGAAGCTTGCCGTTGAGTGCAAGATGCCGGTTGAACATTATGGCCGTTTCGGTGGCAACGTGCCCACCCCCGACGAGCTGCTGAATGTACTTAAAGAGAAACTCATTAACAAGTAAATAACGCAATGGAAGTTAACGATATCATTAAACCTGAGAACAAGGTCTATTCTGAACCTAAGTTACTGAATAGGGTTCATATGCACTATTGCCCTGGTTGCAGCCATGGCGTTGTACACAAACTCGTTGCACAGGTCATCGAGGAGATGGGTGTTGCCGAAAAGACCGTAGGCGTTTCGCCCGTTGGTTGCGCCGTATTTGCCTACAACTACATCGACGTTGACTGGGAGGAGGCTCCCCACGGCCGTGCTACCGCACTGGCTACCGCCGTTAAGCGTCTGTGGCCCGAGAACCTCGTGTTCACCTATCAGGGCGACGGTGACTTCTCGGCTATCGGTACCTGCGAGTCGATTCACGCTTGCAACCGTGGCGAGAACATCGTCATCATCTTCATCAACAATGCTATCTACGGTATGACCGGTGGACAGATGGCTCCCACGACCCTGCTGGGCCAGAAGACCGCTACCTGCCCCTACGGCCGCCGTCCGGACCTCAATGGTTATCCCCTGGCCATCACCCCGCTGCTGGCACAACTCGACGGTACCTGCTACGTGACCCGTCAGAGCGTTCACACGCCCGCCAACGTACGCAAGACCAAAGCCGCTCTGAAGAAGGCCTTTGAGAACAGCATCAACTGCAAGGGCACTTCGGTTGTCGAGATCGTCAGCGCCTGCAACACTGGCTGGAAACTCACTCCCGAGAAGGCCAACAAGTGGATGGAAGAGAATATGTTCGCCAAGTATCCCCTGGGAGACTTGAAGGACTTGAAAGATGGTATTCAACGCTAAAATTTAGAAGACACTATGATTAACGAAATAGTTATTGCCGGTTTCGGCGGACAGGGTGTGTTGTCGATGGGTAAGATTCTCGCCTACTCTGGTCTGATGGAAGACAAGGAGGTATGCTGGCTGCCCTCTTATGGTCCCGAACAGCGCGGCGGTACCGCCAACGTTACTGTTATCGTGAGCGACGAGCGCATCAGCTCACCCGTCCTCAACACCTATGACGTGGTGGTTGTCCTCAACCAGCAGTCACTGGACAAGTTTGAGAGCAAGGTAAAGCCCGGTGGTATCCTGATGTATGACACCTATGGCATCCACAAGAAACCCACCCGCACCGACATCAAGATTTATCCTATCGATGCTACCGAGAAGTCTATCGAGATGAAGAACTCCAAGACCTTCAACATGATCGTCCTGGGTTCGATGCTCAAGGTTCGCCCGATGGTCACCATCGAGAGCGTACTCAAGGCCCTCAAGAAGACCCTTCCCGAGCGCCACTGGCACCTCATCCCCCTCAACGAGGAGGCTCTGAAGGAAGGCGGCAACCTCATCAAGGAGTAAAATTTAAAACAATTCTGTTGCAACAAGCGGTTGGCCATCAGGCCAACCGCTTGTTCCGTTTATTCCGTTTAATCCGTTCTATCCGTTTCCTCCGTCAACCGGCGCGATCACCTCACGGCCACCTTCCAGGCATGGCGGTTGGTTGTGGTCTTCAACAGGTAGAAGCCGCGCGGCAACTCGATGACCATGTCGTCACACAGGTGGTCGATGCGGCGAACCTCCTGGCCGGCCATGTTGTAGATGCTGGCACGGCCCACGTCCTCGCTGCATTTCACCAGGATTCCGCCATCGATGGCAAGCACCTGTAAGGGCTTGTTGGCCTCGATGCCGGTGATGCCGGTATCATCGACGGTGATGACATTGGACGGATCGCTGATGTAACCCAGGCGGAAGGACTGCACATAGTAGGTGTGAGTCTCGCCAGCCTCGCGGTCCTCAAAGGCGTAGCTCGTCATATGGCTGTCCTCGGTGGTAAACGTCTCGGTGCGCGTCGCTACACTATTCTCGTCATAGACGGTACGCGTGATGATGTAGTAATCCACTTCCTCGTTAGCAGGCACCCAGTTGGCCACATAATTGCTGCCGTTGATTTCTGTAGCACCCAATGCCGTCAGCCGCGACAAGTGGGGAACTTCGACACACTTGGCACGCAACTCAATGCCGACGCTGCCCACCAGGCCACCGTCAGAAATCAGCAGACGCGACGTGTGGAGGCCCAAGGATGTGGGCGTATAGGTCACCTTCAAGGGATAGCCCTCGGGGCTGTTTGCCATCGTCCGGCTCACCACACTCACGGGAATGCTGAACATCCGGTAGTCATCGCGGTAGATTTGCACCGACAAGGGATTGGTAAGGCCGCGGCCCTTGATAAACACTGTATAGTCGAGCGATTTGCCGATGGCGACTTCGCCGAAGTCAAGCACGGCATCCTGCACGGGCGTGATCAGCTCGGGGTCGCCGGTATAGGTCGTGGTGTCGGCACTCATTCCCGCCTCGCTCAAGTAGAACACCTCGCCCTGACGATTGCCCCATATATACTCAAACAACGTGGGGATGTCGATAAAGGGATTGCGGTTGTTCTGGCTCCTCTGCACCGCATCGTTGCGGTTCAATTCCTTGTCACTCACCGCATCGGCCCGCGCCCAGCGGCACAGCAGCTCGACAGACCAGTCGTTAAGGGTTTTCCAGTAGTTGTTCAACATCATGAAGGTGTACTTCCAATCATAATGCTGATAAGTGCACGCCATGTAGAAATAGGTGCGTGCAAAATCACCCTTGTAGCGGTCATCGGGCTCAAAAACCTTGGTGGCTCCTCCGCCTTGGCCCTTTATCGGATAGCCCACCCGGGTGACGCCATTGTCAAACAAAACCGTGGAAACCTCGCCCAAGGGCCAATAGTTCTTCTCCAGATTGGCATCCTCATCGGCTGGGTACAAGTGATTCAAGTCGGTATAGGCGGCATAGCCCTGTTCCTCGTTGTAACCATACCACCAGCTCTTGGGCAGCGAGTGCTCACGGTTCATGCCGTAAGCGGCACGCGAACCACTCCTGAAGTAGAAGGTGTCGTCGCTGTACATGTCCCATACCCTGCTGGGGTCATTGGGCATGCAGTCGGTATCGGCAAAGTAGCTCCACAAGCTGTAATAGCTCAACACGGTGTGCTGCAGCGCCAACTCCTGAATGGCGTCTTTCAATGCTTGTCCACTCTTGCCCTCCAGGGAATTGTAGTAGCCTGCGGGAATGGATGCTCCCACTCCCAACCATGCGCCCACGGCAACCAGCAAAAAGCCCAGGCGGTATAATCTGTTGTGTTTCATCGTTGCTTGAATTAGTTTGATAATGAGCCGCAAAGGTAGTGAAAAAAAGCAGAGACGCAAAATCCTGCGTCTCAGAATCGCCAATAATCACCTGTTTACGTAATGGGTAATGCAAGAATCCCCCGCTACTCCACGTCATTGACCCAGTTGACGAGATAAACCCGCTCACGGGCACGCGTCATGGCGGTGTATAGCCAGCGGTAGAAATCCATTGACTGCATCGCATCGGGCATGATGCCGCCCATGTCGATGAACACGTTGCGCCACTGGCCGCCCTGTGCCTTGTGGCAGGTCACCGCATAGGCATACTTGACCTGCAGCGCATTGAAATAGGGGTGTTCCTTCAACGCCTTGTAGCGCTCGCGCTTGTCGCCCGTCAGTTCGGCCCACACCTCGTTAAACAGGCGCTCGCCTTGTTCGCGGGTCAAGGCGGGGGTATCGCTCAGCAGGCAGTCCACAACGATTTTGCAGTCCATCTCCACGCCGTCATGGTCGGGGAACTCGACAGTGACGTTGGCAAAACGCAGGCCATAACGGTGCTCGATGTCACCCCACACGCGCCTCACGCGGCACACGTCACCGTTGGCGATGAAGTCCAACTGCTCGTAATCGCGGGCCCAATAATAATTGTTCTTGGCCACCAGCAGCATGTCATCGTTCACCAACAGGTCCTCACGGTAGAGGATGGTGTTGCGCACTCCCATATTATATAATGTGGCTCGCTTGTTGCTGCGCGTGACGATGATGGTCTCACCCATGCCGTCGCGGTCATAACAGTCGCCGATGGTCTCCAGCAGGAATTCGCTCGACACCGTCTGGATGTCCTCCATGCCGTCAAGGTCAAAGTGCGGACGCCCCAACGTGCCGTCTTCCATCGCCTGCCGCAGCAGCGTGGCGTTGTGCAGGATGCCGCTCTCCTCGGCCTGACGTGCAATCTGCTGCAGGAACACGCCGTAGGTCGTCAGCCCGAATGACCGCAATATCCCGTCATCGAGGGCGGGACTGAGCAACTGCCCCACCGGCGGCAACTGCGCATTGTCACCCATCAGCACCAGTTTGCACCCCATGCCATTATAGACGTAACCGACGAGGTCCTCCAGCAGGCGACCGCTGCCAAAGATGGAGCCGTCGCTGGCATTGCTGATCATCGAGGCCTCATCGACGATAAACACGGTGTCGGTATGCTTATTCTCGGCGAGGCCAAAGGCATCGATGCCGTAGCCCTGCTGACGATAAATCTTGCGGTGGATGGTATAGGCCGGGTGGCCCGAATAGTCGCTGAAGATGTGGGCAGCGCGGCCCGTCGGCGCCATCAGCACCGACTTGCGGCCCTGCTGGTGCAGCGCCTTGACGATGGCTCCAGTGAGCGACGTCTTGCCCGTACCCGCATAACCGCCCAAGATGAACACCGACCGCTCGGGCGCATACAGCAGAAAATGCGCCAGCGCCACGATGACCAGCATCTGGTCATCGTTCGGGTCATAGGGCAAGCACCGCAGCACATCCACCGCGAGTTGTCTCACGCGCGGGTCCTGATGGTCGGCACCGCCTGTGTTACTGTATGTTTGCAGCCGGTTATCGTTCATCGTGGTACAAAATTAGCAAAAAAAAGTGTTTTTTTTGCAATTATCCGCCAAAATGTATTACCTTTGCCCCGCATTTGACGAATGGAGTGATGCTCGAGTGGCTGAAGAGGCACGCCTGGAAAGCGTGTATACGTCAAAAGCGTATCCCGAGTTCGAATCTCGGTCACTCCGCATAGGACGACAACAGTCGTCCTTTTTTTTATATGAAAAACGACTTGAACAGCCGTGCTGTTTTCATCCGACAGAAAAGGTCGAAGACCTTGACAAGGCCAGCGGCCTTGAATTGAGATAACCCCATGGCGTACAGGCCGACAGGTCTGTGCGGTATGGGGAAAGAACGCATAAAGGGATGGGGCCTCGAAGAGGGCCACACAATCCAGGCTAAGGAAATGCTGCGGTTAGTGGCCCCTTTCAGGGCCCGTTATTACCTGCTTGACAGTCCCCAGGCTACACAGACCTCCGGCCTGTGCACCCTGGGGTTTGTGTAAGTCAAGGCCGCTGGCCTTGTGCAGGCCTTCGACCTGCATGGACACAACAATCGCCCTTAATGACTTTACGGCATTCCCCAATGTGGAAAACAGGACAGTTGTTTTTCCACAACAGCCCTTGTGGGCTATGCGCTTAATGCGTTCCCCTGATAATCTGGTCGATAAGGTTAGTGACATCAGCGATGCCGATGATGCCGTCACCGTCCACGTCGGCAACGGGACAGTCGGCAACGGTGACGTCGCCGCTCAGCACCATGTCTATCAGATTGGTCACATCGCCAATACCGACCATGCCGTCGCCATCCACGTCACCCATGGGCACATTTTCAACGATAAACTCAAAGAATTCACTCCATTTGCTGTCGGCCTGATAGGCCTCAACGGTGCCGACAGGCACATGCAGCGTGCGGCCATCATAAACGCCATATTCCTCACCAAAACCCGAGAAGACATAATTTCCCATTTCGACGGCCGTTGGGTCAGCGATATCACAATACACATCGTTGAGGACAAAACAATCACTGAATGCCCCATAGCCGATGTGGGTAACCGAACCGGGAATGTGCAGGCTCTCGAGCCCTTTGCAGTTTTCAAAGGCTGACTCGCCGATATATGTGACTGAACTTGGAATAGTCATCTCCTTCAGGCCCCCGCAATCGGCGAAAGCATAGCGGTCAATGATATTGACCGTATTGGGGATGACTGTTGCCTTGCAACCCGCTATCAATTTATTGGTCGCTGTCTCGATAATGGCGTTGCAGCCGTTACGGGAGTCATAGGTGGGATTATTGCTTGCCACAGTAATGCTCGACAGATTGGCACAATACTCAAACGGTGCAACAGCGATATCCACGACCGAGGCGGGGATGTGGAGGCTCGTCAAGGCTTCGCAACCGATAAAAGCCTGGGAGCCAATGCTCGTGACCGAATTGGGAATGGTGAGGCTCGTCAGGTTATAACGGTAGGAGAACGCCAATTGGCCGATGCTGGTAACGGTATTGGGAATGACTGTGTTATTGCAGCCCTCAATCAAGGTATTGGTAGCCGTCTCGATGATGGCATTGCAACTGTTGCGTGAATCATAGGTGGGATTGCCGCTAGCCACTACCATACTGGTCATGTCGCGCGTGCCGTCGAACACTGCCGACCCAATCGAAGTAACCGATTGGGGAATCTGGACACTCTTCAAGCTGACACACTCACTGAAGGCATACGAATTGATTGTGGTCACCGAATTGGGAATCGTCACACTTGTCATATTACGGCATTCGGTGAAGGCCATCATGCCAATATTCGTGACGGTGTTGTAAATCATCACGGTTTTTATGCTCAAGCAGCCATAGAACACGAATGGCTTGATTGTGATTACACCTCGCGGAATCATCACGGCGGTTACCTCATTGCCGTTCAAGTAGAGGTGTTTAGCATGATATACCGGATTGGCATTAATGCCGTCAAAATCGATATTGCACCATTCCCCAATATTGGTGATATCCACTCTCTCCAGCTTGTCGCACCCTTCGAATGCCAACGCACCAACGGAGGTAACCGACGACGGTATGGCAATACTCGTTATCGCACAAGCATAGAAAGCATAAGCGCCTATACGGGTGACTGAGTTGGACATATTCACCTGGGCCAAGGCCTCGCAGAAACCAAATGCATAGTCACCAATGGTGGTAACTGAACTGCCGATGATCGCTCGAGTCATCGACGGACAGTAATAGAACGCCCGCGGCCCGATGGTGACAACGGAATTAGGGATGGTCACCTCGGTTAATGACTCACACACATTGAATGCCCGCTCGCCAATCTCAGTAATCGTGTTGGGCATGGTGACACCCGTCAGGCCGGAGCAATAATAGAAGGCACGGTAGCCGATGGCCGTAACAGTATATGTCTGGCCGCCATAGGTGACCGTTGACGGAATGACGACATGGCCTGAATAAGAGAAATCCGGGGACTGGGCAACGGTTGCCTCGTTGCCATTGATATCATAGTAGATGCCGCCGACCTCAAAGTCGTAGGCCTCGGCAACGGCCGGCACCAGCAGTGCCAGCAGCAGGAGCAGGAGTTGGGTTAGATTTTTCATCATGTTCATCATTTTAAAGGTTATACATGTCGACTATTGCCCACAAATGTACAAAAAACAATGACATACACCATCAATTAGGCGAAAAAAATCACGAACCAGCAACCTGATTCGTGATAAGTAGTTAAGTACTGTAATGCTGATGTTATCGTTCGATGTCGGCGATGACATTCAGGAGCGTCTGCCCCACCTCGCCCAGCGTTGCGACGCTGATGGCGTCCATCGTGTCGCTCACCGTGTGCCACTCGGGGCAGAAGCCCGTCTCGCTGTCGCTGCGCATGTCGATGATGTCGATGCACGGGATGCCAGCACGGTTCACAAACAGGTGGTCGTCGGTGATCGCACCGCCCTGCGAGTTGATGAAATGGCTGCCGGCAGCATTGCGCCACACGAGGTCAACAAAGCCGCTGGCGTTCTGTACCGAGTAATATTCACGGGTGAACGTGGCATCGGCTGCACCCACCATGTCGAGCAGGATACCGAACAAGGCCTTGTAGCCCTCAACATGAGGGTGATTGGCCCAGTATTGCGTACCCAATGCCCACGACTCCTCGTTTTCGTTAACGCCCATGTCCTCGGCATCGACCAGCAGGATGTCAATGCCCAGGGCGGGCCTGTCGGCCTTGAGCTGACGGGCGAGCTGCAACAGCACGCCCACGCCGCTGGCACCGTCGTTGGCACCCATGACGGGCTTGTTGTGGTTGGCCTCGTCAGGGTCATTGTCGGCCCAGGGGCGGGTGTCCCAGTGCGCGAGCAGCAGCAGGCGCTGACTGGCCTCGGGATTGATGGCACCAACGATGTTCTTGATGCCCACCTTACCCGAGCGGGCGGTCTGCACGGTCGCGCCCTGCACCATCACGGTGTCGCACGAGGCCTGTAACGTGGCGACAAGCCAGTCGGCACACTTGGCATGGGCGGGTGTGCCCGGCACGCGCGGGCCAAAGTCACATTGCTGACGGGTCAGCTCCAATGCCCCGTCGGCGTCAAATGGGAGGCGGGTGGCAGCTGCCACGGTATCGGCCGTGGCGTCGTTAGTGGCCGATGTCCCTCCCGTGCTGCCACATGCCGTGAACAGGGCAGCAAGCAGTATATATAATAATGTCATCTTCATGTCACACGGTATCAAAACAAGGATGCGGTAAGTCTTGCGCCGCTGTGATGCTGACACATCCTTACCGCATCCTTTTAGATGGTTGGTTTAAGATGCAGGCCTGGGATTACTTACCCTTCTCCTTCTTTTCAGGTGCCTTGTCTACGGGAGGAGGCAGTACAGTGGTGGACTTGGTTACAGTCTTGCCACCCGACTGGGTAGTAGTCGTGGTAACACCCTCAGGAGTCTTACCAGCTGCAGGAGCAGTAGTAGCGGCGGGTGCAGTAGCGGTAGCCTCGGCGGCAGGTGCCTGCTCGGTCTGAGTACCGAAGTTGGGAGCCTGAGTCTCGCTGGCGGGAAGCTTCTTCACTTGAGGAGCAGCCTCAACAATCGAGGGAGCAGTAACAAAAGCCGATGCGATGCTCAGGGCGCAGATAAATGCTGCCAGACCCCAAGTGGCCTTCTCTACAAAATCGGTGGTCTTGCGAACACCCATGAACTGGTTGTAGTTGTTAACATTGGCAGCAAGGCCGCCACCTTTGGATTTTTGAATAAGGATAACACCGACCAACAGAATCGATGCGATCACGATCAGAATTGCAAAAATAGCGTAAATGTTCATTTTTTCTTATTTTTTGTCGTTTAGTGTCTCATTTAGGACCAATTTGGCCAAAAATCGAATTTGGTCTGCAAAGTAAATACTTTTTTCTGGATAATTCAAACTTAATCGTTCAATAATTTCAAGTGCCTGTGAATATTTGTGTCGCGCGATGTACATCTTCGCCAAACTCTCGGTAAGCATCGAGTCATCGTTTTCGGTAGGCTCATCGATGGCCGTTGCGGCGATTTCGGCCTTCTCTTCCTCACCCATGGCAGCAACGATGGGCACTTGGGCTGCCTGTTCGCTCATCTGCATCTGTTCGGCAATGAACTGGTTGATGAGTTCGTCTTGCGAGTCCTGGCTGTCGAGGGTGACGCCGCCCTCCTGCTGCTCCTGCGCCGCCAGCACATCGGCATAATCGGGCTGCGGATTGAAGATGGCGCGGCTGATGGCCTCGACCTCGGCAGGACTGGTCTTGCCGTAATTATCCAAAAAGCGGTCGATAGTAGTGTCAGTGTCGGGCGTTTCGGGCTGTGACTCAGCAGGATAGAACCCCGTCAAGGTAGCAGCATCCTCGCCCAGCATGAGACCGAGCGCATGGCGGTCGGGGAACATGAGCGACAGCCTTGACAGCACATCCTCATTGCCCTTGACGCCGTTGCGCTTGAGGTAGAGCAAGGCGGGCAGCACGCAATAGGGGGCAGCCTCTTGGGCCTGCTCCATCCATTCGCGTGTCACCGCGGCGTCCTCATTAGCCGCCACCCGCTTGATATCCTCAATCAATCTCATTTTTAGTCCTTAGTCCTTAATAGTCCTTAGTCCTTAGTCCCTAGTCCTTAGTCCCTAGTCCTTAGTCCTTAGTCCTTAGTCCCTAGTTTGCATCCGCCCATCTAATATCTAATATCTTATCTATTAACTGTTAACTGTTATCTATTAACTATTAACTATTAACTGTTAACTGTTAACTGCTACCAGTCTCCCAGTGTCGCGTTAAAAATCAGGTCGCTCAGGTCCTTGCAGATCTGTTCACACAACTCATCCTGCACATCCACAAGCAATTCGCTGCTCGAGAAGTCGCGGTAGGCGCTGAACGACAAGTCCTTACTCAAACTCTGGTTCTTGTTGTTGGTGTACTTCACCTTGACGGTGATGGTCAGGCGCGTCTGGCTGGCGTAGGCATCCTCGCCGACGGCCTGAGGCGACAGCTGGTAGTTGGTGATCTCGCCCTCCATGTGCAGGTCGGCATTGCCACCGTCGATGACGCGAAGGCGCGTCTGCTGGGCAATCATATCGGTCATGCGGTTCTCAAACATCGGCTGCAGCGGCGGATAGACCAGCGCGGCACGGATGGGGAACTCACCGAAGGAGATGGTCTTGTACACGCTATAGTCGATGGCCGCGCCGTTGAGCGTATAGCGGGGCACGCACGACTGCCAGCCGATGGCCGCCACCACAAGCGTTAATATGACGAGAAGCCGCTTCACTGCCGTTCCAGGTTATATTGCTTAATCTTGCGGTACAGGGTACGCTCCGAGATGTTCAGCTCCTGGGCGGTGAGTTTGCGGCGCCCGTTGTTGCGGCGCAGGGCCGTCTCGATGGTCTCGCGCTCGGTCTCGTCGAGCGTCTTCACCGTCTCGCCTTCCACGTCCATGGGAGCCACCTCATCAACGTGTCCCAGGTCCTGGGCCTCGCTCTGCATGTTGCGGTAGGGCGACGCCATGTTCATGTCGGAGCCCGCTTTACCCATGTCCAGATAGGGGTTGGTGTCGCGCTTGAGCTCGTGGACCGTCGATGACACGTGCGACGTGGGTCCCACGCCGTCCAGACGCTGCTTGATGCTCTCAATCTCGGCGCGCATCGACAGGATGAGGGTGAACAGCTGCTCACGTTCAGCGTTGTAGTCAAAGTTGGGCTGCGACTGCACCGTCAGCGCCGTCTCGCGCGTGCTGGGCATGTACTGGCGCAGCGTCGCCGCATCGACCGAGTTGCCGCTCTCAAACAGGGCCACCTGCTCGATGACGCTCTTGAGCTGGCGCACGTTGCCGGGCCAGTGGTACGACTTGAGCAGACGTTGGGCATCGTCGGTGAGGGTAACCTCGGCGGTGCGGTTCTGGCTGATGAAGTTGCGCAGGAACAGACGGGCCAGCAGCACGATGTCGTCACCACGGTCGCGCAGCGGCGGCACGTTGATCTGCACCGTCGAGAGGCGGTAGTACAGGTCCTCGCGGAACTTGCCGTCCTTGACGGCCTGCAGCATGTCCTTGTTGGTGGCGGCGACGATGCGGATGTTGGTCTTGCGCACCGTGCTGTCGCCCACGCGCAGGTATTCGCCGTTCTCCAGCACACGCAGCAGGCGCGCCTGGGTGCTCATGGGCATCTCGGCCACCTCGTCGAGGAAGATGACGCCGCCGTCGGCCTCCTCAAAGTAGCCCTTGTGGTCGGCGATGGCCCCGGTGAACGAACCCTTGACGTGGCCAAACAGCTCACTGTCGATGGTTCCCTCGGGGATGGCGCCGCAGTTCACGGCGATATACTTCTTGTGCTTGCGCGGGCTGCTCTCGTGGATAATCTTGGGAAAAGACTCCTTACCCGAGCCGCTCTCGCCGATGATGAGCACGCTCAGGTCAATGGGGGCCACGAGCATGGCACGGCGGATGGCGGCAAGCAGCGCGGGCGACTCGCCCACGATGCCAAAGCGCAGCTTCAGCGCGCGGATGTCGTTATCAGTTATTTTTGTTGCCATTTCTTCATCTTGTAAGTTTCATTCTTCAGGAACACGCCCAGCTCCTCGGGCGTGGTGTATTTGGCATACTCCTCGGGCATGATGGGGTCATGCACGCTCACGCGGAAGTTGTAACTCTTGCGGCGGAACATCTCCGAGGGCAGACGCAGCGTCCTCAGTTTCCAGCTGATGACGCCCAGCACCAACGAAATCCAGCTGTTGTGACCGTGGATGTAGATGGGGATGACGGGCACCTTGAGCTTCTGGATCAGGCGCATGATGACGGGTTGCCACTCGCGGTCCTCCACACGCAGGTGCTTGTTGAGCTTGCTCACCGCACCAGCGGGGAAGAATCCCATCGGGTGACCGGCCCTGACGTGCTTCATCGTGTCGCTGATACCCTGCATCGACACGGCGCGCTTGGCGGGATCGTCGCTCGCCAGCGCATCCACGGTGATGAAGTTGGGCATCATGCCGCCAATCTTGCTCAGCATCATGTTCACCATGAACTTATAGTCGGGCCTGTGGGTGCCGATGATGTGAATCATCATCACACCATCCACGGCGCCAAAGGGGTGGTTGGTCACCGTGATAAAGGCCCCCTCGGGCAGGTTGTCGAGCACCTCGCCGTTATCGTAGGTGATGGTGGCGTTCAGGTCCTTCAGCACGCCGGTGCAGAAGGGCACGCCCGGCGTGTGGCAGTTGTGGCCATGAATCCAGTTGGCGTCATCCATGTCCAGCAGGTGGAACAGCCACTTCACCAGCTTGGGTTTGCCGTCAAAAAACGGTACCATCCGTCGGATATCGTCATAGTCCAGGATATCCGGCTTGATGGGCGTGGTCCACGCCTGCTGCTCCTGTTGCTGCTCTTGGGGCTGCTCGGGTTTGTTTTGTTCTATCTTGTTTTCTTCCATAATCTATCTATGAATTGGGCCGCAAAATTACTAACTTTTTCTCGGAACTGACATCAAAAAACCGTTAAAAAGTGACATTTTGGCAGAAAACCATCCTACAAAAACAATGCCAACTCCCATCCTCAAACAACATCAACAACAACAAACAACCACAACAACACAAAAAACTACGGATTAATCTGATTTATCAGATAGCATCCGCCCCCCTCATTATCAAACAACATCGACAACGTTGAACAACATGAACAACAACAAACAACCACAACAACACAAAAAAACTACGGATTAATCTGATTTATCAGATAGCATCCGCCTCCCTCTTTTTCTTCCAACGGCGAATTAAGCGGATTAAACGAATGGCTTCCGCGCTTCCCATTCAGATGAGAAACTTGTTTCGTCAAAATGCAAAATCGCCTTTCTTGGTCAAAAGAGGTGCTAACCGCCTAACAGACAGGCGCTAGACTTATTTTTTGAGTCCTGCAGCAATTTTAAAAAAGGTGCGGGGGGACAGTTAAAAGCCGTTAACACTTCTTTGGTTGCCTCTCGCTGGCAAAGTTAATATTCCCGCAATTTCCCTGACAACGTCAAAACGCTATACCCCAAAATATCTTCAAAAAAAACTACGGATTAATCTGATTACTCTGAGGGCATCCGCCACCCTCCTTTATCAAACAACATCGACAACGTTGAACAACATGAACAACTTTCACCTCGTGGCATCCGCACACCTTCTTTTCAAACTACGGATTATTCTGATTACTCTGATGACGTCCGCCACCATCCCTTATCTGTCCACAGATTAAGCGGATTAAGCGGATTAAACGGATTAAACGGATTAAACGGATGGGCTGACGCACTCCCTTCAAACAACATCGACAACGTTGAACAACATGAACAACTTTATCATTATCAATGGTTAGTCGTTTAGTGCTCACGGCACCACCAGCCATCGCCAAAAAACGACAAGAATTCCTCACGAGTGAACCAGTCATATTCAACCCAGTCGGTCGAATCCCCATATTCGTCCCTTTCTGGGTCATACTTCAACCAATGCGTCGACCGCAAAATGCCTCCGAGGTGACGCGAATACTGCTGCTCTACGCCCGGCTCATTCTTCAAATTCCTCAACATCTCCTCTGTCTTAATCCATCTCATTTCCATAACAAATCACATTTTATCGGTTAAACAAAATCACTTGCGACAAAGGACGTAATTATTTCATTCCCAACGAAATTAATTAGATCTATTTAGATCAAATTAATTTCCCTTAGATCAATATCCAGTATTGTTATTCTTGAAATCACAGAACTTAATATCATCTAAACCCAATAATTTGCTCATCAATGCGTTGCTCTTTCTTAGCTTTTAATTAACTTTGCGAAAATATTTCATCAATAATACCGATTTCTCTTTTGCAATAATAATATGGCTAAAAAACAGACAAAGACAAAAAAATGCCCAGCATATACATTCTTCTTTGACCCAACGTTAAGGGCCTTAGATGAACTGGGAGGTTCTGGGTCCAATGAAGAAATCTATAATCGGGTTTTGGCCATCACACATCTATCAACCGATGTCATAAATGAAATGCACAATTTCACGATGACAGAGGTTGAGTATAGATTGGCTTGGGCAAGGACTTATTTGAAAAACTTTGGTGCTATCGAGAGTAGCAAACAAAGAGTTTGGGCTCTAACGGCCAAGGGAAAGAAAATGTTGAAAGAAAACAATATAGACCCGAAGGAAATCCAAAGATTTACGACGAAGAAACTTAGCAAATCGAAGACACCCTCCGATGTTGATATGGTTGAAACCGAATTGGTCAATTGGAGAGAACAAATCACTGAAATTCTTCGGCATCTTGACCCGTACGCATTTGAGAGATTAGCACAGCGACTTCTACGTGAATGTGGTTTTTCAGATGTTCAAGTAACAAAACGTTCTGGTGATGGAGGCATTGATGGCACGGGGAAACTTCGTATACAAGGAATATTCAGTTTCAATGTGGCCTTCCAGTGCAAAAGGTATAAAGGCCAGGTTGGCGCTGCAGCTATACGTGACTTCAGAGGGTCTTTGGGAACAAACATCGAAAAGGGTGTACTAATAACTACAGGGGCCTTCACAAAGGCAGCAAAAGATGAAGCATCAAGTGAAGGTAAAAGACTTATTGATCTGATGGATGGAGAGGAATTGATTAACAAGCTAGCAGAATATGGAATTGGACTGAACGAAGTGAAATCATACGAAATTGACGAGGATTTCTTCAATTCTTTAATCGAAGAATAACTATATATCTGATTAGGATTGCTAGAATAGGCAATAAGGCTGAAATCCATCCCAAGAGCAAAGACAAAGACCCAAGACTAGTTTTTGAGTTGGAGTATTTGGAAAGCCTGCCTGACTATCAGCCCATCAATCTGAATGTAAAATACACCTATCGGGACACCCTTTTAGGCAGCATCTTCAAGTAAAAGAAACAAGCTTCTTTGCAATAAAAAAGATTGCGACAGAAAATTTTTCTGCCGCAATCCGCTAATTAATAATTAGTTCTTCTCAAAGATTATTTTGATAATCCAAAATTTATGGCCTCTTTTACTTTGACTGTTACGTCTTTTGTTTTTGGGCGGCCTAGTTTTTAAGTTTGAGGAAGAGCTACTCGGAGGTCTTTTTTTCACTCCTTTCCTTAGGGCTTTCACAGCCTCTTTTATCAGGCACCAGATCCCTTTGGCTAAAACCTGATTTAAAACTATATTTTCCATACTTAAATTGAAATTAATTGTTTAAATGTTTAAAGTTAGTAATGAATGATGTAAAAGAACGCTGTTTATCACTGCAAAATTACTGCTGATTTAATGAATCATACAAGAGTTCGCCACATTTTTAACTATAAATCCCGAAGATTATTAATTTATTTAATACAATAGTGTGACTATTAAGGCTTTAACTATAAAAATAATGTAATATTCTGATTTTATTATGGGTTTTATATATATTTTTAAAGAGTTTGCCACGCTCATAAGGTGAGTTGTCTGTGTTGTCTGAAAATGGATGCGTCAGCCCATTCGCTTAATCCGCTAAATTCGCCGTTGAAAGAAAGAAGGTTCGCGGATAGAAAGGAGGGCTGATGCCATCAGAGTAATCAGAATAATCCGTAGTTTGAAATAAATGGACGCGGACGCTATCTGTTTAATCCGTTTAATCTGTGGACAGGAAAAGAGGGGTGGATGTCGGTAGAGGGGGCAGTGGCTTTTATGTTGGGAGGTCGTACGAGCCAGAGGCTCGTAGTACATTGACATGCTTGCGGGGCGAAAAATGGGGGTTGTTGATGTTGTTTCTCGTTGTTCTTGTTGTTTGAGAGAAGGGAGGTGGATGCCATCAGAGTAATCGGAATAATCCGTAGTTTGAAATAAAGGGGGCGGATGCAAATTCGTTTAATCCGTTTAATCTGTGGACAGGAAAAGAGGGGTGGATGTCGGTTGAGGGGGCGGTGCTTTTTTGTTGGGGGGTCGTACGAGCCAGAGGCTCGTAGTACATCGACATGCTTGCGGTTGGTTGAAAATGGGGGTTGTTGATGTTGTTTCTCGTTGTTCTTGTTGTTTGAGAGAAGGGAAGCGGATGCCATCAGAGTAATCGGAATAATCCGTAGTTTGAAATAAAGGGGGGCGGATGCAAATTCGTTTAATCCGTTTAATCTGTGGACAGGGAAAGAGGGGTGGATGTCGGTAGAGGGGGCGGTGGCTTTTTTGTTGGGGGGTCGTACGAGCCAGAGGCTCGTAGTACATTGACATGCTTGCGAGGGCGAAAAATGGGGGTTGTTGATGTTGTTACTCGTTGTTCTTGTTGTTTGAGAAAAGGAAGGCGGAGATCATCTGATAAATCAGATTAATCTGTAGTTTTTTTGATTGTACGAGCCGGAGGCTCGCACTACATGGACATGCTTGCGGGAACAAAAGAGTGTTGTTGTGGTTGTTTGTTTGTTGTTCAAGTTGTTTGATGGGCATGCGGAGGCCGTGCGGTGAATCTGCGTAATCAGTTGTTTAGCGCAGGTAGGGGGCGGTGACGGAGTGGGGGCAGGTGAGCATGGCGCGGGGGGTGCCGTGGTAGATGATGGTGCCGCCCAGGTCGCCGGCGCCGGGGCCGAGTTCGATGACGTAGTCGGCGGCCTTGATGACGTCGGTGTTGTGCTCGATGACATAGACGGTGTTGCCCATGTCCACCATCCGCTCGAACAGGTCGATGAGGTGGCGCACATCCTTGAGGTGGAGACCGTCGGTGGGTTCATCGATGACGAACACGCCGCGCTGGCCGCCCGCCTCGATGGGCTGGGTGTATTGCTTGAGGCAGGACGCCATCTTGAGGCGCTGCAGCTCGCCGCCCGACAGGGTGCTCAGGGCCTGGTTGAGGTGGAGGTAATGCAGGCCGACGTCCATCATGGGCTTGAGCTTCTCCTCGATGGGGGTGCCCTTAAAGAACTCGCTGGCGCGGCGCACCGACAGGTCCATCACCTCGGCGATGTTCTTGCCGTCGAGGGTATATTGCAAGGCCTCGGGGCTGTAGCGCAGGCCGTGGCACGCCTCGCAGGTGGTCTCGATGTTGTCCATGAAGGCCATCTCGGCGATGACGACGCCCTTGCCGCCACACACGGGGCAGCCGCCCTTGCCGTTGAAGGTGAAATACTGCTCCTTCATCTTGTGGGCACGGGCAAAGCGCTTGCGGATGTCGGGGGCGACGTCCATATAGGTGGCGGGTGTGGAGCGCAGGCTCACGCCGATGTTCTTCTGGCTGATATAGACCACGTTGCCGTGTTCGCGGCGAAAGCACTCCATCAGCGAGCTCTTGCCCGAGCCAGCGACACCTGCCACGGCGGCAAAGATGCCCATGGGCAGGTCGATGGAGATGTCCTTGAGGTTGTGCAGCGTGGCGTGGCGCAGCGCGAAGGTCTCGCCGACGGGACGCGGCTGGGCCTTGAAGTCGCCGCGCTGACTGAGCATCTGGCCCGTGCTCGTGCCACTGTGCAGCAGCTGCTGGTAGCTGCCCTCAAAGACGATGCGTCCGCCCTCGCTGCCCGGGCCGGGGCCCAGATCGACGACATGGTCGGCCAGGGCAATCATCTCGCGGTGGTGCTCGACGAGCAGGACGGTGTTGCCCGCGTCGCGCAGGCGGCGGACGGAGTGTTTCATCTTCTCGATGTCGTGGTCGTGGAGGCCCGTGCTGGGCTCGTCCAGGATATAGAGCACGTCGGCCAGCGACGAGTTGATGTATTTGGCAATCTTGCAGCGTTGCGCCTCACCGCCCGACAGGGTGCCCACGCCGCGCTCCAGGCTCAGGTAGCCCAGCCCGATCTCCTCGAGGGCCGTCAGGCGGGCGCTGATGGCCTGCTTGATATCGACGGCGAGCGGCGAGGTGAGCGCCTTGACCCACTGGTTGAGGCGCGTGATGGACATGGCGCAGGCGTCGGCGATGTTGATGCCGTCGATTTTGCACGAGAGCACACGGGGGCTCAGGCGCGTACCGCCACAGTCGGGGCAGGTGCCCATGGTGAGCATCGGGTTGAGCACCGCAGCGTGCAGCAGGCCCTCCTCGCTGTTGATGATGCTGCGGTACATGCGGGGAATCAGGCCCTCATATTTTGCCGTCTTGGGCCAGTTGGCGGGAGGGTTCTTGAGGCGTATCTGCGGGCTGTTGAGGAACAGGTCGAGTTCCTCGGGGCTGTAGTCCTTGATTTTCTTGTCCAGGTCGAACAGGCCGCTGTGGGCGTAGCGAATCCAGCGCCAGCCGCCCTTGCCGAAGGCGATGTAGTGTATCGTGTCCTCGTCGTTGAGGCTCTTGTCGAAGTCCACCAGCTTGTGGATGTCCAGCTCGCGTATCTCGCCCAGGCCCGAGCAGCGCGGACAGCTGCCCTCGGGGTGGTTGAAGCTGAACGACTCGGCATAGCCCACAAAGGGCTGCCCCACCCTGGAGAAGAGCAGACGCAGCAGCGCGGCGATGTCGGTATAGGTCGCCACCGTCGAACGCGAGTTCTGGGCAGGCTTCTTCTGGTCGATGACGATGGCGATGGGCAGGTTCTCGATGGCATCCACGTGGGGACGGCCATACTTGGGCAGATACTGCTGCACAAACGACGGGAAGGTGTCGTTCAACTCCCGCCGCGACTTGGCCGCGATGGTATCGAGCACCAGCGAGCTCTTGCCAGAGCCCGACACGCCCGTGAACACCGTGATTTGATGCTTAGGAATCTCCAGCGAGACCTCCTTGAGGTTGTTCTCCCTCGCCCCCTTGATAACTATGCTGTCGCCTTTCATGCCTGCAAAGGTAGTGCAAGTCATGGACAGAACAATAAGAATTTATTCTTATTTTATGTCATGACGCAGCCTACCTTGCCCGACCAACGGGAAGGAACGGTAGTGCTTTTTTAGCTATTTGCAATGAGCTGTTAGCTATGAGCTACGGCATCCGCGCGAGTTTGCTTCACGCTAAGCCGCCATCCGCTAAGTTTAAATAAATGCGAATTTCACGAATTCAACTAATTGCACTTATTTGTTCATCAATGACTATTATGACTTGTCCTGAAATAGGTTTACAAAATTGTAAACAAAAAACAGGACTAATTATGAAGTATGACAATCGAAAGACGGATTATGAGAAGTTGCTCATAATCAAGGAGTACTGCGAAACGGAGATTG
>Ga0310695_10002184_pt1 | contig 42206 bp, 32 predicted proteins | sample RumenRJG_04DNA_FD_203882 | JGI IMG/M metagenome (GOLD analysis project Ga0310695, IMG submission 203882) | Bovine rumen microbial communities from Lethbridge, Alberta, Canada - RJG_04 (v2) (version 2) | ecosystem: Host-associated > Mammals > Digestive system > Stomach > Rumen | place: Canada... | reverse complement strand
GACGGGTACCCGGATGGGCTTTGCCCGGAAGTGCTGGATGCCGGAACTGCGGGGATTCTGCTTAAGCTTTCGGAAGGAGTGCAGTCGGAGGCTGGAGAAAGGGCGGTTGTGCGTTCGAGCATCTTTGATCTTATAAAGACTGACATAAATTCTTTTGAAATTGAAACTGTCATTGCAGACAATGATTACAGGCTTTTCAGAATGAGTTTTAACTGCGGAACAAAGGCTGGCTTACATTCCTGTCAGGCCCTCTTCAAAAGCGGTATAGAAAACAAATCAATAGAAGAAATCTCAAAATCCGCCGCATCCTCAGTGTCTGTGCTCAAAACGGTTCCTTCATATTACAATATTCAGATTACAGACAGAATAAATGTTCCGTCAATTTATCATCCAGTCGGCCTTGAGCGCACAGATGGCAGTCGCTTCATGGCTTTTGAAGATTTTAAGTCTCTTGTAATGAAAATTTCTGATTTCAGTGAATCCGCTGTGGTAAGCCTTAGCGCATGGGGCGAAGCAACTGCTCATCCTGATTTTGTAAGGATGGTTTCTTTTATTCTTGAACAGAAGGGGCTTACAGCGCTTGTAGAAACAGACGGACTGAACGTAACGGAAGAAATGTGTTCCGCTCTTAAATCTGCCTGCGATAAAGCCGTGGACCGCGTAAATGGTGGCGATGACAACGGAAAACTTATCTGGATTGTAAGCCTAGATGCATTTACCAAAGAAAAATACGCAGAAATTCACGGTGGTGTGGACTGTTTTGAAAAGGCTGTTGCCGGAACAGAACTCCTAAAAAAGTATTTTTCAGAAAGCACTTATCCTCAGATTACAAGAATGAACGAAAATGAATCAGAACTTGAAGCATTCTGGCGCTTCTGGAACGATAAAAATAGATTTAAAAATCCTCTGATCATTGTTCAGAAATATAACTCCTGGTGTGGCCGGCTTCCGGACAGAAAACCGGCAGATCTTTCTCCTCTAGAAAGAAATCCATGCTGGCACATAAGAAGGGATATGACAGTTCTTGCTGACGGTACAGTCTGCTTCTGTCACTGCCAGTCAGGCATAAACTCAACCGGAAATGCTTTCTCGGAATCTCTTGAAGAAATCTGGGAAAGGCTTAACGGCGAAGTTCAAAATCATATGAATAAAAAATACTCAGAATTGTGTGGAAAATGCGATGAATACTATACCTTCAACTTTTAATGAATACCAGATAGACAGGACGATCCTGGGCGGAAAGCAGACAAATCCAAATTCTCAGCTTGATCTTTCTGTAATCATGCTGAATTCAAGCGGAAGTCACTTAAAAGGGCAGTATCTTGAAAACCTTCTGAACTGCGGGGTTTCTTCAATAGTTTCTGTTGAGCCTAATGCAGAAAGCTATAGCATAGAAGATGTTTCTAAGCGTTTTCCAAATGTAAAATTCCTTATTCCTCGAGAAAAAACTTCAGACGGCGTTCTGATTAATATGTCAATGTGCGAACTGAATACAAAATACGTTCTGGTTCTGCGCGACAGCCTTCATATTCCGGCAGGATTTCTTTCCAGAAATCTTATTGAAAATCTTATGAAGACAGACATTTACTGTATTGTTCCGCGCCTTTTGGACAATAACGGTGCAGGTGTGATTACGAATTTTTCTCCGTCGGCAAGCAGGGGTTCATTTAAAATGGAACCGAACCAGACTACGCTTGACGGAATTCCAACTTTATATCCCTTTAATTTTATCGGACTTTATAACAGGAAAAAATTTATTCAGCTTGGCGGATTTGACTATACAATAAAGTCTCCTTATTGGCAGAATGCAGATCTTTCGCTTCGTTCCTGGATTTGGGGTGAAAAAACTGTTGTTACTACAAAATTCCAGCTTTCCTATATTGATGAAGTTCCTATGGAAGATACAAAACCAGATATTTCTTACCTGCGTTTTTATCTGAAAAATATTCTTCCGCGCTTTAAGGCAGATCACGGTCAGTTTCCGTGCTTTTCGTTTCCTCTGTTTCTTTTTAAGTCATCATGCGGAATTTTTGAAGCTCTTTCGCAGTTCCGGGAAGCAAAATCCTGGGTTGGAAAAAATAAATACAGGTTTCAGCGGGATATTCAGTACCTTATTGAAAATTGGATGGAGTTAAAATGATAGGAAATAAGAAACTTGCAGTAATTATACAGTGCAGGCTTTCCTCAACACGGCTTCCTGGAAAAGCCCTTATGGATCTTGGGGGAAAAACTGTTTTTGAATGGACTCTTGATTCAATGAGCAAGGTAAAGGCGGATAAATATATTGTTGCAACAGATGATGCTTCTTACCCGGTTTTAGCTCCTCTTGCAGAAAAGCATGGCTGGAAGATTATGGCCGGTCCTCTTGAAGATGTCCTTGAACGTTTCTGCATGGCAATAAAGAAATTCGGCTGTTCATGCGTTTTAAGGGCAACGGCAGATAATCCTTTTCTTTTTTATGAGGCAGCCCAGGCGCTTAGTGATGAATTTTTTAAGCAGGATAAAATTGCCCACTGCGACTATATGACGTGGACAGGTCTTCCACATGGGTGCGGTGTAGAAATTTTCTGGGCTGATTCCCTTCTAAAGGCCGCTCAGGAAACTAAGGACCCTTATGATCATGAGCATGTAGGTCCGGCTTTATATAATCACAAGGACCGCTTTACGTCATTATTTTACAAGGCTCCAGCCAGATTCTATTTTCCGGATTACAGGACCACGATTGATACTTTCTGCGATTACAGAAAGGCTCTTGCTGTAGTGAACTGTATTTCAGGCGGAACGGCTCCTTCTGAACCGTATACAACAGAACAGATAATCAGTGCAGTAAGCAATCCTGACGTCTGTGATACAGTGCTTTTATATCCGTGTACAAAAAAGGGCTGCGGAACAGGACATCTTAGACGCTGTCTTAAAACAGCCGTAAAAAGCGGAGCCTTTGTATATATTCCGGAAAATCCTGAACTTGAAGAAACAGATTCCCTCATAAAGGAATTTAAGTCAGAAGGCTTAAAGGATTATCAGATTGCAAGGAAATTCCCAGAAAAAAACGAATACAACCTGATTGTTGCCGATGCATTTTGCCTTGACGAAGAAACTGCTTCCAAACTTAGCCAGGCTGCCATTTTCTGCGCAATCGACGAAGGCGGTAACCATACAGATTACTGCGATGTTCTTTTTGACATTCTGCCGGGCTACAGACTTGACCGCACCGCAAACCTTCAGGACCCGTCATTCATAGAACGACCGCTTTCCGTGCGCTCGGAACGTCCTTCCACAATCAAAAAAATTCTGGTTTGCTGCGGCGGAGAAGACCCTGCAGGGCTTGTTGAACCTGCTGCAGCTTTTTTCAGGAATTCTTTTCCGGATGCAGAAGTCACTGCAATCATGCCGGCAGAAAAACTTCGGAATCCCGAATTTAATCCTGTTTCTGGAATAAATTACAGGGAACCTGTAAAAGACCTTAAGGAAAGGCTTTCTGAATATGACCTGATTGTAACCCATTACGGATTTACAGCATTTGAGGCGCTTTCTGCAGGTTGCGCAGTAGTGCTTCTTTCTACAACAAAACTTCACGAAAATCTTGCCAGAAAGTACGGCTTTGTCTGCCTTGACAGAAAGGAGCTTGAAAATCCTGATTCTGCAAGGCTAGTAAAGGATATGGAAAAACTTTTTCCAAAGGTAATTGATGCAGAAAAGACAAAATCTCTGCCGGAAAAAATAAAGTACCTTTCTCATGGAAGGCGCTATGCATGCCCTGTATGTGGCGAACATTCTCCGGACAACGAAATTATTGCCCGCATAGAAGAACGTACTTTCCGCCGCTGCAATAAATGTTCAATGATTTATATTTCCTGGAACAATGCTGTTCCGATGAAATATGAAAAGGAATATTTTGCCGAGCAGTATAAAAATCAGTACGGACGAACTTATCTTGAAGATTTTGATTCAATAAAGAAAACTGGACTTAGAAGAATTCAAGAAATTCAGTCAGCTCTGAGGCTCAAGGACAAGGGCTCTGCAAAAGTTCTGGACATTGGGTGTGCCTATGGACCTTTCCTTTCTGCTGCAAATGAAAAAGGCTGGCTTCCTTACGGCACGGACATTGCACCGGACGCAGTTGATTATGTGCGTTCTAAGCTTCTGTTCCCTGCGGTTGTTTCCAAATTCCCGGATTTTAATCCTATGTCGGAATTCGGCCTTAATCAGTTTGAAGCCGTAACGATGTGGTACGTGATAGAACATTTTTCAGACTTAAAATCTGTCCTTGAAAAAATTTCGCTTCTTGTAAAAAAAGGCGGAATCTTTGCGTTTTCTACACCGAGTGCAGAAGGCGTTTCAGGCAGAAAAAACAGGAACAGTTTTTTTGAAAGCAGTCCTTCTGATCACTTTACAATTTGGGAACCTTCTAAGGTTTCTAAAATTCTAAAGCCGTTTGGTTTCGAAGTCGTAAAGATTGTCTCTACAGGTCACCATCCTGAACGTTTTCCGAAAGTAAGGGATTCAAATGCAGGTAAGGATGACTTTATGTTCAAATACTACGGATTTTTAAGCCGTACGTTAAAGCTTGGCGATACATTTGAAGTTTATTGCCGAAAGATATAAAACTGAAAGATACAGGAAAATTATGGAAGAAAGAAAATCTGTTTTAATACTTGGTGCAGGACTTATGCAGAGACCGGCACTGATTTCTGCAAAGGAACTTGGATTTTATACATACGTAATTGACGCAAATGATAAGGCAGAAAGCATTCCGTATGCGGATGAATTTAAACAGGTAGACCTTAAGGACAGGGAAGGAATACTTGCCCTTGCTTCAGAATTAAAGGAAAAATGCGGCCTTAAGGCAATCTTTACGGCTGGAACGGATTTTTCTGCAAGCGTTTCCTATGCGGCAGAAAAATTAAATCTTCCAGCCCACAGTTTTAATGCTGCCCTTAACGCAAGCATAAAGCCGCGCATGAGGGAATGCTTTAAAAAAGCCGGTGTTCCATCTCCTGTGTTTTACAGTCTTTGCGGCGAAGAAATTTCCGAAGAAAAAGTTCATTTCATTACGGAAGCGCTCGGTTATCCCTGTGTTGTAAAGCCTGCAGACAATATGGGCGCGCGCGGCTGCCGCATGATCCGCAGTTTTTCAGAAGCAATGAGCTCTGTTCGCTGTGCTGCTGAAAATTCCCGCACCGGAACAGTTATTATTGAAGAATATATGGCAGGCCCTGAATATTCTATAGATGCACTTGTCTATAACGGTACAATGACAATAACCGGTTTTGCAGACAGGCATATATATTATCCGCCGTACTTTATAGAAACCGGCCATACAATGCCTACAGTCGTAAAGGAATCCGTAAAGCTTGAACTGATTAGTGCTTTTGCAAGGGGGGTAAAGGCTCTTGGCCTTACATGCGGTGCGGCAAAAGCAGACATAAAGTATACTGCCCGCGGTCCTCAGATTGGCGAAATTGCAGCTCGTCTTTCTGGAGGCTACATGTCCGGCTGGACTTTCCCGTATGCTTCCGGCCTGAATCTTACGGAACAGGCGCTGCTCATAGCAGCCGGAAATGCCCCTGAAGAATTGTTAAGGAACCGTTTTCCTCTGCCGCCGGATGACTCCGGATTTGCATTGTTCCAGATTCCTTGCGCTCAGGTCAGTGCAGAAAGGGCATGGATTTCCATTCCTGGTAAAATAAAATCTATAGAAGGCCTTGATGCTGCCAAAAATATAGACGGAGTAATGAATGTTTTTTCCCGTCCTGTAAAGGCTGGCGACGAAATTGATTTTCCTCGTAACAATGTTCAGAAATGCGGAAACGTAATCTCCCGAAATGAAGACTATCACAAGGCTGTAATGGCATCAGAAAAAGCCTGCTCAAAAATCCTCATAAGGCTTGAACCGGATAATGATCGAACTGAAAAATTTCTTGCCGGCATTTCCAAAGATGATGAAAAAGGCTTTCCGCCGTGCGCATTTGACGCTTACGAAAAGCTTTCTTCGCTGGAACTTTCCGGAACAATTCCCGAAAATCAGCCGGTTCTTAAATTCGTTACTCCGGAACTTGAAGAACTGCTTTCTTCACCGCAGAAAGATTGGAATTACCTTACGGCTCTTGAAACGGCAGCCCGCTTTGACCTGCTTGTTCCTGTGCACAAAGCGCTTAATAAATCGCGTTTCTGGCGTGCGCTTTTAAAAGGCGGACTTCAGGCTGCAATTTATGTTTCAGATTCAAATTAATTTTCCGAACATAGAAGTATGAAAAAAAATATTTTTGTGCTTCTTGCGGCTTTTTGCCTTGGATTTTCTCAGACTATATATGCAGCAAATGATCTTTCCCTTATGGAAAAGGCTTCTGCAGCCGGAATGACTTTTTTTTGGGATACACTGTCGTCCGGCGGAATGCTTGAAAAAAACGGACACCAGCTTTCTTTCAGGATTGATGATCCTCTGGTTGTTCTAGATAGTTCTGCAATGACATTAACGGACGCTCCGTCTATAGAAAACGGCGTTGTAAAAGTTTCCCAAGGATTTATGGATACTGCAGAACAGTATTTTAAGGAAAGTGAATCCGGAAACGGATTTAAAATCGGTGCAATCCTTATTGATCCTGGTCACGGCGGAAAAGATCCGGGCGCATCAGGCCTTATTTCCGTAAACGGGAAAAAAGTTAAGGTACAGGAAAAGGATGTTGTACTTTCAATCGGAAACATGCTCTGTGCACGGCTTAAAAAAGCATATCCTGATAAGCAGATTCTTATGACTCGTTCAACTGACGTGTTCCTTCAGCTTTCGGAACGTACAGAAATTGCAAATAACGTAAAGCTTGGAGAAAACGAAGCAATTATCTACGTTTCGATTCACGCAAATGCTTCACTTGATAAAAAATCCAGCGGCTATGAAGTATGGTATCTTTCTCCGGGATACAGGCGTACGGTTCTGGACAAGTCAAAAACAGAAGAAGATAAGTCTCTTTTCCCAATCCTCAATTCAATGATGGAAGAAGAATACACTGCCGAAAGTATACTTATTGCAAAATTCATAATGGACGGACTTGAACCTCAGATTGGCAGGGATTCAAAGGCAAGGGGCATAAAAGCAGAGGAGTGGTTTGTTGTACGCAATTCAAACATGCCTAGCGTTCTTGTAGAAGTAGGCTTTGTAACAAACGAAAAGGAAGCTGCAAACCTTAATTCAGGCGCTTACTTGCAAAGAATATCAACTGGAATATATAATGGCATAAACGCTTTTGTAACACATTTTGAGCGTTCCAGAGGATTTATTTCTAAAAATGACTGAAAAATTGCCTGAACTTAAAAAAACATCCTGGATTATTCTTATAGCAGGTCTTTTGCTTTTTGTAATTTCGTTCGCTTTCTGGATTTTTGATTTTCCGGGAGTACGCAGAACGTTTGTTTTTAAATCTTCGGATTCTGAAGTCCTGCGCGTAGAAAACCGCTTTGAACCGGTATTTCCTGCACAGGGAAAAATCCGCTGCTATATTGATGAACTTCTGGTAGGACCGCTTTCAGAGCACTGCCGCACGGTTTTTGCAAAAGGAACAAGGGTAGAGTACTGCTTCCAGCGCGGTCAGAAACTTTATGTAAACCTTTCCGCCGACCTTCTTTCTGTAACAGATGAAAATACAGATTTTGCTGGACAGATTGAGCTCTTTAAGAAGAACATTCACCTTAATTTTCCAGAAATAAAGGATATAGAAGTCTATATAGCCGGAAAGCTTCCATATGAATCTCAGGCTGTATTAAAGATGTAAAAAAAAATTATCTGCTTTTTAGGAAAAAATTGGAAAGTAAATTCGTTGACAAAACAAAACACATAAACGATAATATAACGTATACAAGGCTACATCGAATACATAAAAGGAGCTTCTAGTATGAAGAGGACTTTTTCAACAATTGTGGCAGCTGTAATGCTGCTTGCTGGTGCCAGTGTTTTCGCAGAGGAAGCAACTGTCATCGATTTTACATTATTGAAGGCTGACTGTTTGCCGGATGAAGACGGAAATCCTGTAGAAAACAGCCGTACAATAATGGATTATTCTACAGCCGCTGGTGCTACATTTACTGAAGATCAGAAAGAACTGATGAAGACTTCATTGGCTCTTCCACAGTGGGAAGTAAGCTTGAACTCATCTGCTCGTACAGTCCAGAGTTTAGGTCTTTCAAAGGTAATCGCTGCACCTGTTAAGGAAGATGCAAATGTTCCGTTTGCCGGCGAAGTAGTAATGGGCGTTCGCGTTGTATTCCCAGAATGGAATTCAAATGCGTATGCATATGTTAGACCTCCGTTCGAGATTCCTGCATACGAACCACTTTCATCAGTTGATGAAAACGGTAACCGCCAGGAACCAACAGATGAAGAAAAAGCATCTGGAAAGACACTTTTTGAAGATCGCTATGGTGTTGTAAAGAACGTTGGTACTGTAAAATCAATCAAAGTAACAACAATGGGTATGAACTATCCAGAAGGACTTTATGTTCTCCTTAAGGATACAGACGGTGTTGAACGCCGCTACTTCATGGGTTACCTTGGATTTGATGGTTGGAAAGAACTTCAGTGGAACAACCCACAGTACATCACAGAAATCCGTAACCGCGAAATCCGCGTTTATCCAATCTATCCACGTGGACTTCCATTCGTAAAGTTTACTGGATTCCAGATTACACGTGATGCAAACCATATTGGTGGTGATTACATCGGTTACTTCAAAGATGTAGCTATCATCTATGATAAAGCTCTTCTTACTTCTGACCGCGATATCGCTGATGAAGACCTTTGGGGAATCATCAAAAAGAAGGAAGATGCTCGTCAGGCTGGAGAAATGTCTCGCTTTGGTGACAAACAGGTTAATCGTTACCTCGAAAGAGCTAAGCAGGCAACAGAAGATCACTTCACAAACAGTTTGACTTCTGATTCTTCTTCAAACGCTCAGACATCTGGCGGAAGCTCAGCTGAAGTTCAGTAAAATATAACAGGTATCCTGAAAAGGGGCACCCGCATATGTCGGGTGTCCTTTTTTTTGTTTTTTGAGCGCTTTTTGAGAAAAAATGCTTTAATGAAAAGATGGTGTTTACGATATCTTTTCATTGTGGATTTTAAAAAAGTGGAATACAATTAATAATATGACAAATGAAAACACAGGGAATTTTACAAGAATTCCTGCCCGCATAAATATTAAGAAAACGTATGAACTTTATTCTCCGGTTCTGGAAGAAATTATGTCCAAAATAAAGAACCGGCTCATTGAAAATTTAAAGCTTTCTTCCCAGCCGACCTATAAAGCAAGGATTAAGAGTTTTGGAAGCTACTATAAAAAACTTTTGCGCCAGCATCCTCAGGAAGCAGCTGAATCAAATAATCTTGTCTGCCTTACGGATATGATGGGAATTCGCATTATCTGTACTTTTCTTGAAGACATACAGATTGTTCTTGAGCAGATAAAAACTCTTTTTGATGTTTTTGAAATTGAAGTAAAAGGGGCAGAGCAGAGTTTTAAGGAATTTGGCTATGAATCCGTTCATGTGCTTGTAAAAATCCCGGAAAGCTGCATGCCGGAAACTTTGCCGGATTCCATTGTGCTGCCAAAAGAACTGGTCTGCGAAATTCAAATCCGCACAATCCTGCAGGATGCATGGGCAGAAGTAGAGCATGAACTTATTTACAAAACGGAATTTACACCGTTTGACATGCCGCTACGCAGAAAACTTGCTTCCATGAATGCTTCGTTAAGCCTTGCGGATATTATTTTTCAGGAAATCCGTGACTATCAGAAAAACCTTCAGTGCGAAATGTCCATGCGTCGCCGTTCGTTCTACGAAATGGCCGATGATCTTACAATTGAACATTCAGCAGTTAAGGCAAATGAAACGATCGAGCGGCTGAATCCTTATATTCAGGGTACAATTGACGAACTGCTGCTTCAGGCTATTAAGGCCCATAATGCCGGCGACATGGATAAGGCAATTTTGATTTATACAAAAATCATTGAATCAAAGCCAAGCCCGAATGATATTGTACTTTCTGTAATTCATAAGCACCGCGGAATGGCATTTTTCTCTAAGAATGATTATGACAATGCACTTGCAGATTTTAAACAGTCATTTGAACTTGATAAAAAATCCTTTCGTTCGGTTTATTACGAAGGAATTGTATATTCAATTCGTAAGGAATTTGAAAAGGCTGTTGAATGTTTTACGGCTTCCCTTGAAATTAACGAATATCAGTCACACACGTTTTATAGGCGCGCGCTTGCATATTTTGAACTCAAAAGATATGAAGATAGCATGAATGATGTTGTGGCAGCTCAGCGTCTTGGACTTGAAGAACCTGGACTGGAAAATCTTCACGGTAAACTGCTTGAAAAATTTGACATGAAAATGTAAGCGAAGAATTTGGTAGCTTTTAGAATTTATTTAATAAAAAAACAGGTTCTGCTATTGACATTGAGCCGGAAGTTTTGTAATATATCGCAACATGTCTCCTTCGTCTAGTGGTTAGGACATCGGGTTTTCATCCCGACAACAGCAGTTCAATTCTGCTAGGAGATGTCAAGGGAACTCTTTTTGAGTTCCCTTTTTTTATACCTTATTGACCTAAACTTTTCTTTCTGTATTATATGTAGAAATGCTGCAGAAAAATCAGAATGACCTTGAAAAATTTTTTACGCCTCAGGTAATTGAGTATATTCAGAATAAAATCGCCGCTTCAGAAAATAATGAAGTTTTTTTTGTCGGAGAAATTAATCCGGCCGGTCAGGTTGTATCTGTTTTTGCTGCGGCAAACGGAAATGAACATTCTGTTCCGCTTCAGTTTGATGAAGCAAGAAAGTGTTCTGTCCTTATTCATAATCATCCTTCCGGCCGTCTGGTGCCTTCTGATGCAGATATTGGGGTGGCTTCTCAGGCTAGTGAACGTGGTCAGGGATTTTATATAATTAACAATGACTGTTCAGATGTTTACGTTGTTGTTGAGCCTGTAAAACCGCATGTAATTCGTCCTCTTGATGCAGAAAAGGCCGGTTCTTACCTTGCGGACGGTGGCCCACTGTCTGTAATTTCTGAAAATTTTGAAGAAAGGCCTGTTCAGATTGAGCTTTTAAAGCATATTGCAGAAACTTTTAACCGTAATGCAGTTGGAGTTTTTGAAGCTGGAACAGGAGTTGGAAAATCGTTTGCGTATCTGATTCCGGCAATTATCTGGGCTCTTACTAATAAGGAACGGATTGTTGTTTCTACTGGAACCATTAATCTTCAGCAGCAGCTTTGCGAAAAAGATATTCCGCAGGCTCAGAAAATAATTGGTAAAAATGTAAAATTTATTCTTATGAAGGGTCGGCAGAATTATGTATGCCGCAGAAGGTTTGCAGATGCCTCTGCACAGCGGGAACTTTTTGATGACGATACTGAAATTTTTGATAAAATCCGTGAGTGGGTGGATTCTACAGTAACAGGAAGCCGCAGCGATCTTTCTTTTGTTCCGCCGGAAGGTATGTGGTCAAGAATAAATTCAGAAAGCGATGCATGTATGGGAATGCGCTGTCCATATCATTCTGAATGCTTTGTAATGAAGATGAGGAAAGAAGCGGCCGGGGCTAATATTCTTGTTGTAAATCATCATCTTCTTTTTGCAGATATTGAATCTAGAATTCATGGTGTAAGCTATGAAGATACAGCGGTTCTGCCGCCATACAGGCGTATTATTTTTGATGAAGCGCATGGAATAGAAAGTGCGGCTACCAGCTTTTTCAGCGAAAGCTTCAGCCGCTTTAAGATTACGAAACAACTTAATCAACTTTACCGCCGCCGTAAGAATTCAGAAAGCGGTCATCTCTGTACGCTTGCGGTTCTTTCTTCTGCAGAAGAAAATGTTGCAGAAGCCTATGAGTTAGTAAACCGCATAAAATCAGACATAACGAATCTGGAAACTGCAGCACTTGATCTTCTGCAGAAGGATTTTAATCTGCGCCTTTTTGCTGGTACTGCAAGGGAATTTGGACCTGTGCTTACCTTGTGCAATACGCTTGCTTCTGATTTAGGTAAGTTTACTGGGCTTTGCCGCCTTATTATGGAAGGGGTTGCAGAAGATGACCGGACGGTTCCGGCCTTTTACGAAACTAAGATTCTGGTGCGGCGGCTTGAAGATTTTTCTGTTGTGCTAAGGGATTTTTGTGAGTGGGAAGAAAAATCTGACAGGGTTTTCTGGATTTGCCGTAAGATGCTCCCAAAAGATATGGTAAAGGACGGCGGAGAATCGGTTTATGTTGTCTTTACGGAAACTCCTCTTGATATTGCGCCTCTTATGAATCAAGGTGTTTTTGAGCCAATGGAATCTGTTGTGTGTACGTCGGCAACCCTAAAGACCGGAAGGGACTTTAATTACTGGCTGAGGCGTTCCGGAGCAATGTTCTGTGAGCGGGAAAGGCTTTTTACGGGAGAATTTCCGTCTCCATTTCCATATGAAAAAAACATGCTTTTTGCAGTGCCAGAGGATGCACCTCTTCCAGAAGATGCATATACATTCCAGCAGTGGGTTGAAAGTGCCGTTGTACGTCTTATAGAAGCTGCAGAAGGAAGGACTCTGGTCCTTTTTACATCCTATGAATCTCTGAAAAGTTCATTTAATTCCGCTTCAAGGCTTTTGCGCAATTTTGGCGGAATCCTTTTAAGGCAAGGCTCAGATGACAATTCCAGAATTCTGGAACGGTTTAAAAATGATGTTACAAGCGTACTCTTTGCAACGGATTCTTTCTGGCAGGGCGTAGATGTTCCCGGAGAATCTTTGAGCCAGGTGATTATAGTAAAGCTTCCGTTTGCAGTTCCAAATGATCCTGTATTTACGGCAAGATCCGAGGCTGTAAAAAAGAAGGGAGGTTCTTCCTTTATGGAACTTAGCGTGCCGGAAGCTGTAATAAAGTTCAGGCAAGGGCTTGGCCGGTTGATGAGGCGGGGTAGCGACAGAGGAGCCGTTGTTGTTCTGGACAGGCGTCTTTTTGTAAAGCAGTATGGATCTGTTTTTATGGCTACAGTGCCGGAATGCAGGCGAATGTATGCTCCTCTTGAAAAAATCTGTTCTGCTGTTTCTGATTTTATATTCGGGTAAATTTATTGACAGCTGTTTTTTTAGATTATAAAATATAGAAACGAATTATTTGGAGTAAGATGTGTTTAGTATTATAGCTCTTTTGTGTCTTTTTTCTGCTGTTGGTCCTGCAACTTTCCTGAATATTATTGCTTATCCTGTAAGCAAACCCTGGTGCAGAGCTATATCTGATTACATTGTAAAGGTTCTTGCTCCCCGGGTGTTTGCAATTCTTCATTGTTACATGGATTTTCACTTTTTTGGCTATAATGAATCAAAGAAAATCCTTCCTGAGCAGTACATTATTCTGTCTAATCATCAGAGTCTTTTTGACATTCCGTGCTACATGAAATTCCTTAAAGAAAGGGAAGTGCGTTTTGTTGCAAAGGATAATCTTAGCCGTCATATTCCGCTTGTTTCAGAAATGCTCCGCGTTCAGCAGCACTGTATGGTTCCAAGAAAGGGAAGTCCTATGCAGGCAATGAAAGTTATAGAAGATTTTGGCCGCCGTGTAATTAAGACTGGTCAGATTCCTATTCTTTTCCCGGAAGGAACAAGAACAAGGGATGGAAATGTAGGTAAGTTTTATTCTGCCGGTTTTAGAAAGCTTAATGAATCTACAGGACTTCCTGTTGTTGCATGTGCGCTTGACGGCGGCTATCAGATCCGCGACCTTAACCGTATAATGACAAATCTTAAAAACGGAAGCTACCGTGTAAAGGTTCTTAAAGTTTTTGACAGTCCTAAGACAAAAGAAGATGAAGTTTATATTCTTGAAGAAAGCCGCAGGCTTATTCAGAAACAGCTTGAAAAATGGCGTGCACTTCCGTCTGACGTGCGTTAGCCGGATTTTACCGTAACGGCGGCTGTTGTTACGGGTAAAAAAAGGGGCTGTTCAAGAAGTTTCCGTGCCATGCAGCAGGTAACTTTTTGAACAGCCCCTTTTTATTTTCTTTTAAAGATTATTTGAAATCTTTTGGACGTCTTTCAGTGCGTTTGCATTTAGAGCATTCAGCGATGTTCTTAAGCTTTCCAGCTTCATACAAAGTCTTCATAACGATTTCGCCGCCACAATCTGGGCATACGAATTTCTGTGTTGCAACAGTAGTACGAGAGTTTTTACTTGCTCCGGCCATGGTGTTCCTCCATAAAAGAATAATACGTATTAGGTACATAATATAACGCTTATAAAAATCTTAGTCAATTATTACAGCAGGGCAAATACGTTATAATTTTTGAAAAGAATTGCACGACTGGGAGCGTATTTTTACAAAATATTATTATAATGCGTTTGTCCTGTAAAAGATTTTCATATGATTGACAAAAAAGGGTGGCTTTATTAATATACTACAAGTTAACTTTTTTTTGGGGGTCCCCTTTGGCAACTAAGAAAACATCTGCAGAAAAGCGTTATGCACAGAGTGAAGTTCGCAGACTTCATAACAAGGCTATCAAAAGTACTTGTAAGACATATGCAAAACAGTTTGTAGAAGCTGTTCATGCAAAAGATCAGGCACTTGCAGAAGCTAAACTTAAGACACTTGTAAGCGAACTTGATTCAGCTCGCAGCAAGGGAGTTCTTTCTAGAAACGCTGTTTCTCGCAAAAAGTCAAGAATGATGAAACTCTATAACGTTTCATTTGCTGCTAATGCAGCTAAATAACTTGTATTAAGTTATTGCCTAAAAATCCAGTTGAGGCGACTCAACTGGATTTTTTATGTTGAGCACATTTTGCAACGCAAAAATGCATATATGAAAAGACATCATTTACGGCATCTTTTCATTTCGGGGTGTATGATTTTCAGGAAGAGGACGCTGTTTTTCACGAGGTTCAAATGTCTGTAAAAAAAGTGACAAAAAATGATTTGGTAGAAGCAATTTATTTTAAATCCGATTTTGAAAAATATAAGATTCAGGAAATTGTAGAAAAATTTCTGGACGAAGTTAAGGCATCTCTTGAAAACGGTTCAACAATAGAACTGCGCGGATTCGGAACTTTTGAGCCAAGACTTCGTAAAGGGCGTTCTGTTGCAAGAAATCCGAAGACTGGAGAACTGCTTTCTGTTGCCCCTCATTATGTTGCAGCATTCAGGGCTGGGCAGGAAATGAAGAAGGCTCTTTGGGATCTTGACGTAAGCAGTACAGAAAAAAAATAGACCTTGTGGCTTTTGTTTTAAAATCTTGCCATAAGGAAGGAAATGATATAAAATTAACCTATGTCAGAAGAAAAAAAGATTGAATTAAATGAAGATGATGAACGCAAAACTCTGACTGTGTTTGGTCCGGAAACAGAATTTGACGGTGTACTTGAATTCAGTGATGATCTGATTATTACAGGAAAATTTAACGGACGCATAAAGGCTACAGGAAATCTTGAAATTTCAAAGGATTCAATCTGTACTGTTGAAAAAATGTCTGCGCGTTCAATTGTTATTTCCGGTTCTGTATCTGGAAATGTAGAGGCTTCTGAACGGGTAGAAATATGCAACGGAGGTTCTGTAATAGGTGATATTGTTACAGCAAGACTCCGCATAGAAAATAATGTAAATTTTGAAGGACAGATTACAATGCTTGACAGGATTCCGGAAGAAAATCTTTTTGCTTCTGCAAGTGCTGAATACAAGCAGGCGATGGTTTTACGGACAGATATTATTGAATAGTTTTTTTATATAATATACATAATTGACACACTTATAAATTAGTTGTATTACTTAAGCAGGCATTTATATTATTGATAATTTTTTTAGTAATGCTTTTTAATTTCTGAATCTTTTTCCAATCAAATATATAATCTTTAATGTTTTATGGAGTTTTTAATGACCTTTAACAGACGGCGTAAAGCCGAGGAAAATCCGGCAGATTCTTCTATTTCAGGAGAAACTCAGAATCAGTTTGAATTTGATGCTCAGCCGGACTCTTATGAAGCTTCTGAATCTATTTCTAATGATGGAGATGACTATTCTGCGGAAGAAAGCGGATATACTCCTGTAGAAAATGATGAAAATGCAGCGGCAGAGGCTGAATCTTCTGAATCAAATGAACCAGCAGAAGCTGATGCAGATGCTTCTTCAGAATCTGCTGCCGGTGGTGCAGAACCTAGAAAGATCAAGATTGTTCGTCCAAGAAGAAAGGTTGCTGTAAAGGCTGCACAGGCAGCTTCTCCGGCAGAAGAAAATCAGGAAGCTCCGGCAGAACAGGAAACAAATCATCAGCAGAACAGATGGAATAATAATCGCCAGAATAATATGTACAGACGCGGTCCTGGAATGAACAGACGCGGATTCCATTCTGACATGCCGGTTCCAACTGGAACTGTGGATCCTTCTATCATGCAGATGTCCCAGGAAGGAACTGATGACAATGCTAACAGACCGCGCCTTTTAATTAATGACCTTACTGCAATGGGTATGCATGAGCTTAGGGATCTTGCTACAAAATACGGATTTAATGCAGATGACCTTGCTCCTATGAAGAAGCAGGAACTTATTTTTGTAATCCTTAAGGCGCATACAGAACACGGTGGAATTATTTTTGCTTCCGGTTCTCTTGAAATCCTTCCTGACGGTTACGGCTTCCTTCGTAGTCCGCAGAACAGCTATCTTCCTGGTCCGGATGATATTTACATCTCTCCAAGCCAGATTCGTCTTTTTAACCTTAAAACAGGTGATACAGTTTATGGCCAGACAAGAAGTCCTAAAGAAGGCGAACGCTTCTTTGCTCTTCTTCGCATTGAAACTGTAAACTTTGATGAGCCTCGTGTTGCGCAGACCCGTATTCCTTTTGAAAACCTTACACCGCTTTATCCTAAGGAAAAGCTCCGTCTTGAAACAATTTCTACAGAAGTTTCAAGCCGAATTGTTGACCTGTTCAGCCCTATTGGTAAAGGTCAGCGTCTTTTGATTGTTGCGCCACCAAAAGCCGGTAAAACAACTTTGATGCAGAAGATTGCAAATTCCATTACAACAAATCATCCGGAAGTTTACCTGATTGTTCTTTTGATTGATGAACGTCCTGAGGAAGTTACTGAAATGGAACGCGCAATCAAGGGTGAAGTTATTTCTTCTACTTTTGACGAACAGGCTACACGCCACGTTCAAGTTGCAGAAATGGTTCTTGAAAAAGCAAAACGCCTTGTAGAACACAAGCGCGATGTTGTTATTCTTCTTGACTCTATTACTCGTCTTGCACGCGCTTACAACGTAACGGTTCCTACTTCTGGTAAGGTTCTTTCTGGTGGTGTTGATTCTAATGCACTTCACAGACCTAAGAGATTCTTTGGTGCTGCCCGTAATATTGAAGAGGGCGGTTCCCTTACAATTATCTCTACTGCTCTTGTTGAAACAGGAAGCCGCATGGATGAAGTAATCTTTGAAGAATTCAAGGGAACTGGTAACTCTGAAATTAACCTTGATCGCAAGCTTGCAGAACGTCGTCTGTTCCCGGCAATTAACATAAAAAAATCAGGAACACGCCGCGAAGAGCTTTTGCTTACAGACAATGAACTTCAGAAGCTTTGGGTACTCAGAAAAGTATTTGGTCCAATGGAAGATACAGAAATACTTGAACTTATCCTTGACCGCATGAAGAAGTCAAAGACAAATGACGCGTTCCTGCTCAGCATGAATGCCGGAACAGCTGGAATGTAAAAGGCATTTGCACTAATAATGAGTTATGCTATTGAAATAAATTGTGTAATTCATTATTATAGTTTTACTTATATTTCAATATTGCAGATTGTGGTAATGAAATGAGACGGTTTCGTGCTCCGCATTATCGGGCAACTGCAGTGGGAGTCAAAAATGAAAAAGGGTATTCATCCAGAATACAAAATGACAAAAATTACTTGCGTATGCGGTAATGTAATTGAAACTCGTTCAACAGTTGAAAACATCAACGTTGAAATCTGCTCTGCTTGCCATCCATTCTATACTGGTAAGCAGAAGCTTGTTGATACAGCAGGTCGTATCGATCGCTTTAACAAGCGCTACGGTATCAAAGAATCTAAATAGTTTTTTGATGAACTGCAAAAAAGCACCCTGCCGGGTGCTTTTTTTTATTTAATGTGTGCAACGCGCATCAAATCAATGTGAACAGAGTTCAATGAATCGTGCTGTGTACGACACCATCTGTCTGTGTAAAGGCGAAGTTTGTGGCTTCCTTTTTCCAGATAAATTGTTTCTGGCGCAGTAAAACTCCATGATGACCAGGAACCTTGCTGCGGGAATGCAAGCCGGCGTAGAAGTTTTCCGTCGCAGGAAACTGCAAGAACTGCACATTTTTCGCCGGTATTAATCGGGCCGTGTCCGTTCTTGAACCTGAAATCAACGGCGTAATTACCGCTCTTTTTTGCCTGTACGGTAAATTCTATGTATTCACCTTCAGTTTTTCCAAAGTCCTTTACATAACAAGAAGCGTTTGCCTCTGTTTTTAAGAGTTCTTCAGAAAGTTTTGCGGTTTTCCCTTTGTCATCGTCTGAATATGAATTGTCATCCTGTGCAATGGAGCCGCCGTTAAATTCAGCTTTTTCTGCTTCGTAAAGTTTTGTGTTTGCTGTATTTTCTGCCCTGACAGTTTTGGAAGGAAATAGGGGAATGCAGTTGCTTTCACTGTAGTTTTCTGGGAGTGCAAAGGCTTTTGTAAGTATTACAGTATCAGACGGTTTTAATACAATCTCGTTCTTTTTAGTAATTTCGGAAGTGCCGCCAGCTGTTATCTTCCAGCCGCCGTTGTTTTTTGGCTTGAACGCAACTTCTGTTGTTTTTCCAACGCAGTCAACTCTTGTATTTGGAACTGCAGGTGCAAATGCTGCTGCATCAAACCAAGGTTTTACCTGTTTATCTGCTTTAAATGAATCCTTAAAGTCTTCTGATTCGCTGAGTTCTATCTGAACAGAATAGTTTTCCTTATTTCCGTAAGGAATTACATAATCCGGGGAAACTGACTTTCCGTTTACTGTAAAGCTTTTGATTGTGTCTCCGAAGCCCTTTACGGTAAGAGAAATTGTGTTTCCTGCAAACGCAAGGTTTTTAAGTTCAAGCGGAGAATCGTTTCTTTCAAATACAAAAGGACTGATTGAAATTCCGCCTTCTGTAAAATTAATTCCGAATAGGATTCTGTAAATGCAGGCTAAAAATCCGGCGTCAGACCAAAGCTGTCTGTCTGAATTTATCTGAGTATCCGGGCTGAAATCTGAAGCAACGTAGTTTTCTTTGAATGTACCGAATTTTTTTGCAGCTTGGATCATTGTATTAAATTCTTTTTGTGCATTAAATGCATCCTTTGCTTTTTTGCAGGCCATGATTCTGTAGCCCTGAACGAACGGCCATACAGCGTCGTTATGGTATGGTGGAACTCCTGTAAGCTGCGGTGCTACGACGCTCAGTCCGTATGGCTGAGGTTTTACGGCTCCTGTAACGTTTCTGTATGAATCTTCCGGACTGATTTCAAGGATTACGCCAAGGGATTCGCCTAGAGTTTCGTAGCCTTCGTAGGTAAAAGTATCCATGTCTTTTAAAAGCAGTGCGGCAAAATACTTTTTTTCAGGGAGCCAGAAATTTTTAAGTATGGAATCTTTTAAGGAATCTGCGCGGCTTTCCCAAAGTTTTGTTTCTTCTTCAGGTGCACCTGTTTTTCTGGAAAGAAGGGCTGTTTTTGCAAGGGCAGAGTAGTACATCATGTTTGTGCCGAGTGCGTAACTTTCTGCAATGTATTCGTTTGTTGCCCATCGCGGATAGGTCTGTTCGCGCCAGTCAAGGAAACTGGATTCCCCACGGAAAAGGCCGTTTGCTCCGTCATAGTTTACGTTGTAGTCCTTTTCCAAAGTGTTTGAAGCAACTTCGTAGATTTTTTTGAAATATTCCGGTGACTGTTTTACAAGTGAATAGTCGTATGCGGCTGTAATCCAGGTTATTCTGTCTGTACTTACTGGGTAGCTTCCACCGCTTCCTGTGTCCTGAAGTACCTTTTTGTTTTCTATGCGGCTTTCAAGTGATTTTTCTACTGTTTCCGGGAACAGAAAGGAAAGGCTTAAATCAATTGCGTAAGACATGTCTCTTGTCCAGGCAGTAGGCCACTTTGCTCCGGCACAGAATGTTCCGTCTGTGCGTATGTTTTTCTGAACTTCTTCCTGTGCAAGAAGAACCAGACGGTTAATTTCTGAATTTCCTGTTTTTACGGATGGAAGTGCAGAAACCGAAAAAATAAAAATAATCTGACTGAAAAACGCGGTTAATTTCTTCATGGCTTTATATTAAAGCCATAGTGCATGAAATGGCAAGAAAAAAAGCAGAACGGAAAGGCATAATCTTTCTGTTCTGCCTGCAGCCTTTGGTTTGATTAGAAAAGCTGGATTTTCCAGCAGCGGTGGCATTTTGTGCCTTCAAAATCTTTTGGAACCGACTGGGCTGTAATATCAGTAAAGTCTGTGTTTTTAGGAAGCTTTTTTTCATCAAAAGAAAGCCGTGTGCTGTTCGTGCTGAAATACAGGATTCCGTTTGTATTCAGCAGGGAAACTGCATTTTTTACAAGTTCCGGCCAGTCGCGGTTTATGTCCAGCACGTTCAGCGTGGATTTTGAATTGCTGAATGTAGGCGGATCAAGGATTATAATGTCAAATTTGTCTTTTTCCTGAATGTGAAGGGCTTTGTTTTCAAGCCATTCAATTACATCTGCTTTTGTAAATCTGTATTTTTCTTTTGAACAGAAGCCGTTTTTCTTAAGGTTTTCTTCTGCCCAGGAAAGATATGTATTTGAAAGGTCTACAGATTCAACGTATGCGGCGTTTCCGGCAGCTGCGTAGGCAGAAAAACTGCCTGTATAGCAGAAGAGGTTCAGGACGCGCTTTTGAGCAGAGGTTTCCTGAATTGTTTTGCGCAGCGGACGGTGATCCATAAAAAGTCCTGTATCAAGATATTTGGAAAGGTCAATTTTAAAAATCAGGTTGTTTTCCTGAATGTTGCGTACAATAGATGTCTTTGATTCGATTTTTTCGTATTGATTGAGTCCTTTCTGCTGTTTACGTTCCTTTTTTACTATATGAGAAAGTTCAATGTTCAGTACGGAAGAGGCTGTTTCTGCCATTCTGGAAAGCCATTCTTCTTCTTCGGCAGGATCTTTTTCGTACGGACGTTCGTAAAGGTAAAGGACTGCATAGCGGTTTAATTCAAGTTCCTTTTCCGCGGCCGGATTATTTGAAGAAATTGCAGACAGAATGCTTTTCTGGTAGGCTGCGCATTCTTCTGGAGATTTTATTTCTTCCGGTAAAAATTCGTATAAATCAAGGCTTACGGGAATTTCTGGTATGTCCCTGTCGTAAAGGCGGTAGGCGCTTATGCTGTTTTTTCTGGCCCATTTTCTAAGTTCCTTGTATTTCTTTTTAAGCCTGTTTGAAAAAAGTTCTGCCTGATAGTTTGTCTTGTTTTCCATAAAAGGGATTCTAGCGTAATAATTCAGTCTTTGAAAGACAAAATCTGCCGTAGAACTGTTTTTTCTCTTGTTTGTGATTCCATTTTTCTGATAAAATCACGTGAAATCAAATTGTGAGGGCAATATGAAAGGAAATGTTATTGTTGGACAGTCTGGAGGTCCTACCTGCGTAATTAATTCTAGTCTTGCCGGAGTATATAGGGCAGCCAAGGATCTTGGAATTGAACGGGTTTATGGAATGCTTCATGGAATAAAAGGTTTTATAAATAATGAATACATTCTTCTTGATGAAAAGCTTCCGTACAATATTGATATTGATCTTCTAAAGCGAACACCTGCTTCCTATCTTGGTTCGTGCCGTTACAAGCTGCCTGAAATGACGGACGACCCTGAAGTTTACAGAAAAATTTTTGCACGCCTGGAAGAACTTGAAGTCGGCTATTTCTTTTATATCGGCGGAAACGATTCAATGGATACAATTAAAAAGCTCCGCGATTATGCAGAGTCTGTTAACAGTGAAATCCGTTTTGTCGGTGTTCCAAAAACAATTGACAATGACCTTGCAATGACAGATCACACTCCGGGATTTGGAAGTGCTGCAAAATACATTGCGACTACATTGAAGGAACTTGTGTGTGACTGCCGCATCTATGACTGCCCGGCTGTTACTATCGTAGAGATAATGGGACGCAATGCCGGATGGCTTACTGCAAGCGCAGCCCTTGTACGGGGAGAAGACTGTGAAGGTGTAGACATGATTTTCCTTCCGGAAAAAGTTTTTGACGTTGATTATTTTATGAACCGGGTTAAGGAAACTGTAGAAAAGAAAAGGTACTGCGTTGTTGCCTTAAGCGAAGGCGTAAAGCTTTCTGATGGACGATTTGTATGCGAACTTGCATCTGACAATGCTGCAGTTGATGCCTTTGGTCACAAAATGATGAGCGGTTCTGCAAAATATCTCGAAAACCTTATCAGGGGAAAGCTTGGAATTAAGGCGCGTGCAATTGAAATTTCTACTTTACAGCGCTGTGCAAGTCATTTTGCAAGCCTTACGGATATTGAAGAAGCTTATGACTGCGGAGCAACTGCTGTTAAGGCAGCCGTTGAAGACCGTGAAACTGGCCGCGTTGTCTGCATGAACCGTATAAGCAATGTTCCATATAAAATTACGTATTCAACACAAGATGTTCATACAATTGCAAACGTAGAAAAGAATGTCCCTCTTGAATGGATTACAGAAGACTACATTACCGAGGATGCAATTCATTATATACGCCCGCTTATTCAGGGAGAACTTAATCCTATTATGAATGACGGTCTGCCAAGGCAGATAAGACTGTAATTATAAAAATAAAGGCTTGTAACACCGTGATGAAAATATGACGTTTATGTCATATTTTCATTGTAATGAATTGTAATGATATAAGAAAAACTTTATACTATATAATATGAATTTCTCAGAGTTTAATTTGAATGAACTGCTGCTAAAGGGGCTTGAGGCAGCAGGCTATGTTACATGTACTCCTGTTCAGGAACAGGTTTTAAAGATGTCGCAGGATGGTTCGGATCTGTATGTACAGTCGCAGACAGGAACCGGTAAAACTGCAGCTTACCTTGTTGCTATAATACAAGAAATGCTTTCCAAAGAAGAAAATAAAGGAAAAAAAGCATTGATTATGGTTCCAACCCGTGAACTTGCCGTTCAGGTTGAAGAAGAAGCTAAGACTTTGTGTGCTCCTGCAGGTCTTAAGGCATTCAGTGTTTATGGTGGTGTAGGCTACGAAAAACAGATTGCAGCAATAAAAAAGGGTATTGATATCATCGTCGGTACTCCGGGCCGTCTCATTGACCTTCAGGAAGGTGGAAACATCAGTTTTGAAGACGTTGCATTTGTTGTTATTGATGAAGCAGACCGCATGTTCGACATGGGATTCTATCCTGACTTAAGAAAAATAATGAAGCATATTCCTGCAAACGAAGCACGCCAGACTATGCTTTTCAGTGCAACACTTAATACTTATGTAAAGAATCTTGCATGGGAATATACAAGGGATCCAAAAGAAATCGAAATTGAATGTGAAAACATTACTGTTTCAGAAATCCAGCAGGAACTTCTTCACGTTTCCAGCGATGAAAAAATGAAGCTGCTTATCGGAATCCTTAAGAATGAAAATCCGGAAAGCGTAATCATTTTCTGTAATACAAAGCGTACATGCGAAGTTGTTTCAAAACGCCTTGTAATGAATGATATAAAGGCAGATTTCATTATCGGTGACCTTCCGCAGTCAAAGCGCCTTGCACTTCTTAAGTCATTTAAGTCCGGAGATCTTAAGGTTCTTGTTGCAACAGATGTAGCAGCCCGCGGAATTGACGTAGATGACCTTGCAATGGTAATCAACTACGATTTGCCTAATGAGTCAGAAAACTACGTACACCGAATCGGACGAACAGCCCGTGCCGGAAAATCAGGAAAGGCATACACATTCTGCTCAGAACAGGACGTTTACAGCCTGCCTGCAATTGAACGCTACATTGAAATGACAATTCCTGCAAAAGTTGCCTATCCAGAAATGATGCTCGAAGATAAGAGTGCAGGAATTTACATTAAGACAGAAAACTGGCGCGATGATGATGATCACGATTCACGCGGCGGAAGAAGAACACGTTCAGACAGCAGAAATGGCTCTCATGGAAAACGCCGTGATTCTTCTAAATCCTATGAAAAACGGGATGGAGAAGGCAAGTATAAGAAGAACGATTATAAATCTTCCGGCAAGAATGTTAAAAAATCAGGTCCTAAAAAGGATTTCAAAAAAATCGATATTGAAGGCTTTGAATCAATGTCATTCGAAGAACGCATGAAGCTTTACAAGGAAAAGTACGGAGTTTCAAAAACTTCTGCTTCTGGAAAGAAATACAGTCAGAACCGACGTGACGGCAAAAAATACAGTTCTTCAAAGAAGTACAACGGAAAGAGTCCTGTTTCTAAGGCAGCTGCTAAGCCTGTTCAGAAAAAAGGCTTGCTTGCAAAAATTAAGGCATTTTTTGGAAGATAAGGAAAGAAAATGATTACAGTAAGTGATGTAAGTGTCAGGTTCAGTGAAAAACCATTGTTCAAAGATGTAAATTTGAAGTTTACAAACGGAAACTGTTACGGAATTACAGGTGCCAATGGAGCTGGAAAGTCAACTTTCCTTAAAGTTCTTTCTGGAGAACTTGAACATGATTCTGGAACCATAACTATTTCAACCGGCGAGCGAATGGCTGTATTAAAGCAGGATCACTTTGCTTTTGATGCATATTCTGTAAAAGACACAGTTATGATGGGATTTCCTAAACTGTATGAACTTACAAAGGCAATTGATGAAATCTATGCAAAACCGGATTTTTCTGATGAAGACGGAATGAAAGCTGCTGACATGCAGGCTGAATTCGGCGAACTTGGCGGCTACGAAGCAGAAAATCAGATTGAACAGATGCTTTCTGGTCTTGGTCTTGAAGAAGAATTCCATGACAAGATGATGAGCGACCTTGACGAAAGCCAGAAAGTTCGCGTTCTTCTTGCACAGGCAATTTTTGGTAATCCGGATATTCTGGTACTGGACGAACCTACTAACGGTCTTGATATTGAATCAATTTCATGGCTGGAAGATTTTCTTCTGAACTTTGAAAATACTGTAATTGTAGTAAGCCATGACCGTCACTTCCTGAATACAGTCTGTACATATATCTGTGATATTGATTACGGTAAGATTACTCAGTTTGCAGGAAACTATGACTTCTGGTACCAGATGACACAGGTAATGCAGAGACAAGCTCGTGAAGCTCAGAAAAAGGCTGAAGACAAGATGAAGGACCTTAAGGAATTCATCCTTCGATTCAGTTCAAATGCTGCAAAATCTAAGCAGGCTACTAGCCGCAAAAAGATTTACGACAAGCTTGCTCAGTCTGTAGAAGACCTTCCTGTTTCTACACGCAAGTTTCCTTATGTACACTTTAAGGCTGACCGCGAAATTGGAAACAACGTTCTTGAAATGAAAAAGCTTAATTTTAAGGATGAAGACGGCGTTCAGCTTCTTAAGGATTTTAGCCTTACAATTCACAGGACAGATAAAGTCGCTTTTGTCGGAATTGAGCACAATTCAATTTCTGCACTTTTTGACATCATCTGTGACGTTAAAAAAGCAGAATCCGGTGAATTCTTCTGGGGACAGACAACAAGTCATACTTATCTTCCCCGTGATAATTCAAGTTATTTTGCAAATGACTATAATATTACTGACTGGCTTAAGCAGTATTCAAAGGAACAGGATGATGCTTACGTACGCGGATTCTTGGGCCGAATGCTCTTTAGTGGCGATGAATCCCTTAAGAAGGTAAAGGTTCTTTCCGGAGGAGAAAAAGTCCGCTGTATGCTCAGTAAGCTTATGCTTAGCGGTGCAAACGTTCTTATCATGGATGATCCTACAAATCACCTTGACCTTGAAGCAATTCAGTCTTTGAACGAAGCCCTTATCAATTTCCCTGGAGTAGTTCTGTTTACAAGCCACGACCACGAATTTATTCAGTCTATTGCAAACAGAATTGTAGAAATTACTCCTAACGGTGTAATTGACCGCATGATGCAGTTTGATGACTACATTTCTGATGAACTTATTACAGAACAGAGAAAAGAAATGTATGAAGGAACTGGAAAGAAACTTAAGTACAGATTCTAATTTAATGTGAAACCTGCAGTGCCGGCTTTTTAGCAGGCATTGTAAGTTTTAGCACCGTATATCGGCTTTTCAGAAAGGGATTCTATAAGGAATCCCTTTTTTTTAAGGCTGTTTTCTATTTCGTCCAGAATTTCTTCTGATTTTGCTTCTACTGTGTGATAGTGATATCCGTGCGTAATGTTTTTAAGGGGAGTGGAAACGCCGCTTTTTATGTCGTTCAGAAAATTCTGAACGTCGCGGCGTGAACTTATGTTAAGGGGCGCACTCATTGTACCGTAAACCTTGTGTTCAATGTAAACGTCTAAAACTGTGCCGCCCAGATCGCTTATGCAGGTAAGTTCTTCCTCAATCTGTTCGTCGGTATGGTTAACCTTAAAAATGCGTCTGGTAGAAGATGATTTTAAGAGGATGTATCCGTTGTTTGTTGCAATAATGTCTGGTCTGCTTGCCCTTAAAATGGCAATGTCTGTAACAATTACCTGCCGGCTTACGTCCAACTTAAGGGCAAGTTCACTTCCAGGAACAGGCTCTTTTGCCGCGAGAAGTATTTCCATTATTTTATTGCGTCTTTCATCTCCGCTCAGTTTCATTTTTATCTCCAGAAAAGATTGAGGATTAAATGCTTATACTGCGTGCAGGTTTTTCAGGGAAAGGTCAAGGATTGGAGCTGAGTGAGTAAGCGCACCGCTGGAAATGTAGTCAACTCCAAGGTCTGTGATTCTGGCAATGTTTTCTTTTGTAACGTTACCAGAAACTTCTACTTCTGCCTTTCCGTTTATGATTGTCATTGCCTGCTTCATGGTTTCGTGATCCATGTTGTCAAGCATGATTATGTCTGCACCGGCTTCTACTGCTTCTTTAACCTGGTCAAGGTTTTCTACTTCTACTTCGATTTTGCGTACGAAAGGTGCATATTCCTTTGCCATTTTAACTGCGTTGGTTACGCTTCCGGCAGCTCCTATGTGGTTGTCCTTAAGGAGGACTCCGTCAGAAAGATTGTAGCGGTGATTGTTTCCGCCTCCTGTTTTTACAGCGTATTTTTCAAAAATCCTGTTGTTTGGAGTTGTCTTTCTTGTGTCCAGAAGCTTTGTATTTGTTCCCTTTAAAAGAGATGCAACCTGATTTGTGTAAGTTGCAATTCCACTCATTCTCTGAAGGTAGTTAAGAGCGGTTCGTTCACCGGAAAGAAGTACGCGGATGTCTCCGTGAACCTTGCCGATTTTCTGGCCTTTTGAAACGCTGTCGCCGTCTTTTACAGAGAAAGTAACTTTTGTGTCTGCATCAAGAAGCGTGAAAACACGCGCAAATACATCCAGGCCGGCAATAATTCCGTCCTGCTTTGCAATAAGGTCGACTTCGCCTTCTGTTGGTACAGGCATTACTGCATTTGTAGAAACGTCTTCGCTGGAAATATCTTCCCTAAGCGCTTGCAGTATCAAATTGTCCATGTTCATTTTCATTGTTATGTCGTTCATGGTATTCCTTCATCCTTTTAATTTCGCTGAGTATTATTTTTTTGTATTCTTCAAATATTTTGTCCGTATTCATATAGTCGGCCGGGTCAATTGAATCAATTGATTTCGGCTGATTCTTTATGTTTTCGATTTCTTCTGAAATCTGCTTTGCGGCAATTCCGGCAAATACAAGGCTTTCAAGAAGTGAGTTGCTTGCAAGGCGGTTTTTTCCGTGAACGCCGTTGCAGGAAGTTTCTCCGATTGCGTAAAGAGCGTTCATGCTGGTTCTGCTTGAAGAGTCAACTGCAATGCCGCCCATAAAATAATGCTGGGCTGGAACAACAGGAATCGGCTCTTTTGTGCAGTCATAGCCTTCTTCCAGACAGTGTTCGTAGATATGCTTGAAATGGTTCTTTATCTCTGTTTTCGGGATATTTTCCATGGAAAGCATTACGTGTTCTGTATCGTCTTTTTTCATCTGTTCAAAGATGGCGTTTGCAACTACGTCGCGCGGAAGAAGTTCGTTTACAAAGCGCTTTCCGTTTTTATCTAAAAGGATTCCGCCTTCGCCGCGCACCGATTCAGAAATAAGGAATGAACGTTCCTTTTTCTGGGTGTAGAACGTTGTAGGGTGAATCTGAATGTAGTCAGGATCCTGAAGCGGAATTCCGTGTTTAAGTGCAATTCCCAGTGCATCACCTGTAAGGTGAGGGTAGTTAGTCGAATGCTGGTAAAGCCCGCCGATTCCCCCACAGGCCCAGATTGTTTCGTGTGCCTTTATGAATATAAGGTCTTTTCCTGATGTTGTCTTTTTGCGGCTGTATTTTTTCAGTTCTTCGGAAGATGAACTTACAGCAACAACGCCTGAACAGTAAGTTGTGCCGTCTGTACCGGTTGCCTTCAGTATGTCTATCATTGTAACGTCCTGGTAGATTCTGATGTTAGGCTTCTGGCGTGCAGCTTCCAGCAGGTGACTAGTTATTTCTTCGCCTGTAATGTCTTCGTGGAACAGAATACGCGGTGTAGAATGAGCACCTTCCCTTGTGTATTTAAGGTTTCCGTCATCATCCTTTTCAAATCTTGTTCCGTAGCCGATTAAATCCTTAATAACTTTCTGAGAATTACGGATCATGAGATTAATTGAAACAGGATTGTTTGCGTAATGCCCGGCCTTCATTGTGTCTTCAAAGTAGGAATCGTAATCATCTTCGCTTTTGAGGACACAGATTCCGCCCTGTGCCAGATAGGAGTCGCATTCTTCTGGTTTTGCTTTTGTAATGAGAACAATATCAAGATTATCCGGGAGTTTCAGGGCGCTGTAAAGACCCGCAACCCCAGTTCCTACTATAAGGACATCACAAGTAAAGTCTTTCATATTTACCTCTTACTGTGCAAGTTCAAGCATTCTGTCTAAAGGTTTTGATGCCTTGATGCGGATTTCTTCGCTTACGCGGCTAACAGGACTTCCGTTGATAAGCGCATTTTTTATTTTTTCAAGGGTAAGTTTTTTCATATTAGGACAAATCTGTCTTGTGCCAGGGAAATAGATTTTCTTTTCCGGAGCAGTCCTGTTCATTTCAAAAAGAACGCCGCGTTCTGTACAGACAATAAATTCCTTTGCGCTGTCGTCGCGAACGTATTCAATAAGTTCTTTTGTAGATCCAAGGAAGTCAGCAAGGTCGCAGATTTCCTGAGTGCATTCCGGATGTGCAATTATTTTTGCTTCTGGATGTTCCCTGAAGCAGTCCGTTACGCTCTGTGCAGAGATTGTTGTGTGAACATGGCAGTATCCCGGATTAAGGATTATGTTTTTTTCCGGAATCTGTTGGGCAACAAAGCGACCGAGGTTTCCGTCCGGTATAAAGAAAATGTTCTTGTTCGGGAGTTTTTCTACGATTTTTAATGCATTTGAAGAAGTAACGCAGACATCAGAAAGGGCTTTTATGTCTGCCATGGAATTGATGTAGCATACAACGGCAAGATCTTCGTATTTTCTGCGCATTTCGGCAATTTTTTCTGGATCTACCATAAGGGCCATAGGACAGGCTGCATCTGCTGCCGGCATAAGCACAGTTTTATCTGGATTCAGGATGAATGCGCTTTCTCCCATGAATGTTACGCCGCAGAAAACAATAGTCTTATTCGTTATTTTTTTTGCAACCTTTGCAAGGTAAAACGAATCTCCAATGTAGTCCGCAATTTCCTGAATGCTTCCGTCTACATAATAGTGTGCAAGAATGACTGCATCTTTTTCCCTGCAAAGTCTTTTAATTTCTTCCTTTAATTCTTCATCCATTTTATGGACTCCCGGTTAATAAAAATCACGTTATAGTATCACTATTAACCAAGGGTGACAAGACAGGTGTAATCTTTTTACATTATAGATGTAAAACAGCCTGCTGACTAAAGGTTTTCTTCCGGCGGAGCCGCAAACATTTTCAGCATTCCGCTAAGAATATCCTGTGTTTTTTCCACGGTAAGTTCCTGCTGTGGCTCATGGTATTCAACCAGGTTTGCAGGAATTTCATCCAGGAAGCGGCTCGGAGTACATTCTATTATGCTCTGCATTTTTCTGCGCTTCATGCAGGATGAAATAAGAAGTTTGTCGCGGGCGCGTGTAATTGCAACGTAAAAAAGGCGGCGCTCTTCTTCTACGTCTCCGCCGTTTTCGTCTACGGAACGCTGATGAGGAATTAGTCCTTCTTCTACGCCGGCGATGAATACAACAGGAAATTCAAGACCCTTTGACGCATGGATTGTCATAAGGTTTACCTTTCCCTTGTCGCTTTCGTCATCACCGTTGTCACGGCTCATAAGTGTTATGCGGTTCAGGTAATTGAACAGGCTTGGATTAGGATTGTCCGGATCAATTTCCCATCGTTCCATCATCTCAAGCAGGAGTTCAATGTTTTTAAGCTTAAAGCGTACGGCTTTTTCGCTCTTTGAATTTTCAGAAACCAGATATGACTTGTAGTCAATTTCTTCCAGAAGTTCCCTTACTTTTTTTGCAAGACCGCGGCCGCTCAAAAGCTTCTGGCGGTGGTTTTCTATGATCTGAACAAAAGTTTCCAAATCTTCTTTTAATGTGTCGCTTGCAGGGCTTGCTTCTGCTTTTATTAAAGACTGCATTGCCGTCCACAGAGTAGATTCAAGGTTCTGTGCTTCATCATTTATAACCTGAATTGCGGCACGCCCGATTCCGCGGCGTGGAACATTGATTATGCGCAAAAGGTTTATGTCATCGTCATGGTTTGCAATTACCCTTAAATAGCTGATGACGTCCTTGATTTCCTTTCGTTCAAAGAAACTGGTTCCGCCGCTCATGGTATAGGGAATATTGTTCTGCAAAAATGCTTCTTCTATGTAGCGTGACTGAGTATTTGCCCTTATTAAAACGCCAAAATCATCGTATTTGCGTTTTTCTTCCATTGCGATTCCGAGAATGCCTTCTGCAATAAAGTCGGCTTCTGCGGTTTCGTTTTCAGGCATAAAGATTTCTATAGGCTTTCCGGCTCCGTTACCGCTCCATAGTTTTTTGTCCTTTCGGTTGGTGTTGTGCGAAATTACGCCGTTTGCCGCTTCAAGAATTGTGTTTGATGAACGGTAATTCTGTTCGAGGCGGATTTCTGTAACCGGAAAATCTTTTTCAAAGTTAATGATGTTCTGGTAGTCTGCACCGCGCCAGCTGTAGATTGACTGGTCATCGTCTCCTACAACGGCTACGTTCTGGTCGGCAAGCAGGTGCATGAGCTCGTACTGCTGGTGGCTTGTGTCCTGGAATTCGTCTACCATGATATATTTGTAGCGGTCCCTGTAGCGTTGAAGTACTTCCGGATGTTCCCTGAACAGTTTTATAGGAAGAACAATAAGGTCATCAAAATCAACAGCGTTAAAAAGCTTTAATCCTTCCTGGTAGCTTTCGTAAAGCTGGCGGTACATGTCGTTTTCTGTGCCCCAGTTTTTTCTTCCTGTCTTAATATTGGAAAACAACTGGCTTATCTTGTAAATGTCCATTGCATCCGGCGAAAAATTAAGTTCGCGGCCGCATTCCTTTATAAGGGAAGTTCTGTCTGTTTCATCATAGATGGAAAAATTTTCCCGGTAGCCGAGTTTGTCTATGTCCTGCCGCAGGATTCTTACTCCAAATGCGTGAAAAGTAGAAACCGTAAGGTTCTGAAGCTTCCTCTGCGTTAAATCCTTTACGCGGTCTTCCATTTCTTTTGCGGCTTTATTTGTAAAGGTAAGGGCAAGAATCTGACTCTGAGGAATTCCTGAATCAAGCATGTGGGCAATGCGGAATGTAATTACGCGTGTTTTACCCGAGCCTGCACCTGCGATAATAAGGATTGCTCCGTTTATGGTTGTTACAGCCTTGTACTGTTCCGGATTAAGTTCGTGTTTCAGTGTCTCTAAGTCTAGTGCCATTATTTTTCCCGCAATGAAAAAATGTCCTTTAATAATGCCAAAAATACGGTTTTCAGTCTATAAAATTCATTTGGACGGATGGGAAAAGTTTTTTTGATGGCTGAAAATGTCTATTGCTTTTTGCTTGATAAATGTTAAAATAGAAAGGCTATTTCGGGTGATTGTTTTGAATAAGCCTATATCGATTTTTTAGGAGCCGTAATTATTATGAATACTGCTGTCAGTGCTTTTCTTTCACGACACAATTTTGTGCGCCACGTTAATGTTAATACTGTAATTGATTCCATTCTGGACGACATGAACAGAGGATTAAGACAGGAAAAATCTGATGAGGATATGATTCCGACATGGTGCCTTCCTCCTGAAAAACCAGCAAAGAACAAGAGCGTAATCGTAATTGACGCCGGCGGAACAAACTTCCGTTCATGCCTTGTTACATTTGATGCAGACGGAAATGCTTCTATTTCTGAAATGGAAAAAACAAAGATGCCTGGCGTAGAGCGAGAACTTAACAAAAAGGAATTCTTTGATCAGTTTGCAGCAAACCTTGAACACCTTAAGAACAAGGCAGATTCAATAGGTTTCTGTTTTTCATATCCAATGCAGATTCAAAAGGATGGAGACGGCGTATTGATCGGCTTTTCTAAGGAAGTAAAGGCTCCTGAAGTAGTAGGCTGTGCAATCGGAAAATGCCTTAAGGAAGCCCTTGTTGCTCACGGCTGGAAAGAACCTAAGCGCGTTACACTTTTGAACGATACAGTTGCAGCTCTTCTTGCAGGTGCCGCAGCCGCTAAGGGAAGACCGTATTCTTCATACATCGGATTTATTCTTGGAACAGGAATGAATGCAGCTTACATTCAGCCGGCCCTTTCCTATAGAAATGATTTTGTAAAGCAGATTGTAGTATGTGAATCCGGAAAAACACGCAACGTTGTACGTTCAGATTTTGACATTGCATTCGACGCAAAGACACAGAAGCCGGGCGAATTCTACATGGAAAAAATGTGTTCCGGTGCATACATCGGACCTGTTTCACTGGAAGTTCTTAAAGGTGCTGTAAAGGATGGACTTTTTTCTGACGCATTTGCAAAGAAGATTGACTCGCTTTCTGCGCTTTCAACAATTGATGTTTCTGCGTTCCTTGAAGCTCCATATAATAAAGAAACTTTGCTCGGAGGTTTTGCTGCAGAAAACGCAACAGAAGCAGATTACGACACTCTGTTCCAGCTTCTTGACGCAATGGCGGAACGTTCAGCCCGCTATGCCGCAAGTATTCTTGCCGCAGCTGTAATTCAGAGCGGAGAAGGCACAAACGCTTCTAAACCTGTTGGAATCCTTTGCAACGGAACAACATTCTATAAGACATACAACATTTTTGCTCGCGTTCAGGGTTACCTTGATGAAGTCCTTACAAGTCAGCGCGGCCTTTACTGGGCAATTCTGACTGCAGAAAACGATATTACTCTTGGAACTGCAATTGCAGGTTTGATCGAGTAGAATAGAAAGAATTAAAAATATAAGGAAAGTAACATGAAGTCTTTGGGAAAAACAATTGTCCTCTTAATGCTCATAATAATAATGGCGCTTGGCGGTCTCCTGTGGTTTGACTATCTGGGAGTAATGCACGTAAGGACCGTTTTTAATCCGCTTTTTAAGGCATTGGGAAAAGACCCTCAGACTTCTGTTACTGCAACTTCTTCTGCACCGGTTGTTGCAGATCTTGACCAGGACAGAATTAACAAGCAGCTGGAATCAATTGAAATTCAGCGAGAAGAACTTGCCCGCAGGGAAGAAGAAGTTGCCGTTAAGGAACAGCTTAACGAACAGATTGCAAATGAACTTATAAGCCGCGAAAAATCTCAGGAAGACAGAGAAAAAACATTCAACCAGACGCTTAAAAAGTACGATGATAAGAATGTAAACATCGAACAGATTGCATTGAACCTGAATGGTATGCGACCGGAAGCGGCTGTAAACATTCTTCTTGCAATGGATGACCAGATGGTCATTGACGTACTTCGCAAGGTAGAAGAAATTGCACAGCGCAACGGTTCTTCTTCCATGGGATCTTACTGGCTTTCCTTAATGCCTGCTGACAGGGCGGCTGTAATACAGCGCAAAATGCTCAGCAAACCGGAGTCCCTGAACTAGTCCGGGGCAAAAACGCGCCTGACTAAAGCATGCAGTCCTTCGATTTTACTTTTGGAGGAAATGCTTATGCAGGCAGCAATGGCAGCCCCGGTTGATTTTGCCCTATTAAAAAGTCTTTCACCACAGCCGGCTTCTACAGCACAGTCAGAACCGCTTTCTGAAAACAGAAAGTCTTTTGATGAAATGGTTTCAGAAGTCGCTTACAGAAAGGAAAAGACAGAAGTAAAGGCAGAAGAACCGGTACAAAAAAACGAAGCACAGGAATCTTTTTCAGCAGAAAAACAGCCCGTAAAGGAAGAATCTGCCCTTGCAGAAAAACAGAATCCTGAAGACGCTTCAGAAAAACTCAGGGATAAGCCCCTTTATTTGGAAAAAGACTTAATTGAACAGTTAAAAATTTCTCATTTTACGGAAAAAGATGAAGATTCTAAGGCTTTGGAGTCAGTTCAGGAAACAGCTGTTAATTTTTCATCCCTTGAGCTTAAGGAAATTCTTTCTAAGCTTGAAAAAAGCGCCCCTGAAGAAGAAAAAAATGCCCTTTCTTGTGACGATTTAAAGCTTCTTTTGGAAGATGATCAGGAAACTCTTGCGTCCGCTGTAGCTGCTTCTGAATCAATGCTCAAAAATCAGAATTCACAGTCTGTAATGAGCCTTAATCAGGTTTCTGAAAATATTTTTGAGGCGGAAGATAAAATCTCCCTTCTTTCTGATTCTGCTGAAAAAAATCCGCGCACTTTTGCATTTGATAAAGACGGAAAAATCATTGTAAAGGACTACCGCACGGAAGCTGTTATAGAAAAAAATCAGATTCAGCCGGAAGAAAAATCAACAGAAAAGCACGCGCTTAATGTTTCTGAAGTAAAAATTAATGGAAATAACGCTGAACTTACAATGGAAGTTGCTTCCAATGTACAGCAGAATGTAACATCTTCAAATTCTCAGGTTGCCGGAGCAAACGGTTCTAACTTTCAGGCAATGCTTGCAAACCAGATTCAGCAGAATGCCGGAGAAATTGTAAAGGCCGGATCCATTGTCCTTAAGGACAATGACGTTGGTTCTGTAAAGTTGATTTTAAAGCCGGAAAGTTTAGGAAATGTTAAAGTCGACCTTCATATTTCCGATAAGAATATTACGGGGCGTATTGTAGTTGCTACTCAGGAAGCATTCAACGCCTTTAAAGAAAGCGCTGACAGCTTAAAACAGGCCTTTTTGGAAAGCGGATTTGAAAATGCGGGTTTTGAATTGGCTTTTGCTGGTCAGAACGCTTCCGGTAACGGAGCAGGAGATTCACAGGAAAATCCTGCAGCAAGATTCCGTATGAGTCATTCTTACGGAGACCTTGCAGAAAGCGGTTCTGCTCAAGGTTTTGAGGAAGAAGTTTCTGGCATGGTTCCAGTTTCTTCTGTAAATATTGTTGCGTAAATAATTGAGGTACTGATATGGAAATGAACATGGTAAATTCTACTTTGACTTCAAGCGAAAAGTTTGCAGTTGAAAATGAAGTAAATAATTTCAACAAGACTTTAAATGCTTCTGGTCGTACACCTTCTCAGCAGCTGGGTAAAGATGACTTTCTTAAGCTTCTGATTACACAGCTTTCCAATCAGGATCCTACAAGTCCAATGGAAGACACTCAGTTTATCAGCCAGATGGCTCAGTTCAGTTCATTGGAACAGATGACAAATATGAATGAATCGTTCAACAAACTTGCAGCGATGATTAATTCTTCCCAGGCAACAAACACTTTGGGAAAGACTGTAGAAGTTGATGTTGGTGATTCAAATATGCAGGGCGTTGTTGAAGCTACAAGTTTTGGCGAAAACCCTCAGGTAATGATAAACGGAATGTACTACGATTTGAACAAAATCAAGGCTGTATATAACTAATTCTAAGGCAGGAAAAGAGATATGATGAGATCACTTTATTCTGGTGTTTCTGGTCTTCAGAATCATCAGACACGTATGGACGTAATAGGAAACAACATTTCTAACGTTAATACAACAGGTTTTAAACGCGGACGTGTAAATTTTCAGGACATGATCAGTCAGCAGGTTGCCGGTGCTGCCAAGCCAACAGAAGAACTTGGCGGTGTAAACCCTAAGGACGTTGGTCTTGGTATGACAATTTCTACAATTGAACAGGTATTTACACAGGGAAACCTTCAGTCAACAGGCGTTGGAACTGATGTTGCCATTCAGGGAAACGGCTTCTTTGTTGTAAAAAACGGAGAAGAAAGCTTCTATACTCGAAACGGTGTTTTTGGCCTTGACCGTGACGGAACTCTTGTAAATCCTGCAAATGGTATGCGCGTTCAGGGGTGGATGGCACAGGAATTGAACGGTGAACAGATAGTTCAAACTGCTGCAACTCCAACTGACCTTGTAATTCCTGTAGGTTCAAAAGATCCTGCTAAAGCTACAGAAAACGTTCTCTTTGCCTGCAACCTGGACAAAAACACTCCGGAGATTCAGGAAGGAGCCGGTGCAAACGATGTTGCAAAAGGTACATGGGAAACAAGCCAGAAGATTTATGACAGCTTTGGTAATGCTCACCAGCTTACAGTTTCATTCAGAAAGGTTCCTGGAGTTCCAAACTCATGGCAGGCAACTGTAAACGTAGATGCAGACAATGCAGACTTTACACAGACTCGCGTTGGCTTGGGAACAACAGACGGCGTTCAGAATACATTCATCGTAAACTTTGACAACTACGGTCAGCTTTCTTCTGTAACAGATTCTGCAGGAAACATTACAAATCCGGACGGAGAAATTGTACTTACAACAAGCTTTACTGTACCGGAAGCAAATGCCGATGAAAATGGAAATCCTTACCGTCAGACATTCAACATCAATCTTGGTACAATCGGCAGTATGAAGAACACAGTTACTCAGTCTGCTTCAAGAAGTACAACAAAGGCTTACAGCCAGGACGGATACACACTTGGTTATCTTGATAACTTTAAGATTGACTCAAGCGGAACAATTACAGGCGTATATTCCAACGGAACAAACCGTGTAATCGGTCAGCTTGCACTTGCTACATTTGCCAACGACCGAGGTCTTGAAAAAGCCGGAGACAACACTTATGTTGAAACAAACAACTCTGGTCAGGCAAACATCGGTGAATCTGGTGTAGCCGGAAAGGGAAGCCTTCTTGCCGGTGCTCTTGAAATGTCTAACGTAGATCTTTCTGAACAGATGACCGACATGATCGTAACTCAGCGCGGCTTTCAGGCCAACTCAAAGACAATCCAGACAGCAGATACACTTCTGGAAACAGTTTTGAGCCTTAAGCGCTAAGTTTAGCAGAAACTAGATAAATAGTTTTATAAAAAACAGCCGCTGGTTAGAAAACCAGCGGCTGTTTTTTTGTGTTTTGCATAATAGAATCTGTTTGGAAAGATTCTAGATCTTTAAGTTTGCAATGAATGCGCCTGAATATTTGTGGCTCTGGAAATTGTATGCAGCGTTTATGCCAAACTGAATGAATGGAAGCTGAATTCCGCATCCGGTATAGAATTGAGTCTGAAACGGCCCTCGGATTTCTTCTGATTTTGATTCGCCGAAATAAAGATCCTTGATAAGGTTTGTTGTAGAAACGGACCAGCCGTAATCTGTCTTGTATGCTGTTACAAGGGCCTTTACGCCTGCAAATGGAACAAAAATCAAAAGCTTTTTGGAAATCTGAGCCTGACCGTAGAATGTGTGGCATTCAAGATTGATATTAATAGAAGAATTCAGTTTTCCAACGTCATATTCTGTTGAATATAGGGTTTTATCAAGTTCAATTCCAAAATCAAATTTAGAATAAATGTATCCGGCTCCTACAGAAAGTTTTGGAAGGATGTTTCCGCCTTCTATAAGAGCATACCTTAAATCTGCACCGGCACAGGTATAAGAAAAATCCATTGAAAAATCATCAAAAGAAACGTCTTTTATAAGTGAGTCAGTAGTTGTTACGGCAAAAGCTCCTATATCAAATGGAAGGATGATTCCTCCGATTCTTGCTGTAACAGCCGCAGTTGGGAGCGGAATTTTCTGAGGAATGGAAAATCCTATGTCCTTAAAATAATCTTTTGGTAGGGCAGCAGAAATGTCATCAATAATGACCTGGAAATTATCTGCAACAAATTCGGTGTCAATCAAGGTTGCGCTTGTAGCAAGTCCCACGGAAAAGCGGCATGGAATGGACGGAAAGAATCGTCCGATAAATGCATCCGGCTGAGTAGAAAGCAGGGTAGCATTCTCAGGGAGAAAATCATAAAGAGTGTCACAGATTTCTTCCAGTGCACCGGTAAAGTTAGTAAATTTCTGTTCTGAAAAAGCAATAGAAGATAAAAAAAAGCATGCACAAAGCAAATATTTAAATTTTTTCATTGAAATACCTTAATTTTATTCTACAATACATAAAAAACTATGTCAAAATATAATCTAAAGGTATAATGGAAAACTGCCGATAAGGTAATGGGAATGTTTTTTTAGGACTGGATATAGTGAAATTTAACAGGGCTCGTTACATTCAAAAATTCTCATTATTGCTCGTTCTGATTGGAGCTGCGGGATTGCTGTTTGCAAAAGAATATCCGATGCCAATGATTGTAACTCCAAATCCTGTTTTTGGACTCCAATGGGACGAAAAAGATTCCAGCTTCCTGTATCTTGAATCAAAAAAAGTAATTGTCCGTGATACAGACCGCTTTAATATTGTAAAAACAATTTCTTCTCCGGGCGAGAATTTTGTTTCCGGCGAGTTTACTACATCTGTTGCAACCGGAAAGAATCGCATTGTAAGCCGTACGGAAGACGGCTCTATGTATTTCTGGGAACATCCGTATGACGAATCAAATGTTGTAAGCGGATATAATTACGCCGGTAAAATAATGGGTTCTGCATTCAGCAAGAATGGAAACTACATTGCATTTGGAGATGTTTACGGCGACATTCATTTTTTGCGCCAACATCAGATTTTAAAGAACGAGTTCAGCGAAAAAGTAGTGAAAGGCGTAAACAGTCCTATCTATACGCTTTCGTTCAGCGAAGACTGCCGCTTTTTAGTTACGGGAACACAGTCCGGCATGGCCTATGTATGGAATGCAAATACTTACAAGATGGTAACAGCATTTAATTTTTACAGCCGCAAGAACCAGCGCATAATTTTTGACGGAGATAAAATTGTCTTCCCTGTAGACAAAAATACAATCGGAATACGTGACTTTATAAACAGTACGGGCGGAACCGTTGACGCAAAGAACCTTACTACAATCAAAGTAAGTGCAGATATAGTTGATTTTGATCTGGATAAGGCAGGAAACTACATGGTAGTTGTAAATGCCAATAACGGAATGGATTATATTGACGTAAAAAACAAAACTTATATTGGATCCCTTCCGCCTCTAAAAAGCGGAAACATTACTTCCATTAAACTGGACAGCACCGGAAAAAGAGCTCTTATAGGTGACCACAAGGGCGAAATCTTCCTTATAAATCTTGATGAATTCGTAGAAAAAGATCCTGTAAAGGCTCCTACAATTCGTTCCGGAACAATGGATCCTCCTGCTGCAAAAAATGAAGGGCCAAAGGCTCCTGAACCGGAAAAGAAAGACGAACCGCCTGCAGAAGAGCCGGCTGAAGAGCCTGCTCCAGAGGCTGACCGCTGGTACAAGATAGTAGAAGGTCATTCTATAGATATACGCGCAAACTATCTGCTTCAGATGGATCCGTATAATCACGGATTTGAAATTGATGGCGGATACATGTATACGGGGCTGTTTAAGCTTCCTCAGCTTTACGCAGGTGCAAGATCCGCATTTCAGTTTGCATGGCCGGGGCCTTCTTACCCGTATACATATACTTCAGGAACGGCAACCCTGCAGAACCCGTATCTTGTCGGCATAACAATGAATTTCCCTGTCGGAATTTTTATAGATCCGTTTAAGAATCCGGATTTCTATTTAAAGGAAGAAATTGACTTAGGCTTCTCTTATCATACCCTGTGGAACGGCCACCTTGGCAGCAACACCATAATTACAGACGGCGGACTTTCATGGGATTTTGGAGATACATTTACACTTGGATGGAAGAATTTCCAGTTTAACGTGTGCATCAGCTACAATACTGCGCTTGGAATAATGTTCAAGACCGGCTTGGGAATGAACATAAGGCTTATGAAGCGCGTAAAATAAAACTGTAAAAAATTGTCATTTACCCTTAAATCTATTCTAATTCTTTATACTGCAAAAAAAAATAATGAAAATTTAACTAAAGTATAAGCGGAATTCTGCCGAAAATTGGATTGGAGGAATATTTAAATTTGGACAAATTTGAGTTTTGGGCTTAAAATCTGCCAATGGAAGAAGCGTTTTATGATGAAGTTTTCATTTTTTAAACAATTCAATATTTCTCAGATAAATACCTTAGAAGAACAGGAGAGGCACAAAAAAGGACGAAATGAACTTTATTTAAAGGATTTTTTATTGGATCTAGTCTGTAAAGGATTGGATTGCAATAAAAATGTAATTCAATCTTTTAATGGATATAAGACATGAAAAAAAATTTGCTTTATCCGATTTTGTGTCTTATTATTTTTAGTGGTTTATTCTCATCCTGCTTAAACAGCATTGACGACTTGTACGACCAGTACAATGAAAATTTTACGAAAAATATGCTCCTTGAGCAGTATTTGTCGCAAAAGCAAACTGAAGAGGAGGAAATAGAGGATAAAATCCTTACGCCAAATGACGAAGGGTTTGATGAAAGGGATTTGCTGTACGAAGAATACTTTGTATACGATGACGGTACATTAAACCTTGCTGCTCCCTATGACTGCTATGAGTACAAATGGATAGTACGAGATCCGGCTTCTGATTATCAAGAAGTTCCAATAGTTAAGTTTTGGGAGAATTGCAGTTATACCACCCGTGAGTTCGTAATTTATTTACCTATGAGCGGTTTGAAAGCCGGTAAGACGTATCAGCTTACACTTTCATTAAAAAATAAGGCGGGTAAAGTTTTTTCTGACTCGTGTGGTCTTATAGTTTATTCGCATTATAACTACGTTGTTTTGGATGAGGACAAAGTTTCAGGAAACTGAAAACTTTACACAATTTTGATTTTTATGGTATGGAGGAAATAACATGAAAAATCTTGCAAAAAAAATTGCTGTTGCAATATGTGTTTTAGCAGTTTTATTCAGCGGATGTAGTAATGATGTTGGCGGTTCCCTGTCAAATACGAATAAGCTTGCATTGTTACAGTATCAAAAGAATAATTCTGGTTCTAATACAACACTGTCTGAGCTGAAGGTTATTGCAACTTCAGAAGATGATGTTGTTCAGTTTGGTGAATCCCGAACTATTTTGCCAGAAGCTTTGCAGGCTTCAGAACTAACATTCTTCCTTTGGGGTGAAGATGTAATTAACGGTAAAATAGTTAATCAAACAGATTCACTTTATAAACCTCATACAGTTGAATTTGCTGCAAATGACAACAAGTCTGGTACGGTTGCTGTTGATCTTGCAATTTCTAATTATAAGATGTTCCTTGCTGCTGTAATGAATACAGATGCTTCTGATGTTCAAACTGCTGTTGACGGAGCTGCTTCAGATGATGTTGCAATTGCTGCAGTTATGGCAAAATCTGTTCTTTATGCAAGGGCAGACGTTGATTTGCGCTACAATGAAACTGTAAAATTCTATCTTTCTCCAACAAATATCGAAGGAACTGGTACTGTAAACCTTAATCTGCGTACTGTAAACGGTACTACAGACGGTTCAGAATACTGGAACGATCCTGGATATGCTTACACAATCTGTATTAAAGATTTTAACGGTAACATCATTGATGATACTTCCTCAGCAACAACAGCCTTTACTGTAAACGATAAATCAGGCAGTTCTTATGTATGGAATGACGGTACTAACGGTATTGATAAAACTTACGTAAACT